>JGI24132J36420_10000554_pt1 | contig 18201 bp, 13 predicted proteins | sample BarGraNGADG00212_3_FD_36420 | JGI IMG/M metagenome (IMG submission 36420) | reverse complement strand
TCTAACAACAATTACCGGAGATCAACTTTCACTACATAAGGAATACCATGACAATCATTATGGTTTCCCAATAGAAAATGATGATGAACTTTTTGAAAGGCTGATGTTCGAAATTAATCAGGCCGGTCTCAACTGGATTCTCATCCTGAAAAAACAACATAATTTCCGCAGGGCTTTTGATAACTTTCAAATTGCGAAAGTCGCAGTGTATGATGAAAAAGAATTTCAAAGACTTATGAATGACCAGGGGATTATCAGGAACAGGCTGAAAATAAATGCTGCTATTGAAAATGCAAAAGTCATTCTTAAAATCAGGGAAGAAACAGGTTCATTCAGGAAATGGCTTGATTTTCACTCAGAAAAAATCAAATCTCTTGAAGAATGGACAAAACTATTTAAGAAAACCTTTAAGTTCACAGGTGGAGAAATTGTTAATGAATTTCTGATGAGCACAGGATACTTGCCAGGAGCTCATAGCCATCAGTGTCCTGTATATGAGCNTATTAAAATATTAAAGCAAAATAAATGAGACGAGTCGAAAGAGAAATATCAGATACTCATGAAATTGAAGAAATTATCCAAAAAGCGGATGTCTGCAGGATAGCTCTTGCTAATGAAAGTATACCATATATAGTTACTATGAATTTCGGATATACAAATAACCCGGAACAAACATTCTATTTCCATTGTGCAAACGATGGAAAGAAACTCGATATGATCCGCAGGAACAAGTACGTCTGTTTTGAAATGGATACAGAACATAAAATATTCATGGGGAAAAGGAGTTGTGACTGGGGAATGAATTTCAGTAGCATTATAGGGTATGGAAATATTGCTGTTATCTCAGAAAAGAAGGAAAAAATAACAGGGATGAATTGTATAATGGAGCATTATGGTGGTAACGGGGAATATCTTTACGATGATAAGATCTTTGAACATACAACCATTCTCAGACTCGATATACTGGAAATGACCGGAAAAAAGCGTTAAATTGCAGTAAGTTAAAAAAGACCTGATTATGCAAACATTAAACGATTTACGTTTGGCTGTTCTGATTGATGCAGACAATATTCCTTACAGCAATGTTAAAGGAATGCTGGAGGAAATAGCCAAATATGGTACTCCTACTTTTAAAAGGATATATGGAGATTGGACAAAACCAACAATTTCAGGTTGGAAATCAGTTCTTCTTGAAAACGCGATAACCCCCATTCAGCAGTATAGTTATACAAAAGGTAAAAATTCCACTGATTCCGCTCTGATAATTGATGGAATGGATATTCTTTATTCAGGGAAAGTTGATGGTTTTTGCATAGTATCCAGCGATAGCGATTTTACACGACTTGCAACGAGGTTAAGGGAAGCAGGTATGAAAGTTATCGGAATTGGCGAAAGGAAAACACCTTATCCTTTTATTGTGTCCTGCGATAAATTCATCTATCTCGACATAATCACGTCATCAACAGCTGCATTGGACACGGCACCTGAGATCAGAAAAAGGGGAAAGCCTATTGTGAAAAAGAAGAAAACAGATGTTCCTGATATTCAGACACCTGCCAGCATTGTTAAAAGACTGATAGCGTCATCAATAACTGATATAGCCGACGAAAACGGTTGGGCTTATCTTGGAGATGTAGGTAACCTGATTCTTAAAAAGCAACCTGATTTCGATCCCAGAAATTTTGGTTTCCCGAAACTAACCCCGCTTATCAGGTCATTGGATTTCGAAATCGATGAAAGAGAATCAGGACAGAACCATATAAAGCATATATATATCAGGAACAGGAAGTAAGGAACGGGAGAATAGGAGAAAAAAATACAACTTCAAACGAACAAAATAAGAATACCATCTGTTTCATTAAATAAGGCTGTCATGAATTGACGGATGTGTTGATTTTCACATTTTGGAAGAGTGTTTAATGCCAAAAAGTTATTTAAATACAATATATTATGGATATTTATTTTTTGTTATCAAAAATAAATATGACCTTTGTCCCTGTTTTATAAATACTTTAATAATTGAATTATGAACATTTACGTAGGAAGTCTTCATTTTAAAATGAGTGAAGCAGAATTAAAAGAAATTTTGAAGAGTATGGCGAAGTAACATCCGCAAAAATCATTATTGACAAATACTCTGGGAAAAGCAAAGGATTTGGTTTCGTTGAGATGCCGAATGATGNTGAAGCAAAAAAAGCTATCGAGGAATTAAACGGAGCTGAAGTAAGCGGTAGGAACATAATTGTTAATGAATCTATCGAAAGAACAGACAGAAGGAGTAATTTCAGAGGTGGTGATAACGACCGCAGAGGTGGTAGTGGTGGTGGAAGCGGTGGTGGAAACAGAAGAGAGAGCTACAGGTAAGTAACAAAAAATCTAATACTATGAAAGGTACTGTTAAATGGTATGACAGAGTAAAAGGTTATGGATTCCTTCAGTCAGAAGATGACAAGGATATCTTTATCCACCGTTCAGGTTTAGAGGTTTCCCATACCGAACTTGAGGCAGGTCAGGCAGTTGAATTTGAAATTGAGGAGAGAGAAAAAGGACCGGTTGCCATAAAAGTTAAAAAAGTAGATTGATCTTACTCAAACTAATACCAGTGAGGCTGTAACAAAAACGTTCAGCCTCATTTTTTTTGAAGTTACCGAGCCTTCCTATTTCTTTTTCTGATCGTCCACTCTGAATTCGACTTTCTCTTTCTGATCCTTCACCATTTCTTTTGGATCATCCAGTAAAGGAGATTCTTTGAGCGAATTCCAATCAAATTTTTCATCCAGTGGAGACAACGCCTTTTGTGGGTCAAATATCCTTAAATCGGGAGCCAGCGCTGTATAAGGAGCAAAGTCCGGAACTCCGGTAAACATATCAGACAGGTCGGTAGCACCAGCATCATACTGATTTAAGTATGGAAGTCCGAGTATATTCCAGAATGTTTTGAACAGACTTCCAAAACTATAATGCACTTTGCTTACATAATTCTTTTTGGCATAGGGTGATACGACAATTAGTATACTTCTGTGAGCATCAATATGATCGACACCATTCTGGGCATCATCCTCGGTAATCACAATTGCCATATTTTTCCAATAAGGAGTGTGAGATAAATATTCTACTATCCTGCCAACAGCCAGGTCATTATCTACCATATAACTTTCCCTGAAAGGATAACCCGCATCAGGACGCTCATTGGCTCCATGATCGTTTGGGATAATAACAGTAAGCATCTGAGGCATTTCTTTACTCTCTCCCATCCACTTGTCATCAAACTCCTTAATAAACTGGCTCACCCTGTACTGATCAGGAATTGAGGTATTATACGTGGCATATTGACGTGAAGTTCTGCTGAAGATCGGTGCAGGAACAGGATAATTCGCAAACTGTTTGATCCCAGTTTGTTTGAAAGATTCATCATAAAAAGCAGGTTCAAACATTACACTGAAGCCGAAATTAAAAAAGTCAATTTTGTTCCGCTCCAGATGATCCCACATTGAACCTGATTCATTATAATCTTCAGGATATATAGCGCCCGCCGATCCATTCATGCCCAGACTTCCAGGAGCTTTTGAAGCCGGTTTATATTCCCTGTTTCCGCCATAGCTGGCAGGAGTACATGTCTCAACCCATTCATTTGGATATGTGTTTACCAACCATCGGTGTCCATCGGCTGAAACATCAGAGTCTACATAAAAATTGTCGCCAATGGCAAATTGTGCTGCCAGTTTATGATGATTAGCCATAATAGTGGCATCTTCAACTCTCTTTGTACCAGCTTTGTTTGAAAAAGAAACATTATGACCATACCGTGCTATTGAAGCATCTCCTTCAGCGTTTTTAAGTTGTCCGAATATTTCATCATAAGTACGGTTTTCTTTCGAGATGAAAACCAGATGCTTAATAGGAGACTCTTTCTGACCTCCATATAGTGGAATGGGATTACCGGTACGTGACTTTAATAGTTTTCTGGCCTCTTGCTTAAAAAAGTTATTGTTTAATACCTGGGTGGTCATCTTTTTAAGGTCTTTATCAGAAGGAATCTTAATTATAGAGACAGTCCCTTTCATCAGATTTCCAATATATGTTCCTTCCCCACCCTCCTTAAAATCCTTTCCACCATTTGGTCCGCTTCCATAACCTTTAGCATTTGTTACCACGATGTTCTTACCATCAGGTGTAATTTTTAATTTGGAAGGAAACCAGCCGGTTGGAATATGTCCTGCAACATTAAACGAAGGCAGATCGATCACCCCTATTGCATTTATTCCTGCCTCAGCTACAAAAAGTCGTTTTTCGTCCGGAGATACAGCCAAACCAAAAGGGATAACACCTCTGAAATGTTTCAGTGTCTCATCGGGTTTTAAATATATTTCCTTAATAATTGAATCGGTTTTAATATCAATAACGGTTATATTATCATTATTGCCATTGCTGGCAAAAAGCCAATCTGATGTGGCAACCAGGGAGTTAGGACTTGATCCGCCAACTGCAGGAATCCCCTCAACCATCTGGCCTACAAGGTTCCCTGTTTTAATTCTTGCTATAACTCTGGGATTGGCCATATCTTCAATTGAGATGGCCCATACTGAGAAAGCCTTATCACTATTCGGATCTCCAAGACCCGGAATCACAAGTGAATCAGTAGTAATTCCGTTTCTCATCTCTACTGTATTATATCCAAAAGCAGGAAAGTCAAGGGCCTTTTTATAGTCAGATTTATCTTCGATGTTCCCTATTTTGCTGTACTGGAACATGCCCACATTTGCCACATAGACCTTTTTCTCATCATGACTGAGGGTAACTCCAAATGGATAACGGCCGACTGGTACAGAATTAATTACCTGCATCTTTCGGGTATCAACGATCACAAGCCGGAAGTTTGTCTGGTCCACAGCAAAAAGATGATCACCATCTCCCGAAAGAACAATGTCTCCTATATAACCATCAGGAAATTTTGTACCGTCTGCCGAAACAGAACAATCAACAGAGTCGATCTTATTACCAGTATTCAGATCAAATACAAGAATACTGTTATCTTGTCCGGCAGCAACATATACCTTTTTGTTATCGGGGGAAATTGCCAGTCCCATAAAAACAGATTCAAGCACCCCTGCATCATTGGAGAATCCCGGAGGAACCTGTCTGATCTCAGGAGAGGATGTCAGATTTCGGATAATGGAGATAGATAATGGTTTTATTCCTGAATTGGCAGTAACAGCAATCTCACCATCTCCACTCAGGGCAAGTCCGAAGGGATGTGGAGCCACCACAAAATTTTTTCCGGAAGGTGTCAGAAATCGTCCGTTAGGGATTACTGTTATGCCATCTTTATTAATTGAAGTATAAAGACTTCCGGCAGGAGCTGAAAGTATGACAAGTTCATTGTTATGATTTTTGCAGCCTGAGATAGATAGTGCGACAATGGCTAACGAAACCAAAAATCTGGAGAATAGCATCTATTTGAATATTAGATATATAAAAGCAAAATGAATAAAACTCCCTTCAGGTAAGTACTCCCTGCAACTACCTCTTATTACACCAGTTTCCATCCCTTACGATATTCATAATGAAGCAATTTTGTTGCAGCACCATCCGTATCCTCAATAAAAGATTCAGTTGCCGGATTCCATTTGACTGTTCGTTTCAATGAGCATGCAATATTTCCCAAATTACATACGGTACAACTGCTGTGACCTATTTCGACAGGAACAACGGGATCTTTTCTCGACCGGACCGATTCAATAAAATTCAGCTGATGTGGAATTTTTGTTTCGTATGGCCCATCNGAAACTTCTTTCTTATCCGGATTAAATTTTGCATCCGAAGCTTTAAAATATCCTCTTGACACTTCGATCCAACCATTTTCTCCCCAGAATTTTACACCTTTTGTTTTCTTTNCGTCGAAGGGTTCGGAAGTCATTACAACTCCATTNGCATATTTAAATGACATATATTCGGTTCCGTCACCAATCGGAGATGCCTCAACAGGGCCATTCCTGTCCATTCCGAGTCCCCACTGTGCAATATCGAACATATGAGCGCCCCAGTCTGTGGTGAACCCTCCTCCCATTTCTTTATACCATCTCCATGCTCCCCATAATTTTTCATTTTGTTCCGGATCAATTGATATCGGAGGATCGAGTTGATTATTAAAGTGAATTGGTGCAGGAAGCGATCCTAACCAGAGATCCCAGTTCAGATCAGCAGGTATAGGCTCTTCAGGCAGGTCATACGGTTTGGGAGGTGCGCCAACATAGGCATTCACTTTTGTAATTTTTCCGATAGCGCCTGTTTGCACAAGATTTACAGCATGCTGGAAACCAGGGTCTGACCTCTGCTGACTTCCTATAGCCAGGATCCTATTGTTTTGACGCACTGCTTTTTTTAATTCCTGACCCTCTTTAATTGTAAAAGTCATTGGTTTTTCGAGATAAACATCCTTACCGGCTTTGCATGCAGCAATGGCTATCCTGGCATGTGAATGGTCAGGAACAGCAATGACGACAGCATCTATATCAGTTCTGCTTAACACATCCTCGAATTTTTCGTATGTTTCAACTTTTGATTCTTTTCCGGNTTTTGTGTAGAATGCNTTAACACGTTTCTCAAACCTTTTGCGTTTAATGCCGTAGACATCGCATCCGGCAATGACTTGTACCCCGGGAATCTGAAGAAACCCATTAAGCAGAAACATTGATTGTTGCCCCATACCAATAAATCCAAGCCTAAGGTCTGCGATAGCAGGCGATTTACCTGAAGAGACAATTTTAGGAAGCAGCATAACACCGGCAATACCGGCAACACCGGAATTAATGAACTGGCGTCTTGACCATTGTTTTTTTTGATCTTTCATAACGGTTCTTTATTAGTTGTTAAACAGATTCATTTTTCAGGAATTCAAGAGGTATAAAATAACAATTTTCTTCTCACACTAAAGAATTCTGAGACTACTAAAATCTACCAAATATTGAATATTTTTCAGTATTGCAAAAAATAGAGGAGTAGAGAAAAAGATCGGGATTATTGGTCTCCATTTTTCTTTCAAGATGAAGTACCGGCTGCTCCCTTTTCAGATGGAGATACCTGCTGATCTTTGCAGTTGCCGGAATGGCTTTAATCCTTTGATCTCCCCCTTTGATCTCAATACGGTAAGAATCTCTCAGTATCTGGAAAAGAGATCTGTTTTCAAACTGTCGTGCCGTGATCCTGGGAAGATTTATATTGGCTATATAACTTATATCGTAAAAGATTGGAANATCATCGAGAAACCTGACCCTTTCCATATAAATACAACCCGATTCTTTTTCCAGTTCTGTNAGNGNAAACATAAAATCAGCCGGCCATTGCATAAGCACGGGTTTTNCAATGATCATTGTTTTCAGTTTACGNTCCCCCACAGCCGAGGTAGTTCCCGAAACCGAAAGAATGCCAATCTCCCTGGGAAAATGATTTACAATACTTCCCTTACCCTGGCGCTTTTTGATATATCCCTCGTTAGCCAGGGTACTTAATGACTGACGCACTGTCGGACGGGTCATTCCATATAACTTGCATAACTCATTCTCAGATGGCAAAAGATCTCCTTCCATGTAAACACCATCTGATATGTGTTTCCTTAGAATCTCATAGAGCCTTTTGTATTGAGGTATGCTTTTCGGAGTGACCATTATTAGATATTAACATATTCCTTATTACAGCTATTTAGTGCCTAGAGTGACTAAAGTGCCTAGAGTGCCTAGAGTTATTATTACTATGTTAAATTTCATCTTCTTCAACTTTAGGCACTCCAAACTCTAGCTCACTCCAAACTCCTCTTCAACTTTAAGTGTCTCTTATTTAAATTCTATGTAAATATATTATAGTTTACTTGTAAATACAAGTTAAATTAATTATTTTTGTAACAGTTGATATATAATTATATCTGCTAAATATAATTTCAGTTTTATTTACTTATGATAACAAGTTAACAAAAGACTGCAAGACTGCAAGACAATTAGACAATTAGACAACTAATAATAAATTTATAAAGAATGGCAACAGCAGTAATTATGCCAAAGCAGGGACAGTCGGTCGAGACATGTATAATAACCAAATGGTTCAGGAATAAAGGAGAGAAGGTATCTGTTGGCGATATTCTGTTCTCGTATGAAACAGACAAAGCTTCTTTTGATCTCGAATCACCTGTTGAAGGTATACTACTTGATGTTTATTTCGGTGATGGTTCTGAAGTGCCTGTCCTGGTTAACGTTGCAGTAATTGGGAAAAGCGGGGAAACTACAGAATCTTTCAACCCGGAGAACACGAATATCGCTACCGCATATAAAGCCCCGATGGCTCCTGAAGCTGTGAAAGCTGTACCGGCAATAAAAGCTGCTGAGGGTAAGTATTCAAGCACTTTTTTACCTGCCGCTGACAATAAAATCAGGATATCGCCCAGGGCAAAAAGGATAGCTCATGAAAAAGGGCTTAATTACAATAATCTGTCTGGCTCCGGGCCAAACGGAAGGATTATTGCCAGGGATATTGAAAAAGGATTATCCGGTGATGCTGCCATTACAAAAAGCATGCAAACAACAGTACCTGAATATACAGAACAACCATTGAGCAATATGCGTAAGCTTATTGCCAAAGCCATGTATACTTCCCTGCATAACTCCGCACAGTTGACTCATCATATGAGTGCTGATGTACGGTCTCTACTGGAGGCAAGACAAAAAATCAAAAACAAACTTACCACAGATAAAAGTCAACAGGATATTACCCTGAACGATATGGTATGTTGGTGCCTTATAAAAGCACTCGGTAAATTTCCGGAAGCCAACAGCCATTTTCTTGAGGACCGTATCAAAACATTCAATAAAGTTCATTTGGGACTTGCAGTTGACACCTCCAGAGGACTTATGGTCCCTGCACTAAAAAATGCCGGGGATATGGATCTGGCAAAATTGTCAAAAGAATTAAAATCAATTGCAGATGCATGTAAGAAAGGTAACATTAACCCCGAGTTGATACAAAGTACTTCAGCNACTTTTACNGTTTCAAATTTAGGCAACTATGGTGTTGAAATGTTCACTCCGGTAATCAACCTTCCACAGGTGGCAATACTAGGAGTTTGTACAATAATAAATCGCCCTGCCAATATCGGAAATAATATTTTCGGTTTTGTTCCTTATATCGGACTATCTCTTACATACGATCACAGAGCAATAGATGGTGGACCGGCTACTCTTTTCCTGAAGGAAATCAAGGAACAGATAGAAGCATTCAGGTATTAAGATAAAAGACAAAAGTAGAAGACCGCAGGTTTGCAAGACCCGAGAAATTAAGACATTAAGACAAAATAACATGCCAAAGAGTCAAAACATCAATCCGAAAGTAGTTCGGAAATCGCAATTTATTGAATTCGGGAAAATTCCTGTAAACCAGTACAATAAGACTATTGAGGAGGAGAAAAAGATATATAGTAAAGAAGATTTTATAAGGATCTACCACGATATGGTTGTCATACGGGAATTTGAGACCATGCTCAACCTCATTAAGACAACAAATGAATATAATGGTATAAAATATAATCATCCGGGACCTGCTCACTTATCGATCGGACAAGAGGCTTCAGCAGTCGGGATGGCCTATACCCTCGGAGTCGATGATTATATTTTCGGATCGCATCGCAGTCACGGAGAGATTCTGGCAAAAGGATTATCTGCAATTCACCGCCTCGACGAAGACACTCTTTATTCGGTAATGAAAAAGCACTTCGAAGGTTCTGCACTGAAAGTTGTTGAAAATGGTTTTCAGGGTAACATAAAAGATCTGGCAATCAAATTTTTACTCTATGGAGCATTAGCCGAAATATTTGCTCGTGAAAACGGTTTCAACAAAGGTCTTGGCGGATCAATGCATGCATTCTTCACGCCATTCGGTATCTATCCTAATAATGCGATTGTTGGAGGGTCAGGTGACATTTCAGTCGGCGCGGCTCTCTATAAGAAGATAAACAGAAAATCTGGTATAGTAGTATGTAATATAGGTGATGCATCAATGGGATGCGGACCAGTATGGGAGGGCATCTGTTTTGCCACCATGGACCAATATAAGACACTATGGGACGGAGAATATAGAGGTGGGTTACCATTGATATTCAACTTTATGAATAACCTGTACGGCATGGGTGGTCAGACTTGTGGAGAGACAATGGGTTTTGACATTCTTGCCAGAGTCGGAGCCGGAATAAATCCAGAATCAATGCATGCAGAACGTATCGATGGTTATAACCCGCTTGCCGTTATCGATGCTTTCAAACGTAAAAAACAGATATTAAAAGAAAAAAGAGGTCCGGTTCTTCTTGATACGTTGACATACAGGATAAGCGGACATTCTCCATCTGATGCTTCCTCTTACAGGTCAAAAGAGGAAATCGAAGCATGGCAAAAGGAAGACTCAATAATAGCATTTGGCAAATCACTCGTTCTGGCTGGGATAGCAGAGCAAAACCAGCTCGATAATATATCCATAGAGACCAAAGACCTTTTGAATCAAATACTTAAGCTGAGTATTAATGACGATATATCACCCAGGATCAATTTAAAAAAAGACCCGGATTGTATCGGGAGAATGATGTTTTCAAATGAGTCTGTTGATAGAATGGAAAACGGAACCCCGGAAGTACTTCTGCCATTGGAAGAGAATCCCCATGTTAAGTCCCTTAAAAACAAAGAGAGATTTTACAAAGACAAGGAAGGTAAGCCAGTATCAAAGGCAAAACTATACCAGTTCCGTGATGCCATTTTTGAAGCAGTTATCGACCGTTTTTACAAAGATCCCACTCTTGCTGCCTGGGGTGAAGAAAACCGCGACTGGGGTGGAGCGTTCGCAGTTTACCGCGGCTTGACAGAAGCGCTACCCTATCACCGTCTTTTTAATTCACCAATATCTGAAGGTGCAATTGTTGGTACCGCGATTGGTTACGGTATGTGCGGAGGACGTGTTATTGCCGAGATTATGTATTGCGATTTTCTTGGCCGTTCGGGTGATGAAGTATTTAACCAGTTGCCTAAATGGCAGGCAATGAGTGGAAACATTATTAAAATGCCGGTCGTAATAAGGGTCTCAGTAGGATCAAAATACGGCGCTCAACATTCTCAGGACTGGTCATCGCTTACTGCGCATATTCCAGGATTAAAAGTGGTCTTCCCGGCAACTCCTTATGATGCGAAAGGATTAATGAATTCAGCTTTACAGGGAACAGATCCTGTTATATTCTTCGAAAGTCAGAGAATCTATGATACTGGCGAGATGTTTCATACCGATGGAGTTCCTGAAGATTACTATGAAATCCCGTTCGGGGAACCAGATATTAAAAGATCGGGAGATGATATAACCATTCTTTCGATTGGAGCAACACTTTATCCTGTAATAAAAGTTGCAGATCTGTTAAAGGAGAAATATGGACTAAGTGCAGAGGTTATTGACGCCCGTTCATTGGTCCCATTCAATTACGAACCAGTTATTCAATCAATTAAAAAAACAGGCAGGATTATTCTGACCAGTGATGCATCATCACGCGGCTCATTCCTGAAGGAGATGGCACAAACAATAACGGAGCTGGCATTTGACTATCTCGATGCACCTCCGGTTGTTGTCGGATCTCGGAACTGGATTACACCGGCTTATGAAATGGAAGAATATTTCTTCCCTCAACCTGATTGGATTCTTGATGCAATTCACCAGAAGATCATGCCGCTTGAAGGACATCAAATAAAAACTGACTACTCAAATAAAAAATCAATTGAGCTGAATAAAGAAGGCATTTAAATTGTCTAAGTAGAAATAAGTGCACAAATTTAACTCAGAATTAATTCTTAATTTTGATCCTGATTTTAATTAAATTGCATTTCATGAATCTTTGATAATTGCCATTATGCTTAGAAGGATTTTTCTTGCTTTTATCCTATCCGGACTGACGTTAATTGCATATAACCAGACACGGAACCTTGAATTCTATTTAAATCAGGGCATTCAGAATAGCCCATTATTAAATGAGTACAGAAATAAGATCAAATCATCTGTTACTGACAGTCTTCTTATCGGGGCAGCAAAGAAACCTCTTCTCGAAGCAAAATCGCAACTCCTATACTCACCCTATTATCATAACTTCGGATATGATGATGTAATAACAGACGGGGGTAATTATACAGCTGTAGTAGGTGTTATACAAACTATCTTCAACAAAAAAGAGCTTACCAATAAATATAAGACGATCGATCTTCAAAAGCAATCTGCATATAATTCTTCCAGAATTACAACTACCGAACTGAATAAGATTATTACGGACCAATATCTTACCTCATTTTCAGGGCTTACCGACTTCTTATTCAATAAGAACTTCCTTGAACTTTTAGAAAAAGAAAATGAAATAGTAAAACTATTTGTAAAAAGCGGTACAGCCAAACAGACTGATTACCTCTCATTATTAGTTGAGATCGAGTCTCAGGAAATACTTGTCAGTCAGCTTAAATATCAGTACAGAAAAGATCTTATGCTTCTTAGTAAACTTTGCGGATTAAATGATTCTGCATGGTACGAACTGCCAGACCCTAAGATCGAAATCAAAGGCGCTCCTGATATTGCAAAATCTTCTTCCTATAATCAATATAAAATTGACAGTATCAGGATAGAAAACGAAAAAATGGCAATAGACATACGATATAGACCTAAAGTAAACTGGTTTGCAGATGCAGGATTTCTTACAAGTAATCCATGGAATTTCTACAGACATTTTGGATACAGTGCAGGGTTAAGTCTCAATATTCCCCTATATGATGGAAAACAAAGAGGTATTGAGAAACAAAAACTTGCATTTACTGAAAACAGCAGACAAGTTTACGAGAATACTTACTACAAACAGTATTTTCAACAGATTCAACAACTTAACCTCGAACTCAAAACATTAAACGAGATATCTCTACAGGTAGAAAACCAGCTTAAAACATCCCAGCAGCTGGTTAATACATTTAAAAGTCAACTTGAAGCCGGACTAATCCAGATGACGGAATATATTAATGCAATCAAGAATTTCAAAACAACAAGCAGAAATATCAACCTGATCTATATCCAGAAGCTTCAGGTTATAAATGAAATGAATTTTCTACTGACACAATAAAAAAACATACTGATGTTTACACATATTAGATCAAATTTCTTCTTATTTATGATTTCAGGAAGCGTGTTTTTCCTTTCATCCTGTAAACATGCAGTTCAGAAATCTGAAGAAGTAAATGTTGTAAAAACACCAGTTACTGTAGTCCCGGTGACATACAAATCAGTTACTTCAACAGTTGCATTACCTGCAGTTGCAACCTTCATGAATAAAAATATAATCAGGGCCACAACAGCAGGAACTATTGAGAAAATTCTGATTACTCCTGGTGAATTTATTTCATCCGGGCAACTGCTTTTCATAATAAGGACTCGCGAAGCCATGGCGCTTGACAAATCTGTCCGGAGTGACACTAGTTTGAATTTCAATGGACTGATAAACATAACTTCTCATAAAGAAGGAGTAATTAACTCCATCAAATATCAAAAGGGCGATTTTGTCCAGGAGGGAGATGAAATGGCATTTGTTTCTGAACAAAATAGTCTTGTATTTATCTTTGATGTTCCTTTTGAACTTGATAAATATATTCCAAAGAACAGAAACTGCAATATCATACTTCCGGATAACAGGCAGTTAATTGGTACAATTACCGGAAAACTACCTGAAATGGATGTGCAATCACAGACAATCAGGTATATTGTTAAACCATTATCGAATGAGAGGCTTCCCGGGAACCTGATTGCAAGTATAAACCTGGTCAAATCTACCAATGAAAGAGCTTTGGTTCTGCCAAAACAGGCAGTCCTGGGCGATGAAACTCAGACTGAATTCTGGGTCATGAAACTGTTAAATGACAGCACGGCAATCAAAATTATTGTAACTAAAGGATTTGAGAATAATGCGGAGGTGGAAATTACCAGTCCTGGATTCCTTCAGTCTGACAGGATAATACTGACAGGAAGTTATGGATTACCGGATACTGCCAGGGTAACAATAATTAAGTAATAACAGGATGAAGAATTTCTTCCTCTCATATAAGAATCCAATATCGGTTATTCTGGCAGTAATAATTGTCGGGGGAATTTTCCTGTATGGACAGATTCAGGTTTCACTTTTCCCGGAAATCACTTTCCCAAAATTAAAAGTAATCGCGGATAACGGTGAACAACCTGTCGATAAAATGATGGTTACAGTCACCAGGCCATTGGAAGACGCAATAAAGCAGGTCCCTGATCTTAAAATATTAAGAAGTACAACCAGCAGAGGAACCTGTGAAATATCTGCTTTTCTTAACTGGGGCGCTGATGTAAACATAAACCAACAGATGCTCGAATCCCGCATCTCACAGATAAAGAATTCTCTTCCACCGGATGTTCAGATTCAGATTGAAAAAATGAATCCGTCGATTCTGCCAGTGATTGGTTTTACAGTTGAAAGTGATAAGAAAACACCTATCGAACTTAATCTCATAGCTACCTATATAATAAAACCATTCTTATCCCAGATCGATGGTGTTTCGTCAGTTGGTATTATCGGAGGAAAAACAAAAGAGTATTGGATTGAGCTTAATCAGCTTAAAATGAGTACATTTTCGATAACTCCTGAGATTATCCGGGATATTCTGAACCAGAATCACTTTATTACTTCAAATGGTTTTCTTTCAGATTACCGGCGACTTTATCTTAATATAACAGACGCAGGACTTTATAAAATAACAGATGTTGAAAATGTAATTCTCCGTAATGACGGGAAAAGGCTTTTAAAACTCAAAGATGTGGCTGACATCAATGTCAGAGAAAGAACTGAGTACACACGGATAAATGCTAATGGCCGGCAGGGACTTCTGGTGGCAATACTTAAACAGCCGGGAGCGAACCTGATAAAACTTTCGGAAAATGTATCATCGAGGAAGAAAGAACTTGAAAAGATTCTTCCACCGGATGTTCATATATCTTTGTATTATGANCAGGCAGATTTCGTAAACAAAGCAATTAAAAGTGTCAACGACAGTCTCTGGTTAGGTCTATTGCTTGCAATCCTGGTTGCAGTAATGTTTTTGAGGTCCTTCCGGGCCAGTGCGACCATTCTTGTAACAATACCTGTTACACTGTTTCTTACAATTATCGTACTCTATAGTATCGGATATACTCTCAATATAATGACATTCGGAGCAATTGCCGCCGCAATAGGGTTAATTATTGATGATGCTGTTGTTGTTATTGAACAGATACACAGGACCCATGAAGAATTTCCAGACAGACCTTCAAGTCAGCTTGTCCATCAGGCAGTAAAATACCTTATGCCATCAATGGTCGGATCATCTATCAGCACCATCGTGATATTTGTGCCTTTTATGTTACTCGGAGGAGTCGCAGGTGCCTATTTCAATGTTCTTACAAATACAATGATTATAACCCTGGTTTGTTCCTTCTTTGTTACATGGATAGGGCTACCGGTTATTTATATATGGTTTTCAAATATCAGATCGCTCTTCCCCGAGAAGAAAAATACTGATATCAGGACTATCAAAACAAGGAACTGGGTAAGCTTTTTTCTTCGCAGACCTATATTAAGTGTTCTTTTCATTCTTTGTCTGTTATTATCAATTATTTATATCCTTCCCCGGCTTGAAACAGGTTTTCTTCCTGAAATGGATGAAGGCTCAATTGTCCTCGACTACAAAGCTCCTCCGGGAACATCACTGGAAGAGACTAACAGGATTCTTGTTGAGGTTGAGAAAATAATTATAAAGATACCTGAGGTCACAACATATTCAAGAAGAACGGGCGCTCAGATGGGATTTTTTATAACTGAACCTAACGATGGCGATTACCTGATACAGTTAAAAGATAACAGGAAAAGAAGTACAAATGAGGTTATTGATGATATCAGGAAAAAGATCGAAGCAACTCAACCTGCACTTCAGATTGATTTCGGGCAAGTGATCGGTGATATTCTTGGCGATTTGATGGCATCAGTCCAACCAATTGAAATAAAGATTTTTGGAAGTGATCAAAAAACCCTTAATGAATTGGCTAAACAAGTTGCAGGTGAGATCGAAAAAATTAAAGGTGTCGAAGATGTTTTTGATGGTATTATAATTGCAGGCCCTTCAATAGAGGTTGTACCTGATCAGCAAAAACTTGCTCAGTTCAAAATTTCTCCTGCCTCATTCCAGTTTCAGATGCAAACTTTGGTTGAGGGTAATATAATCGGAAGTATCCTTGAAAAAGAGCAGATGACTGCGATAAGGATGATATATCCGAATAGTTCTAAGAACAGTCTTGAAAATATCAAAAATCAGTTTATATTTCTCCCCGATGGAAAACTTAAACCGGTTGCTACACTCTCAACGATTGGATTAAAAGAAGGAGTAGCTGAAATTAACAGGGATAATCTGAAATCGGTTTCTATTGTGACAGCCAGGCTGAATAATAAGGATCTGGGCACAGCAATGAAGGAAATTCAAAAGACAATTGATTCCGGAATATTTCTACCCCAGGGTTATAATATTGAATATGGTGGAGAATATGCCGATCAGCAGAAATCGTTCAGAGAACTTCTGATGATACTTATATTATCAAGCCTGCTGGTATTTGCACTAATGCTCTTCCTTTTCAAAGATTTCAGAGCTGCATGTTCAATTCTGTTCATCGCTGTTCTTGGAATCTCTGGAAGTCTTATAGCCCTTTACATCACAAATACCCCTTTAAATGTTGGCAGCTATACAGGATTGATTATGATTGTAGGAATAATAGGGGAGAATGCAATATTTACATTCCAGCAGTTCACAACGAACCGTGAAAAAGGAACAATTGATGAATCCCTGGTATACGCAATTTCAACTCGTTTAAGGCCTAAGCTTATGACAGCACTCGGTGCGATAATTGCCTTGATGCCACTGGCAGTTGGGGTAGGTACCGGCTCACAAATGCATCAACCGCTTGCAATTGCTGTGATAGGTGGTTTTATTATAGCACTTCCGCTTCTACTTATCATCCTGCCAACATTATTACATCTATTATACAAGAGGGAAGATAAGAAGCAGAGTCAGTTATAAAAAAATTAAGAAATCATAGGTATCTTTGCTTGTAAATAAACAAAATATGGAAAACGTTTTGGAGAATATAAAAGGTAAAGAAGGATTCATTATAGATATGGATGGTGTTATTTACCATGGGAATAAACTCCTCCCCGGGGTAACTGATTTTTTAGCATGGCTGGAAGAATCCGGGAAAAAATACTTATTCCTTACTAACTCAAGTGAAAGAACGCCAAAAGAGCTCCACGAAAAGATGAAGAGACTGGGGATTAACGTCGGTGAAGAACATTTTTATACAAGTGCGCTTGCTACTGCCAGCTTCCTTTCAAATCAGAAACCCAATGGGAGCGCATATATTATAGGTGATGCTGGACTCATTCACGCTTTATATAGTGTCGGATATAGTGTAAATAATGTAAATCCCGACTATGTGGTTGTTGGTGACACACACAGCTATAATTTTGAAAAAGTTGAACTGGCTGTAAATCTCGTTATCAGAGGAGCAAAACTGATCGGCACCAATCCCGACATAAGCGGGCCAGTCGAAGTAGGTATCACTCCATCAACAAAAGCACTTATTGCACCAATTGAAATTGCTGCAGGGAAAAAAGCCTATTTTGTCGGAAAACCAAACCCTCTTATGATGCGTAGCGCTCTTAAACGGCTTGGGGTAAAGAGAGAAGAAGCTATAGTGATTGGCGACAGGATGGATACGGATGTAAGGTGCGGCCTCGAATCAGAAATTGATACCCTGCTCGTCTTAAGCGGCATCACAGACAGGAATGGTATTGATCAGTTCCCATACCGTCCCCGATATATTCTTAATGGTATAATAGACTTGGTAAGTTAATTTATCTCAAGAACATTACAATGACGCTTATTGCTGAAATGACCAAAAAGGAAAGCCCTCTCAGTAAATCCAGGATCCTGGAAATAGAAAAACTGTTCCGATGATAAAAGGCGTGCTCTTTGATATGGATGGCGTACTTGTAGATTCTGAACCCTACATATGCAAAGCTGCAATAAGAATGTTCGAAGAACTTGGTATGAAGGTACTACCTGA
>JGI24132J36420_10000550_pt1 | contig 18248 bp, 18 predicted proteins | sample BarGraNGADG00212_3_FD_36420 | JGI IMG/M metagenome (IMG submission 36420) | reverse complement strand
AGAGAAGTTAAGCCCGACAGCGCCAATGGTACTGCTTTATTGTGGGAGAGTAGGTCGTCGCCAACTTTAATTAAGCCTCAGTGAAAACTGAGGCTTTTTTTTTAAAGGTTCATAACCTTGACGACATTTAGATTCTTAGCTTTTGCTGCGTAAAACAGATTCTTTCTGATAAGACTTGCTTTCTTTTTCTGGACCCATGTCAGATTAATAACATAGGATGAACCATCTTTAAACAAAATCATAGCTTTTTTCTGTCTCCCAGGCATTTTAAATCCCTGTATATCATCCCATTTGAAACTATGCTTTTTTGGACTTAACATCCCGTACCTGAATTCTATTTTATCATCATCAACAGAAAAATACATATTCCTGCTTTTTACGGTCCCGAAAAATGCAAACACAGAGACGATCAGACTTATTCCAAAAGGAGCAATTGACAGAGCTGGCTCGATGGAGTGTTTGCCAAAAACAAGACTGATTAACAAAACATATACTCCGGCCAGGAAGAATAATAAGACAAAAATCCATAAAAGGATCTTCCTGCTTTTTGAAAACTCCTCTTCTGAAAGATTATAATATAGATTTTCCATATTCTAATGGATTAGGTAATGTAAATTCTTATCCTTGATAGTATTGGTATTAATATGAAAAACAGCTGTAATTGAATCAATTTCCTTAAGGGTGGAAGTCAACAGATCAATATTGTTTTCTCTATCAGGACCGGGTACCTGAAAGATGTAATCAATATTTTTAAGCTTTTTCAAAAGAAAGTTTTTCCCTGATCTGTTAGAAATAAGATTGAATATTACATCAGGAGTTCCATTTGCATCAGAGAAACGGCTGAATATAAGCTCGTTTCCATCAGCATCAGATATAGTTATGGGTGAAATATTTTTTAAAGAAATACGGAATTTTTTATTTAAAATAAGAGAAAGTTTATAATCAGGTTCAGAGGAGACTAACCCAACCATGACAACCTCTTCATCATGGCTGATTTTAAGTTGTACCCGGGTGATTTTTTGCGTATTCTTCATTTTTCATCCCCTTAATACATAAAGGTATGAAAAATACACAGATACTAGGAAATATTGACAGAAATATCTTTAAGTCTTGTCAAGGCCTGACTTGCAGCCTCTTGTTCAGCTTCTTTTTTGGATGATCCATGACCTTCCCCAAGCTCTTCTTTATCAATTATAAGTTTTGTTGAGAAAACCGATTTTTTCTGGTTAAAATCATATTCTTCATTATAGGTGAAGATGAGGTTGTTTTTGTGCTTCTGGACCCATTCAAATACCAGACTTTTAAAATCGGTGTCGGTATTGACAATCACATTAAGGTCGAGGTATTTATTAAATACTTTCTTTATAAAAAGCTTTTTTGTTTTTTTAAAACCCTTATCGAGAAATATTGAGCCTATCAGGGCTTCAAGAGCATCACCATAAAGATTTCTTGTCGTATGGGCAGAATTTACATTGCTTACCAGGATGTTATTGATGCCCATGGAAACCGCGAGTTGATTAAGAACCTCTCTGTTCACTATCCTTGACCTTATTTTAGTCATGAAACCCTCACTGGCATCTGGGAACTTTTCAAAGAGGTAATCAGAAAGGATAGCATCAAGGACTGCATCACCGAGATACTCAAGCCTCTCATTATTCACTTTCTTTCCGTCAGGCAGAGTAAATGAGGCCGACCTGTGAATAAATGCTATTTCATATAATCTGAGGTTCCCCGGACTAAAGCCCAATAGCTTTTTTAAACGGGATACGAACACTCGTTTATCAAGAATATATGTGCCATTTAATCTTTTCCGGAACAGCGACACTAACTATCAGCTTTTTTGATGACAACAGAAGCATTATGACCCCCGAAGCCGAACGTGTTGCTGATAGCATAATTGATTTTTCTCTTTTGCGCTTTATTGAGAGTAAGATTCAGCTTTTGATCAATGTCCGGATCAGGAGTTGTGAAATTAATGGTAGGAGGTACAATATCATTGTTAACTGCCATAATTGCAGCTATTGCCTCAATAGCTCCGGCTGCGCCGAGAAGATGCCCTGTCATCGATTTGGTAGAGCTGATGTTAAGTTTATAAGCATCTTCTCCGAAAACGTTGATAATAGCTTTGATTTCAGAAACATCGCCCAGGGGAGTTGCAGTACCATGAACATTAATGTAATTAATATCTTCGGGTTTCAGGCCGGCCTCACTTATAGCAATCTTCATCACATTCCGGGCTCCCAGTCCTTCGGGGTGAGGTGCAGTAAGGTGATAAGCATCAGCAGTCATCCCCGTACCAACCAGTTCAGCATATATTTTTGCACCTCTTGCTTTTGCATGTTCTAATTCTTCAACGATAAGAGCTCCTGCACCTTCCCCCAAAACAAATCCATCACGGGTTTTGTCGAAAGGTCTTGAAGCAGACTCAAATTCAGCATTGTTAGTGGAGAGAGCCTGCAAAGCATTAAAACCTCCGATACCAGGCTCGTTGATAGATGCTTCTGATCCGCCGGTGACAAACATTTCTGCTTTCCCCCAGCGGATATAGTTGATAGCATCAATAATTGAATTAGTTGAAGAGGCACATGCTGAAACAGTTGAAAAATTAGGTCCTCTGAACCCATATTTTATGGAGATCGCCCCGGCAGCAATATCACTAATCATTTTAGGGATGAAGAAGGGACTAAAACGGGGTGTCCCATCTCCTTCAACATAACCTTTTATTGCCTGATAAAAAGTCTCAATTCCACCGATTCCAGAAGCCCAGATAACACCAACCCTGTCTTTATCTACTTTTTCAATGTTTAATCCTGAGTCTTTTAGAGCTTCATCAACTGAAATAAGGGCATACTGAGAATAACGATCCAACTTATTGGCCTCTTTCCTGTCAAAATAATTGGCTGAGTCGTAATTTTTTAATTCACATGCAAATTTGGTTTTGAACTTTTCAGTATTAAAACGGGTGATCATAGCTGATCCGCTAACACCATTTTTTAGTCCTTCCCAATATTCATGCAAATTATTTCCCAGAGGAGTCAATGCTCCAAGTCCGGTAACTACAACTCTTCTCATAAATTGATTATTAACGATGCAAAACTACTTTGCATTCTCCTCAATGTACTTGATTGCATCGCCAACTGTGCCGATACTTTCTGCCTGATCGTCAGGGATCCCGATATTAAATTCCTTCTCAAACTCCATGATTAACTCAACAGTGTCAAGAGAGTCTGCACCCAAATCGTTTGTAAAACTGGCTTCCGGAGTTACTTCCGATTCGTCAACTCCAAGTTTGTCAACTATAATCTCTTTTACTCTTGTGGCAATGTCAGACATAATGATAAATTTTAATTAATAATAGTATTTGAACCCTGCAAAGAAATATATTTGTACCTGATTATTCAAGAGATTTGATGTTTTTTTATTTGACATATAGGTTAATATGCTGATAATAAGGAATATAAACTTATTCACAATGAATTCCGACATTTAGTTTAAAATATGATAACTGTCACTAAATGAAAAACATAGCAATTTTTGCTTCTGGTTNCGGAACAAACGCTGAAAACATAATAAAATACTTTTCGAACAAAAATACAGCAAAAGTAAGTCTGGTTTTATCAAATAAGCGCGAAGCCTTTGTTTTAAAAAGGGCAACCGCACATCATATTGATTCAGTTTTTTTCGACTATGAGGAATTTTATACCACAGGCAAAGTGCTTGAGCGCCTTTTACTAAATAAAATTNACTTTGTGGTTCTGGCGGGATTTTTATGGCTTGTTCCGGAAAATATTCTGAATAATTATAATAAACGGATTATAAATATTCATCCTGCCCTTTTACCGGATTACGGCGGAAAAGGTATGTATGGAGAAAAAGTTCACAGAAGCGTTGTTGAGAATCATGAGCCGGAATCAGGGATTACTATACATTATGTAAATCAGCAGTACGATGCAGGAGATATAATTTTTCAGGCCCGGTGCACGGTCGATAATTCTGATACACCTGAAACCCTGGCTTCAAAGGTACATGCGCTTGAGTATGAACATTATCCTGTAGTTATAGAGGAACTGATAAGTAATTTACCTGACTTTAATCAATAGTGCCAAGTAGGCTCATCGCAGCTGTTTTGATCATTTCAAACCTCATTTTATTAGTTTCCGATACAGGATCTGCTGATGGCGCATCAACCTTTAGCGGATCGACTGGATATCCATTCATATAAAATCTGAAATCGAGATGCGGACCCGTTGAAAGTCCGCTTGAACCGACATATCCGATTCTTTGTCCCTGTTTTACATATACTCCGGAAGAGATCCCGGGTTCAAACCTGCTAAGATGCAGATAAGCTGTTGAGTAGACACTATTATGCCTTATACGGACAATCCTTCCCGAGCCGCCTTCGAGGCCTGCTTCAATTACCCGGCCATCACCAATGGCCAAAACTGGTGTGCCTACCGGGGCTGCATAGTCAATACCCTGATGAGGTCTGACAATCTTAAGAATAGGATGCAAACGTGCGCCGGAGTAACGTGAACTGATTCGTGAGAATCGCAGAGGAGCCTTCAGAAACTCTTTCTTCAGATTGGTACCTGTTGTATCAAAATAGCTTCCGGAGCTATCCTGAACAAACGGTATCGCGTATATCGAAGCTCCGGCATGCTCAAAGAGAGCTGCGTAGATAGTACTGATCCCTACCGATCTCTCTCCTATAAACTCTTCATCATATACAACTTTAAATCTGTCACCGCTTTGCAGTCCGAAAAAATCTATTGTCCAGGCGTAGATCTCTGATAACTCATTAGCCAGGTTTGGATTAAGCCCATTCTCCAGAGTGGCCTCCCAAAGTGAAGTTTTAATCGTTCCTGATGAGAACTTCAGTATCCGTTTAATTTCAGCATAGTACCTGTGTATCTTAAGCGAATCTTTCAGTGAGAAAATATAACTGACAAACGCATCATGGTCATAAATAAAGTAATCGGCTTTGCTTAACGTATCTTTGGAGAGAAACACCGAATAACCACTTCCCTTACGGACTCTGCGGGGATCGAAAGTTTCCTTGTTCTCAATTAAAAGTTTATTGATAGTTTCCCATGGAACACCATATGACGCAAGTATCGAAGAAATAAACTGATTGTTTCGTACACGGCCATTAACAATATTATACGAATCGACAGGAATACCGTGCAGGAAATTTCCCTGATAGCTTGTGCTGTCATTTATCCTTGAAGGTTCACTGATTTGAGATTCGGTTACAGGTACCACAATTGAGTTCCTTCCGCATGAAGACACAAAAAGTACAACTGTAAAAGCGTAGATAAATTTTATTTTATTGATCACCATTATCAGACAACAATATTCACAATTCTGTTCGGAACAACAATTACCCTCGGGTTACCTTCCCCAATCCATTTTTTAGCTCGTTCATCGGCCAGAACAATTTTTTTGACTTCATCCCCCGGAAGATTTACAGGAAGCACTATTTTAAAACGCATCTTGCCATTAACTGAAACAGGACATTCGAATGTCTCTTCAATCAGATATTTCTCCTCAAAAGCCGGCCAGGGTTCATAAGCAAGAGTCTCTTTATTACCCGACAGGTGCCATAACTCTTCAGCCATATGGGGAGCAAATGGAGCTACAATCTTCATAAATGTCAACGCAGTTTCTTTTGTGACCTTTCCCTTTTTTGATGCTGAATTCAGGAATATCATCATTGCTGATATTGCGGTGTTGAAGCGGAGGTTCTCAATATCTCCTTCAACTTTCTTAATAGTCTGGTGAAGACCTTTCAATATATCCGGATCTTCCTCTCCTTTAATTATGTTTTCAGAATTTGAAAAGAATCTGAATGCCCTCCCAAGGAAACCAAAAACACCTTTTACCCCTTTATCATCCCACGGTTTTGTGACATCAAGAGGTCCCATAAACATCTCATATAGCCTGAGAGAATCGGCGCCATATTTTGAAACAACGTCATCAGGATTTACAACATTCTTAAGCGATTTGGACATCTTGGCAACTATCTGTTTCAGTTCTGCCCCATTCTCTTTATTAAAGAATTTACCATCCCTTTCAACAACCTGGTCGGAAGAGACTTTTGCTCCTGCTTCATTCTCGTAAGCAAAAGCAAGGATCATCCCCTGGTTAAAGAGTCTCTGGTAAGGCTCATCTGTTGAGACTATTCCAAGATCAAACAGGACTTTATGCCAGAAACGGCTGTAAAGCAAGTGAAGAACAGCATGTTCTGCACCGCCGATGTAGAGATCAACGGGCATCCAGTATTTTTCTTTTTCAATGTCAAAAATGGTTTTGTCGTTTTTCGGATCGATAAAACGCAGGTAATACCAGCATGACCCTGCCCATTGGGGCATCGTATTGGTTTCCCTTCTTCCTTTTCTTCCATCTTTACCTGTGACATTCAACCATTCTGTAGAGTTGGCAAGAGGAGATTCACCTGATTCCCCGGGAAGGTATTTTTCAAGTTCGGGAAGTTCCAGGGGAAGTTCTTTCTCATCAAGAACGGTTATTTCACCATCTTCCCAATGTATTACCGGGAATGGCTCGCCCCAGTATCTCTGTCTGCTGAAGAGCCAGTCGCGGAGTTTGTAGTTGACCTTTGCTTTACCGAGATTCTTTGTTTCAAGCCACGTTATTACCCGGGCTATACCAGCCTCTTTATTGAGGCCGTTAATATTAATCCCTGTTGTGGCATCTGACGAATTAATGTACNTTCCATCTTCTGTCCAGCACTCTTTCCCTTCAATTATTCTCTTTTTCTGGTCGGGATCAGCGACATCCGGATCCTGGATACAGGCAATAGGGAGATTGAATTTTACCGCAAACTCAAAGTCGCGGGTGTCATGTGCAGGTACAGCCATAATGGCTCCTGTGCCATAACCTGTCAGCACATAATCGGCCACCCATACAGGTATCTTTTTGCCGTTGATAGGATTAATTGCATATCTCCCGGTGAAAACACCTGTTTTCTCCTTTGCAAGATCAGTTCTGTCGAGATCTGATTTGAGGGAAGTTGCTTTGATGTAATCATTTACAGCTTTTTCATTTCCAGGCATTGTGATTTTGCCGGTAAGCGCATGTTCCGGAGCAATGACCATATATGTTGCTCCAAACAAAGTATCGGGACGTGTTGTGAAGACCTTCAGATTCTCGTTTAAACCTTCAATTTTAAAATCGACTTCAGCGCCNGTCGAGCGTCCGATCCAATTGCGCTGCATATCCTTTATTCCTTCCGGCCAGTTGAGTTTGTNAATCCCTTTGAGTAACCTGTCGGCATAAAGAGGAATACGGAGCATCCATTGCTTCAGGTTTCTCTTTTCAACCTTATTGCCGCATTTCTCGTGAGAACCATCATAAAGAACCTCCTCATTTGCACAAACAATGCGACAGCTTGGGCACCACCATACCTGTGCATTGTCATAGTAGGCCAACCGTTTTGAATTTATATAATCAGCTATTTCATTATNGCCCAGTTGACTAATTTTTTCAGGCACTTTTAATTCAGAGATTGGTCTTCCTTTTTGCAGTTTATCGTCAAACCATGTATTATACAGCTGTATGAAGATCCATTGCGTCCATTTAAAATATTTTGTATCGGTGGTATTAATTTCTTTGTCCCAATCGTAGCTAAGGCCCAGCTCTTTTATCTGTCTCCTGAAAGTATCACAATTACTTTTTGTTGTAATTGACGGATGAGTTCCGGTTTGAATTGCATATTGTTCAGCAGGAAGCCCGAATGCATCCCATCCCATTGGATGAAGAACATTGAACCCTTTCATCCTTTTGTATCTGCTGAATATATCGGTTGCTGTATATCCCTCAGGATGACCCACATGAAGACCAGCCCCGGAAGGATAAGGGAACATATCGAGAATATAGCACTTATTCGGATTGGTTAAATCTTCAGGGGTTTTGAATGTTTTATTTTCATCCCAGTACTTCTGCCACTTCTTTTCAATCTCGTGAAAATTATAATCCATTTGCTTTTTACTTGAAATTTATAATAATGTAATATATTAGTGCCTGGAGTTTGCGAAAGTAGAAAATCTTTGGCAAATATCATTAAGATGTGCTGATAGAGGTGACTAAACCCGGGATAAATATTTCCCAGGGTAAATGGCTCTGCAACAAAATTTTTAAATAATCATATAATTTAAAAAGATCGGAGTATCGGTTTTTGAAAACAAAACTTTAAATTAGGTGTGCCAAACAGAAGTATCACAAACCAGAAGAATATGAATACAAATGAACAAACAATCAATCCTCCTCTTCCAGGCAGGGTGATATCAGTAGATTTCTTTCGCGGATTTACAATGTTTCTTTTAGCAGGTGAAGCTACCCGTCTTTACGGCCAGTTTGAAAAATTTGATAGTGGTATTATGCAATTTCTTGGGACTCAGTTCAGCCACCATGAATGGCATGGTTTACATTTCTGGGATTTGATACAACCTTTTTTTATGTTTATTGTAGGGGTTGCAATTCCTTTTGCAGTAGCCAACAGGATAAAAAAGGGAGACAGCAATAAAACAATCACGCTTCATGCTCTAAAGCGTTCATTCTTACTGTTGTTTTTGGGATGGGCTCTATATTTTACAGAAGCAGGAAAACTGGTTTTCCGGTTTCAGAATGTTCTTGCGCAGCTATCAGTTACATATCTGGTTGCGTTCCTGATAAGGAATAAAAGCTTCAGATTTCAATTGATTTTCACTTTGGTAATTCTCTTACTTATAGATCTTGCATACCGTTTTTTCCCGATGGAGGGGTTTAATCATCCCTGGNTAAATTACGAAAATNTTGGAGCATGGGTAAATAATAAGATAGAAGGCGTGGATAAAGCCAGCNCCTGGGCAAGCCTGAATTGTGTTTCGACTACAGCTCATACGGTTTGGGGTGTTCTCTGTGGTAAGCTTCTGATGAGCGATAAATCACCGGTAAAGAAAATTCAAATATTACTTATTGCAGGAGTATCAGCCTTAATCATAGGATACTTACTTGATTTATTAAATGTAACTCCAATTATCAAAAAGATCGCTACATCTTCATTTGTATTTGCAAGCGGAGGATGGGCCATCCTGACACTTTGCTTCAGTTATTGGTTAATTGATGTAAAAAAGTTATTCACCCGGGGTTCGAAATTTTTTATAATCGTTGGAATGAACAGCATATTTATTTATATGTTTTTTGAAATTGGTGGCGCCAGTCTGATTAGTAAAATTATCGCTCCCTTCAGCAGGTTATTGTTTTCATGGGGAGGCGCCCTGACTGTGGGAATAATTACCAGTCTGGCCGTNTGGGCAGCCNTATGGTATCTTTGTTACTGGCTCTATAAAAACAAATTATTCATTAAAATATANAATACNCTGATTTCAATTATTACGTGTAAAAAAGTATAGAATAATAAAGGAGAAAGATCTTATATTTTGTACTTTACGGGTAAAAGAAAATAANACTCTATGGCAACCACATCGAAGCAGAATTTCTTAAAGACGGTTAATCATCAGCAGCCCGGGAANGTTGTTGTTGATTTTGGTTCGACAGCAGTAACTGGCATCCATGTTGTGATAGTTGATAAATTGCGGGAGTATTACGGTCTCGAAAAAAGACCCGTAAAGGTAATAGAACCATACCAGATGCTTGGAGAGATTGATTCTGAGCTTATTAAAGAGATGGGTATAGATATTATTGGTCTGTTTGGCGAAAAGAATATGTTCGGAGTTCCGAATGAAGGCTGGAAAGTTCATAAAACCTTGTGGGGACAAGAGGTTCTTTTTCCTTCTGATTTTAATTACACTTATAACAGTAATGGAGATATTCTGATGTATCCCGAAGGAGATACTTCAGTGCCGCCGAGTGGNATGATGCCNAAATCNGGTTACTTTTTTGATGCGCTCAACAGGCAGAAACCTATTGATGAAAATGAATTAATAGTTGAAGATAACCTGGAAGAGTTTACTCCTGTTACAGAGCATGAACTGAATTTCTGGAAAAACCAGGTTGAGGCGATAGTAGATAATTCAAAGGCAGTTATGGCCTCACTCGGAGGGACTGCACTTGGAGATATTGCACTGGTACCAGCTATCAACTTAAAGAATCCAAAGGGTATACGCGGCGTCGAAGAGTGGTATATTTCCACTCTCATAAGGGAGGATTTTATTAAAGAAATATATGACAGACAGACAGATATTGCCATTGAGAATCTGAAGTTACTACATAATGTTATCGGCAATAAAATCGATGTGGTCTTTACCTGCGGAACTGATTTTGGTACGCAAAATTCAACTTTCTGCTCACCTGAAACTTTTGTCAGGGTTTGGATGCCCTATTATAAAAAGGTTAATGACTGGATACATCAGAATACTAATTGGAAAACATTTAAACACTCATGCGGTGCAGTGGAATCTTTAATGAAACACTTCATAGAATCCGGATTTGATATTATAAATCCGGTTCAGATCAATGCCTCAGGAATGGATCCGCGAAAACTTAAAAAGGAATATGGGAATGAAATTGTTTTCTGGGGAGGAGGAGTTGATACCCAGGGAGTTTTTGCATTCGGAACACCTGCCCAGGTTAAAGAACAGGTCAAATCTCAATGTGAAATACTTAACAATAACGGAGGTTTTGTTTTTAACACAGTTCATAATATCCAGGCAAATGTTCCTTTCGGAAATGTCATTGCAATGCTTGAGGCTTTAAAAGAGGCCTGATCTGCAATACTTTCTGAAAAATAAATCCTTTCCCCATGAAAGAATTCCCGTACAATTGGAGATATCTGATAACCATTTCGTTGATATCAGCAATGGGTGGACTTCTTTTTGGCTACGATTGGGTAGTGATAGGCGGCGCCAAACCTTTTTATGAACCTTTTTTTCAGATTACCGGGAATCCAGCTCTTCAGGGATGGGCAATGAGTTGTGCTCTTGCCGGGTGCCTTGCCGGAGCAGTTTTTTCAGGATGGTTCAGCGACAGGTTTGGCAGGAAGAAGTTATTGATCATTGCAGCCGGGTTATTTATAGCTGCTTCAATGGGAACTGGCGCTGCAGACTCTTTCATATCATTTATTCTGTTCCGTATCACCGGGGGTGTAGGCATAGGACTTGCATCTAACCTGTCACCTGTGTACATTGCAGAAGTTACTCCTGCTAAGGTGAGAGGACGGTTTGTTTCAATTAATCAACTCACAATTGTTATAGGCATTCTTGCAGCACAATTGATTAACTGGAGGATTGCTGATCCGGTTCCTGCAGGCACATCCACCGCGGATATAATGATTTCATGGAACGGACAGACAGGATGGAGATGGATGTTCTATGCATGCTCCATTCCTGCATCACTCTTTTTCATCCTGATGTGGTTTGTTCCTGAAAGTCCAAGGTGGCTCGCCAAAAGTGGAAAGAATAAGGCTAAAGTCCATAATATACTGTCAAAGATAGGTGGTGGCGAATATGCTGATAATGAACAGAGGTCGATAGAGGAGACCCTCTGTCTGGAAAATGGAAAGGTCAATAATCTTCAACTGAGAAACCCAGGCATCATTAAATTACTTATTGTCGGTGTTGGTTTAGCTGTCTTTCAGCAATGGTGCGGAATAAATGTAATTTTTAATTATGCCCAGGAAGTATTTTCCAATGCNGGGTATGGTGTTTCGGATATACTTTTTAATATTGTTATTACAGGCAGCGTCAATCTGATCTTCACTTTTGTCGGGATGTTCACTGTTGATAAGCTGGGCCGCAAAGTTTTGATGTTATTGGGAGCCGGAGGTCTGGCAGTCATTTATACAATTATTGGGGCTATGTATTACTTTCATCTTCAGGGATTACCTCTTTTGATCATGGTTGTGGTTGCAATAGCTTGTTATGCAATGTCACTTGCCCCGGTCACGTGGGTTATCCTTTCGGAAATTTTCCCTAACAGGATCCGTGGGATTGCAATGTCAATAGCAACTTTTGCTTTATGGGCAGCCTGTTTCATTCTCACTTATTCTTTCCCTTTGCTCAATAAACTGCTAAAAGTTTCCGGAACATTCTGGTTGTACGGTTTTATCTGCATTCTTGGTTTTATCTTTATTCTCAGAAAGTTAAGGGAGACAAAAGGGAAGTCACTTGAAGAGATTGAACATGAATTTATTTAATTAGTTGCAAAAACGGCCTTTTGGTTATATTTTTGTGTTTCAGAAGATAATTCCGGAGCGCCTAAAGCGACAGTATCAGATTGGAATGAAATATTGGTCCCGTAGTTCAATGGATAGAATGACAGATTCCGGTTCTGTTGGTTGAGAGTTCGAATCTCTCCGGGATCACTAGGCAATTCTGTATTTAGCGAATAATCAGCTACTTACAATCTTTAAAAATTCTCCGGGTATTTGCGGAGTATTTGAACCCCCTTGAAAAGGGGGTTTTTTGCTGTATAAGCAGGTCAAATCGAGATAATATTATCTATGGTTTTAATTTTTTCAACATGGCAAAATAAATTTGACTTCGCTTTTACCTTATCATAAATTTGTTAAAATATTGCTCATTTTCAATTAATCACCAAAACCTGCACTTATGAAAAAGATTATCTTTTTAAGTCTGATTATCTCGCTAATAATCGGAAGTTGCGCTAATAATAAACCTGTTGAAAAGACACTCCTTGGCATGTGGACTGATTACTATCTTATTCCTAACACATTGAAAGGCAACGTCAAGGAGGTACAAGAACTTAACTATTGGGCTATTGATAAAGATGGAAAAATAACAAAAGGGGAACTCATGACCAGGAAAGATCTTGACAGTATTGGTTCAACAAATAATTTTAAAGCCTATTTTGACGACAAAGGTACTTTGACGAAATATGATCTTTTGAGTGGTGGAAATGTAATTGAAAGTCACATAGGAACTATTGAGAACGGCAAATGTATAAGATGGGATTATAAATTGAAGGATAGTACTTCTTATTACATTATACCTGAATATGACAATCTTGGACAACTTATTGGGGCTGCTGGTTACAGACCTTTGGCAGACACATTGGTAAATAAATTAGTCCTTGCATATAATAGTAAAGGTAATTGTACCAGGTTTGAGTATTTCAATAGTAAAAAACAAAAAACTGGCTATCATGTCTGTTCACTGGATGAAAAAGGAAATATTATTGAAGCAAAATACTTTAATAAGAAGGACTCCTTAACTTATACTTTGACAAACATATACGATAAAAATGGCAGCATAATTAAGCAGCAGACCGTCGTTGAAAAACCTAAAAGCACAGGCACATGGGATTATAAGGATCTAAAATTTGACGAGCATGGAAACTGGATCGAGACATATGCCAATATCGATAATGGAAAATATAAAATATTTGCTGAAAGATCTTATATTTATTATTAGAGTACGATTTTGTCAAAATTGTTTGATTCTCTGATATAAATTCATAATCCCCCGGAGTTGATTTCCGGGGGCTTTATACAATATTAATAAATTAAAAACATCTGACATCGAAATCATTGATATTTACAACAATTTCACCATCAGGGGTTTCAACCCTTTGAACCAAAACAGGAAGCAGAGCAATCAATTTTCCATCCAACCTAACCATAGCCATTCTGACAAAGTGGTTAATATCAGCACTTTCGCCGTTATTACCTTCACCTGCCCATCCGCTTTGTGAAACAAAATTCAAAGTATATTCAAGGTGACTTTTAGATCCATAAAGAACAACATGATCATATTTAAGTTGTATCTTACTGTACCAGTGCAGACCCCCTTCTTTCAGATTGTACCAAACAACTCTTTCAACGATTATAGTGCCAGTAAGGGTTTCATTAACACATGGGAGGGGAAGCCAGATACTGCCAGGAAGTTCAGTTCTGACGGGTTGAGAATTTGCATTAATAGATATAAAACCTAAAATAATGCATAGGAGAGTAAAATTTTTTAGTGTTTTCATAAGTGAAAGATTTTAGTTAATAAAAGAAGCATGATATAAGTTTAAACAATATCAATTTCCGTGATCCTTCTTAACCAAATTCTTATACAAAATTATACTTTGTTTAATTCAATGTCAATTTTATTTTAACATGGCAATTTCCGCTATAATTAACGCTACATGTGTTAATTATTAATATTAGTCAGATTATTTCAGATCTATGATCAAATCATTGTCACTGGGTGATAAATCGGTATAAAGACCATATAATATATTTGCCAGGTCGGTTGAAAATTCAGCAATCGCTACTATTTTGGAACCTGTTTCTGCAGAAATAGTTTCATCACCGACAAAATGTGCCAGCATCGCTTCAGCAAAAACCGGTGCAATTTGAGTTGCTATCTCTTCCGGGACATAGTAAGGCGGATTCATCAGCATATATTTAGCCTGGAATTCAAATCCGTTAAATGAAAAGGTTTTTTCATAATTGTGGAATGCAATTCCGTTCAGGCCGGGGTAAAATATACGGTCAATATGGTTCGTCCTGATATATAGTTTGTTATCGGTAAGTTTCATAATTCTGTAAGGTGAATCGTAAATCACCGGTGAACCTGTTTCGATATCAACCAGCGATAAGTCGCCCTTGGTGTGTTCTATGGCATCATTGGCATGGAAATGACCTGTAAAGATTACTTTTAAACCTGTCTGCATAAGTTCATCAGCTTTAACATCCCAATTATCGACCAGATAATCTGAGAATATTACAGATTCACCCATGAAATGCTCAACTAATCCATGGTGCATCATTCCGATTACAGTTTTTCCCTTGATTTTTGCATCTGCCAGCTGTTCCTTAGCCCACTCCATAGTACTATTTTTAATGTTGCCTGCTACGACACAATAATCAGGGGTATTGTTATAATATTCATTTGCATCAAGAGCAAGTATCCGCAGATCATTAACAGGTTCCGAAACATAACTTAAAGAGTTGGGATCTCTGGCAATAGCATTTTGGTAACCATATTTACCATACAATAATTCAAAGTTTTCAGCAGTAATGGATGGAACTGGTAAAGCATTATCTCCATCGAATTGTTTTGCATCCGGATTGTTGATATCATGGTTTCCGGGGACAACCAGTACTTTAATATGCTTTTCCTCTAATACTTTAAGTTGTTTTATAAGTGATTGGTGACTGATAAGTTCGCCATCTTTGGTTAGGTCACCTGAAATAAGAACTAAGTCCGGCTTTTCAGCTAATAATTTGGAAATGAGTTGTTGTAGAATTGCTCCGCTTTCTGCAAGCAATTTTGGATCCTGCATAAGGTACATCTGAAATGCGCTACCATCTGCCTTAAGCAATGATGGTTCCATATAATGTAAATCGGACAATACAGCAATTTTTACCGTCTTTTGAATAAATTTAGAATTGTTATTTCCGGTTTCCGGAGCAGGTTGCATGCGGAATTCCTGCTCCTCTTTGTTACAGCCTGCGATAACAAATACCATTGAAATGAGGAAAATAAACCTGATCTTTTTCATAGTGAAGTGTTTAAGGGTTAGAAATATTACTTTAAAGGAAATTCAAATAGATTATCTGTCCTGTTTCTTATTAATTTAAAAGCACAGGGAATAAATACCTTATAGATTAACAAAGTTAATCCATGTTTAAACAAAAGTCAATTTTTTATACACTCTCCTTACCCTCGATTTATTAAGGAGTTATATTTTGAAACTTACCCACTTTGTTGTACTGGTCGTTTGTCGGCAAAATTTGCAGATTATTATCAGTTTAAATAGTGTTCTGACCTTTAAAAACTCTTGAATTATTAATTGTCACCAGATGTCCCTCCCAGGTAAGTTTGCCGGGTCCTAATCCTGATATAGTTGCCATTGCATGATTATCTGATGTAACAATCATGAAAATGTCAAAGTTCCCTAAATTTGTAAATAAGCTGAATTTCAGATTGTAAGTTAATTTTTTGTAATCTTTATTAATTTTCCAAGATCCTACACTACCTTCAGCTGTTACACCTCCGACACCATTATATCCCATACCAAAGTTCGATCCGGTTTGCAAAATGCCAGTAGATTCATCTACCTTTACAAAATTCAAATCCTGGGAAACAGGTATCCTGTTACCATATTTATTTTGCAGATAGTCTGCTTCAAGTACAAACCTCTTTCCATTCAGAAGAGAATCCAGAGCATTAAAGTTTGCGAATGCCTGGGCTCTTCTCATCTCTTTTAATTCCTGACGGCTTAATTTAATATCCTGAGAATTGCTATCAAGAGAGATCCAGAAGAATCCAAGGATCCAAAAGAGGCTTAACATATTTATTTTCATTGTTTTCATGACCTCTGATTTTAGTTAATGTAAATAGCACAAATAATGTACCATACATATAGAATCAGACCCTCAAACCTGATTATTTAACATAATGTTAAGATTGGGATACTCGTCACAAGATTACAGATAGAATTTTTTAGCAATATCCTGTTCTTAATATTTCGATCATTTCTGTTATTGCTTCAGCGTCAGCAGAATCTTTGACAGGTGATAATCCCAGGAATCTCCTTGCTTTATTCAGATCATCGCCGGTAATAAAATCCTTACCTATTAATATATAGTATAAAACTGCCGATTTCAGAGTGTTGGCTTTAACCCTGAATGAATGAGGACTATATCTAGCCGGGAAAAGGTGAACATAACTTAATTTATTATAGTGATATTTAAGAGTCCATTGCGAACCATCAGATAAGGTTATTGTTTTGAAATCATTATGCCCGGTTCCCGACCACTCTGCATAAAGACCGGCATTGGAAAGCCCGTTTGATGTCAGGAATAATTTTACTTCTCCAAATATCTCATCCACTGATAAATCACCGGTATAAATATCCATTACAGATGTGCCGATATGCCTTAGTTCTCTTACCAGGTTTTTAATATTCAGATTTATTCCTTCTTCCAGTTTTGAAGAAATGAACTTTCTGATAAACAGGAGATGGTGTTTAATCGGATTAAACTGAAATGGTGCTGATATGTTATACTCAAAGTCCATTCTTAAAATAAAGCCAAAAGTTCGTAAAAAAATGGAAACAAAGCAATTCACTGCACTACTGATCTTGTTTGATTAATTTGGGAATCAATAAAAATCCTTAATCGTTTTACCATTAAGTCAATCATTTAAAAGGCGACATTCCATTTTTTAATTGCTTATCTTTATACCCTGACTGAATCAGATTAATAAACCTTTAAAAACAAATAAATTATGGGAATAATATTATTAGGGATTGTAATTATTATAATTGGATTTTATTGCTGACAAATCTAATCCGCCTTTGAGAACTTACAGATCGATGATAAAAACTGCCGGAGTAGTAGTAGTTCTGGTAGGAATGTCTATTGCATGTATTGTTCAGGTTGAACCAGGACAAGTAGGGGTGCAAAAACTATTCGGCAAAGTGAACAATAACATTCTTGAAAGCGGATTGAACGTTATTAANCCATTGGTACAGGTTGTTATGTTTGATGTCAGAACAGAAAATTATACTATGTCCGGAGTAACAGATGAGGGCTCAAAGATGGGAGATGATGCAATACGTGTTTTATCGGCCGATGGATTGGAGGTAATTGTCGATCTTACTGTTTTGTATAAAGTTATACCATCGGAAGCACCCCGGATTCTTAGGGAGGTTGGAGTAGATTACCGGAATGTTCTTGTTCGTCCCATTTGCAGAACAAAGATCAGGGATAATGCCGTTTATTATGATGCAGTTGCATTATACTCCACAAAGAGGGATGAGTTTCAATCCAGGATATTTTCAACAATTGAAACAAATTTCAAAGAACGGGGACTGATGCTGGAACAGCTTTTAGTCAGGAATCTTACACTTCCAGCATCTGTAAAAGCTTCTATTGAATCAAAGATAAATGCTGAACAGGATGCACAGAAGATGACCTTTGTTCTGCAAAAGGAGAGACAGGAAGCTGAACGCAAAAGAGTGGAAGCACAAGGTATCGCTGATTATCAGAAAATATTGAGTACAGGCCTAAGTGACAAGCTGTTACAATATGAAATGATTAAAGCTATTTCGGCTTCACCCAATGCCAAACTGATCTTTATGACTAACGGGAAAAATCTTCCCATCCTTGTGGATAGTAAATAAATACATGATCAGTATGATTGGCAATAGTTATTTTAAACGATAATTATTGGCTTACATCAGATTCCCCAGTACCATGGTCCACCCAGCCTGGGCAGTATGGTTTATACGACTTTTAATACAGCCTTTCTAATTTTACAGCTAAAAAAATTAGG
>JGI24132J36420_10000547_pt1 | contig 18254 bp, 16 predicted proteins | sample BarGraNGADG00212_3_FD_36420 | JGI IMG/M metagenome (IMG submission 36420) | reverse complement strand
ATTGATCTGCCGGAAAAATCATCAAAGAAAGGAAGCTCTGATGGATCTGTTTTAGCACCCCCTTTAATATCCTTAACAGGCTTCGATGAATTCAGAATGATGGAATTAGTCTGCAGACCGGTAACAACCTCCTGTGCTGATGCTGTTATCAGAATGGCATTCAGAAGCAATGAATATAGGATCGTCTTTTGGATCATTTTTGTTAATTGGGCATTCCTTTAGAAAGCCCGGCAGGTGGTATTGTATCAGGAAGTACTATAAGAGTTGAATCGATCTGAAGTTTGGCCGAATCGACTGAGAGCCAAAGATATATTGCTGATCCAAGCTGAAGCGTGGCTTCCTCCGAAAATTCAGGGTTCTGCTTAAAAACAAAGGCTTTCAAAGTATCGTCAGCAGTCAAAATTGTATTGTCATATATATAGGTTCCAAGATTAAATGAGGCCCCAAGGATGTCATTTTTTGCAGGATCGAGGTTCATACCGATGAGATAAGGAACAGGGTTCCTTTGATTGCTTAATCCTTTGCCGAGAACAAGATCAATAACTGAACCTTTTTGGAGAGAATCATTTTCCTGGACCTCTTTCCCGTTATGTAACTGTTTTCTGACCACATCAATTGACAGATCAGGAATATATTTTAATGTTCCCATCTCCAGTCCTGAACTTACAACCATGGCAATCGCCTGTCTTTTAGGCAGATCGACCAGATTTGGCATGGCAACCATTTCAGGAGCGAAAGCATTGATTATAATTAATATGTTCCTCCATTTCTTTACTTTAAATCCGGGTTTTGGGTTCTGCTCGGCAACACATCCTTTCGGAACAAGATTTGTATAAACGGAGTCGATAACCTGGTATCGCATCTTGTTTGTTTTAGCTAATGTTTTTGTCTGTTCCATGGTAAGCCCAATGAAATCAGGAACTGGTTTTGCCTGGCCATGCCGGGTATAGATATTCATCCAGATAAGCAATATCATTAACAGGGCTACAACAAGGATCATAGCGAGTCCAAGATTCTTAAGAAATGTCTTGCTGAAGATGAATTCTTTTAAGCTCATAGCGGCATACTGAACGTTAATAATAACGCAAATGTAACTATAAAATTATTATCGTATCGGATTGTATAATGTATCTCTTTCGACGGGTTCTAATCCGGCTTCACGGATAAGCCTGCAGATTTCGTCTGAGGTCATCTCAGGGTTTTTATCTTTGGCGCCAGCCATGGAATAGATCCTTGTAGTATCATCTATGGTGCCATCAAGGTCATCAGCTCCGAAAGAAAGACTTAACTGGGCCGCTTCCTTCCCTATCATTGGCCAGTATGCTTTTATATGCGGGATATTATGAAGAAATATCCGGGCAACTGCATAATTGCGAAGGTCTTCAATGATACTTACTTCCCCTAAATACGACATGCTGTTATTAGCTTTTTTATATTTCAATGGGATAAAAGCGTTGAATCCATGGGTTTTATCCTGAAGTTTACGAAGTCTTTCCATGTGGTCGATGCGGTGTGCATAAGTTTCTATATGACCATAAAGCATTGTGGCATTAGAGGATATTCCGAGCCGGTGAGCCGTCTCATGAATTAAAAGCCATAGCTCTGATGAAGATTTTTCATCACATAACTTTTTTCTCAGCTCCTCATCGAAGATTTCAGCACCACCTCCGGGTATTGAATCGAGGCCATACTCTTTAAGCTTTTTCAGACCCTCCTCAAAAGTCAATCCTGCTTTACGGATCATATAATCGAGTTCAATGGCAGAAAAAGCTTTAACATGAAGCGCGGGTCGGTGTTGTTTTATTTTCTGAATAAGCCGGCCATAATAATGCAGGTCGTAATCCGGATGGACACCTCCTACAATATGCACCTCGGTAACATCTTTGTTATCGAATCGTCTGACAATATCAAGCATCTCTTCATGGTTATATTCCCAGCTTTCCGGATCGCCTGCAGGTTTATGGTAAGAACAGAACCTGCAGTTATAGATGCATTTGTTCGTAGGTTCGATATGAAAATTCCGGTTGAAATATGCAAAATTCCCGTTAAATCTTCTTCTTACAATACCCGCCAGAATACCCAGAACAGGAAGGTCAGCGTCTTTATAAAGCATAAGACCCTCTTCAGGGGTAATCGGGATTTTATCCGTTAATTTATCAGCTATCTTCCTGAAGTTCTTATCTGTTATAAGTTCTATTAAGTCCGTCATTTTTCAACTTTGAGCAGGCAAAGATATGAATTTAGAAAGTTTTAAGCCCCCTGAAGGGGGTTTGGGGGCAAAAAAAAGAGAGACTGTCCTTTTGAGGCAGTCTCTTAATATCACTTAACTAATTGTATTTTATCCTTTTAATTTAAGTTCAGAAGTAACAGTTAGTTTCTTCCTGCCTTTTGCGCGGCGTGCAGCAAGAACCCTTCTTCCATTTGGAGTGGACATTCTTTCCCTGAAACCATGCTTATTTACTCTTTTCCTTCTTGATGGCTGATATGTCCTTTTCATCTTATTATGTGTTTAATTGTCTCTAATGTTTTATTTGAGATCGCAAAGATACTCTTTTTTTGAAATATTAAAACCAGCGTGAAATATTTTTTTAAAATCAAATTGCCAGATATATAATCTTTTTGGTTTCGAAGAAGGGTTCAATGAAAAACTCTTTAATGTTCCAGACTTTAACCTTATTTTTAAAGGGTTTGAGCTCCTCTGTCAAGTCCCCGCCTTTGAGATAAATAATTCCATTTCTCAGATTGTTTTTACCGCCCGGTTCAATATTTTTATTTGTTAGCTTTACAAACCCGGGGAATTCCATTACTGCCCTGCTGATAATAAAATCGTATTTATTCTTTTCATCTTCAGCTCTTTTAATGAGTGCCGAAACATTTTTTAATTCAAGTTCATCAGCAACAGATTCTACAACTTTTATCTTTTTACCTATGGAGTCGAGGAGTGTGAATTCCGAATCGGGGAAAATGATTGCCAGAGGTATCCCCGGAAATCCGCCGCCTGTACCAACATCGAGGATACTTGTGCCGGGCAGGAAGGTTATCACCTTTGCAATTGAAAGTGAATGAAGAAGATGATGGNTATCAAAATTATCAATATCCTTACGGGATATGACATTTATTTTGCTGTTCCATTTTTCATAGATATCTCTTAAGTGCGACAACTTCTCTTTCTGAGAGTCGGACAATGAAGGAAAGTATCTCCAAAAANTTTCAGACATTATCNGTGGCCAGTCTTTACTAATATATTATATAATAATGTTTTAGCCCTGTATAACTGCGCCTTTACAGTTCCTATAGGGATACCGAGTTCTGATGAAATTTCTTCATAAGAGTACTCTTTATAATAACGCAGTTTGATGAGAATCCTGTAACGTGGTTTTAACTGGTCAACGATCTCCTTAAGTGCTTCTATCTTTTGACGGTTCATTAATGATTCTTCAGGATCAGGAAGGTCAGACTGGATATTGGCCGTTAGATTGTCCATTCCATCTTGATTTTGATCGAGGGGGTACGGGGAAGCCTTCTTCTTCCTGATAAAATCAATGCAGTTGTTTGTGGCTATCATAAACAACCAGGTACTGAATGCAAATTTAGGGGTGTATGATTCCAGATTTCTGAATGCCTTCCCAAATGCTTCTATTGTAAGGTCTTCCGCGTCAGCCGCGTTATTTACCATTTTAAGAAGCATATAATAAATAGAGTCCCGGTAACGGTTCATCAGTCCGGCAAATGCTTTCTCACTGCCCTCCTTTGCCTGCTTTACAAGTATGAGATCGTTCTTTGCCTTTTCAGATAATCCATTAGTTATTTCCATCTGTTTTTACCAGGTTTGCTCAGGGAATTACTAATATAAACAGCCCCGTTTATTATAGGTGAAAAGATATCAAAAATAAGCGAAATTCCTATCAGGCCTGTTTCATTCAGTCTTTTCCCAATAAGTGTAAAAATCACAATCTGTGTAATGAGTCTTACCCCAAACAGCACCAGCACTGATTGCCAAAGAGTAAGTGTTGAAAGCAGGATAATGAAAGACGCATAAAAAATTATTCGTGAGGCTGGTTCAAGGGTCAAAAGAAGTTTATCCCTGAGTTTATAGTAGGGGGCAGTCGTCATGTGTCTCTTTTTCCGGATTATCCAATCGGTTAATTCTGAACATGGAACCGAATGCGTGTGCGATTCTTTCCTGAATTCGACATGAGTATTTCTTTTTCCGGCATTGGCATTTACAAAAAGATCATCATCACCTGAAACCAGTTGATTATGTGATCCAAAACCATTGCTGCTGAAAAACAGTGACCGGCGATATGCCAGGTTCCGCCCCACACCCATATAAGGCAATCCTCGTATGGCCATCCCTAAATATTGCATTGCAATGGTCATTGTGTCGTACCTGATATATTTGTTAAGCAATCCTTTTTCTTTCAGATAACCTCCATAACCAAGTACAAAACTGGTTTTCGCATCAAAATGAGAAGCCATACAAGCCAGCCATTTATCTGATTCAGGCTTGCAATCAGCATCTGTGAATAGAAGAATCTCATTCTTTGCTGCTTTAATGCCAATGAACTGTGCAAATTTTTTATTATGCGTAAATTTAGGATCTTTTGTAATTATTGAGACTCTCAGCCGGGGATATTGCTCAAGATATTTTCCAANNACCTCAAAGGAATTATCTTCAGAACAATCATTAACAACAATNACCTCATAATCGGGGTAATCCTGTTCCATAATAAGAGGNAGAAAATTTCTAAGGTTTTCTTCTTCATTTCTGGCGCAAATAATAACAGATACCGGTTCTTTACCAGCTGCTGATTCGGAATTTTTATGCAGAAAAACAGAAAGATAAAAGTAGAAATAATAAAAAAGCTGGATTACTGCTGATAGAGCAAAGACTGAAATGACGACAAAAAGAAACAGATTATCGTAGTTTACCATTTGACTTTCGATTATGGCAGCAATATTAGTAAGATAATCTGAACTTGAAAAATTGTTTTCAAAAATCAGCTCTGTCAAAAAAAAAAACAGCTGATAAAAAATATGGACATTAATTTTAATAGGCCATACGGATGAATTACCTTTGTGCTTCCAAAAAACCGGATGATTAATATGTTTGCTGTAAAGAGTATGGATAAGGAAACCAAGGCAAGAACAGGTCTGCTGAGGACGCCTCATGGTGATATTCCTACTCCTGTCTTTATGCCTGTAGGTACAGCCGGCACAGTTAAAGGCATTCTGCAACGTGATCTTGAAGAAGATATAGATGCAAAGATCATTCTTGGAAACACCTATCATCTATATCTGCGTCCGGGGATGGATGTGCTCAAAGCCTCTGGGGGGCTTCATCGTTTTATGTCGTGGGACCGGCCTATTCTCACTGATAGTGGAGGATACCAGGTGTTCTCACTTACTGCAAACCGTAAGCTCACTGATGAGGGAGCGTTGTTTAAATCGCATATTGACGGTTCAAAGCATACATTTACTCCTGAAAACACAATTGATATACAGCGTATTATAGGAGCAGATATTATGATGGCTTTTGATGAGTGTGCTCCCTGGCCATGTGATTATAAGTATGCCAGAAATTCTATCGATCTAACACATCAATGGCTTGACAGGGCAATAGTAAGNTTCAGAAACAGCGAGCCGCTATGGGAAAAGGAACAGGTTCTTTTTCCGATTGTCCAGGGGGGTACCTTTGATGATCTTAGAAAGATATCGGCAGAAAAGGTAGCATCTGCCGGGATGGCAGGAAATGCCATTGGAGGATTATCGGTGGGGGAACCGGCTGATGAGATGTACAGGATAATCGAGATTGTTAACGGTATTCTTCCTGATGATAAACCCCGGTACCTTATGGGTGTAGGCACTCCTGTTAATCTCCTCGAGGCAATTGAGAGAGGGGTAGATATGTTTGATTGTGTAATGCCCACCCGAAATGGACGGAATGGAATGCTTTTTACCTCTGAAGGTGTAATTAATATCAGGAACAGAAAATGGACAGACGATTTCAGCCCGGTCGATCCCGATGGCCCTTCTGCTGTAAGTCTTAAATATTCAAAGGCTTATCTCAGACATCTTGTTATTTCCGGCGAAATACTCGGGGCTCAGATCGCAAGTATCCATAACCTGGCATTTTATTTGAGACTGATGCGTGATGCAAGAAAAAAAATTGAAGAAGGAAAATTCAAAATATGGAAAGACTCAATGATAAAAAAACTTTCAGAGCGATTATAAATACTCTGAAAATTAAAATTATTGATGTTTATATTATCAGGAAGTTTCTTGGAACTTTCCTGTTCAGTCTTATGCTTATCCTGACTATTGCCGTCGTATTTGATTTTGCAGAAAAAATCGACAATTTTATGGAAAGGTCAGCTCCTGCAAGCGCCATAATCTTTGATTACTACATGAACTTCATTCCATATTTTGCAACTCTCTTTGCTCCCTTGTTCGTATTTATTTCTGTAATCTTCTTTACATCAAAGATGGCGGTCAATACCGAGATAATTGCTATTCTGAATAGCGGCATGAGCTTCAGAAGATTGATGTGGCCATATTTTCTTTCAGCCCTGACTATCGCCATATTTACTTTCTGGCTGACCAACTTCATAATACCTCAGGCCAACCTCGACCGGTTAGCTTTTGAAGACAAATATTACCGGCCAATGGCAAGAAAGGCACCTGTGGAATTTATTCACAGACAGACTTCTAAAAATATCCTTGTCTTTATAGAATCATATAATTTTTTAAGCGAGACAGGAAGAAACTTAACCATAGAAAAATTCAGCGATGACGGAAGACTTGAATCCAAATTATCGGCGATGACCGTCAAATGGGATAGTGCAACCAATAAATGGACCTGTTGGGATTATTACCTGCGCGAATTAAAAGATAATGAGGAGATTATTACCAAAGGAACTACTATTGATACAACCCTGACTATAAAACCCAGCGATTTTTCAAAAGACCCAGGGATCGTTGGAACAATGACCTATCGGGAACTAAATGATTATATAGATCTTCTCCGGCTCCAGGGATCGGATGAGCTTAAACTTTTCCTGATTGAGAAACATCGCCGTTTTGCTAATCCGTTTGCAGTTTTCATTCTTACGCTTATAGGTGTCTCACTTTCATCCCGAAAGATAAGGGGAGGTATCGGAATGAATATCGGGATAGGATTGATCCTTAGCTTTTCATATATTCTTTTTCTTCAGTTTGCATCCCAGTTCTCTCTGAAGGGCAGCCTGGGGCCCATGCTTGCAATGTGGATCCCGAATATACTCTATTCTGCTGTCGCACTGGTACTTTATAAATTGGCGCCTAAATAGTTTCTTTTAATCGTACAATTTCCTTAAAATTNNAACCTCAAAAACCATTTGAAAAACCTCTTGTTTTAACAGGAATAAAAGCTGAATACTATGCCCATTGATAAAAAGATTCATGAGTTAAAGGAAAAACGAAAGAAGGCGCTTCTCGGTGGTGGAGAACAGGCTATCGAAAAGCAGAAAGCTATGGGAAAAGGTACTGCGCGTGAACGTATCACGGCACTGCTCGATGAAGACTCTTTCAACGAATATGATCTTTTTGTTGAACATGTTGGCCGCGACTTTGATATGGATAAAAAGTCGCTCCCCAGCGATGGTGTAATTATCGGATCAGGTACTATTTACGGTGCTCCGGTTGCTATATTTGCACAGGATTTCACTGTAGCCGGCGGATCTCTTGGATTGATGCATTCCAGGAAGATTACCAAGATCATGGATCATGCTTTGAAAATGAGAATACCGCTGATCGGCATAAATGATTCGGGAGGTGCAAGGATACAGGAGGGTGTCAACTCGCTGGCCGGTTACGGGGAAATATTTTTCCGCAACACCATTTCAAGCGGTGTAATACCCCAGATATCAGTTATTCTCGGCCCTTGTGCCGGCGGTGCAGTTTATTCGCCAGCTCTTACCGATTTTGTTTTTGTGGTTGATAAAATCTCAAAGATGTTTATCACCGGACCGGAGGTTATTAAAACTGTCCTTGGCGAAGAGATATCAATGGAAGATCTCGGCGGCGCAAGGGTACATAGCGAAATAACAGGCAATGCCCATTTTTTTGCAAAAAGCGAAGAGGAGTGTTTCGCCCAGATCAAAAAGCTGATTACTTTCATTCCATGGAACAATGGTCAGAAAGCCAGGATGTTTGAGCCCGGCGAACCAAAACCCGAATTCGATATTGAAAAGATAGTTCCCGGTGATCCGACCCTTCCTTATGATGTCAAAGATGTGATCAGAGCTGTAGCTGATAACTCTGACTTTTTCGAGATCATGGAGCTTTATGCCAAAAATATTGTAATAGGTTTTGGCCGCATGGGCGGCCGTACAACAGGATTCGTTGCAAATCAGCCTCTTGAAATGGCTGGTGTTCTTGATGTTGATTCATCGGATAAGGCTGCCAGGTTCATCCGTTATTGCGATGCTTTTAATATACCTATAATAACACTGGTCGATCTTCCGGGTTATCTTCCAGGGGTCGATCAGGAACATGCCGGAGTAATACGACATGGCGCCAAAGTGCTTTATGCTTACAGCGAAGCCACTGTTCCTAAGCTTACTGTTATCCTTCGGAAAGCTTATGGCGGCGGATATATTGCCATGAGCTCGCGACATCTGGGTGCTGATTTTGTTTTTGCCTGGCCTTCCGCAGAAATAGCAGTGATGGGCCCTGAAGGAGCCGCAAATATCATATTCAGAAAAGAGATTACGTCTTCTGAAGACCCTGAAGGCACACGAAAACAGAAAGTCGAAGAGTACAAATCAAAATTTGCAAATCCATACGTTGCCGCATCACGCGGATATGTGGATGCAGTTATTGAACCGGCTGAAACAAGAAAATTCCTTTTGCATTCAATTTCAGTGTCGGAAAATAAGGTAATTTCAATTCCTCATAAAAAACATGGTCTCCCGCCTTTCTGATTAACTATACATTTATTTCTAATGGAAAAAGATTTGAAGAAAAAGGAAAGCCTGGGAATCCTTAATATTGATACAAGTCTTTATAAGACAAGGATCAGCACTAAATTTAAAAACAGGAAACCTTACCGGGTACCTGACCCGAAATTAATTGAGAGTTTCATCCCCGGAACGGTCCTTGATATCCTTGTAAGAGCTGGTCAGGAGGTAAAAAAAGGAGATAACCTGATGATCCTTGATGCCATGAAGATGAAGAATATGCTTATATGCAATTTGGACGGCAGTGTAAAAAAGATTCTGGTGAATAAGGGAGATAAAGTATCAAAGGGAACATTATTGCTGCAGATTGAATAACCTCACCCCATGATCCCCTCAAAAATAACAAACTCTTTAAGTTTTTCAGGTATCACCGGTTTTTCTGAATAGATACCATATACTGTTGATCCGCTGCCCGACATAGAGCTGTAAATCGCTCCTGATTTATACAGACTCTTCTTAATATTGCCAATCACCGGGTGTTTTCTGAAAACAAACTCCTCAAAATCATTAATTATCAAATCTTTCCATTCTTCCGGCGGATGATGGATAAGCTGACTGAGATTTATTGATGGTTGTTGGGGATGACAATTCTGATATGCCTCCCTGGTTGAGATACCAATGCCCGAATTGATGAGAAGAATATAATAACCGGAAAGAAAAGTATCCAGAGGTTCAAGAATCTCGCCTCTGCCACGGGCAAGAGATGGGGTATTCTCTAAAAAGAACGGACAATCACTTCCAAGTTCGAGTGCGTAAGCTTTCAATCTGTCATTTTCGAGCGAGAGGTTGAAGCATTTACTAATTCCCATGAGAATCCCTGCGGCATCAGAGGAGCCTCCTCCCAAACCCGCTCCTGCAGGAATAGCTTTGTGGAGATGAATTTTTAAAATCGGAAAAGAGAACCTGTCGCGTAACAGGCTGATTCCTTTCATTACCAGGTTATCTTCCGGTAATCCCCCTGTTTCAAGTCCGGTTATTGTGATCAGATCTTTATTATGCGATCCGGAAGAGACTACAAACTCTAGCGCATCACACAGGTCGACTGGATAAAATATAGTCTCAATATCATGATAACCATCGTGACGCTTACCTGTTATCCGCAATCCCAGATTTATTTTAGTTTTTGGGAAAATAACCATCTTCCGTAGATATGATGTAAAAATACCATATGGTTTTGAATTATTTATCAGTTATTGGTTCTTTAGCTTTTCAACAAGTTTTCAACATGTTTTGTTGGTAATAAAATACCCTCTCTTTTCAATTATTAAGAAGTGTTATCCATACCTTTGAATCTACCCCGTTTTTATAAAGGCAACACTCTAAGTACCTATAAATAAGTAAAATAATATTAATGGCAAAACAACAATATAGCAAAAGGCCGGCTATTACCACTCTGCCTGATTTTGGGAAAGTTCCACCGCAGGCAATCGATATGGAAGAAGCTGTACTTGGCGCTATAATGCTCGAAAAAGAAGCAGTAATAACTATCCTGGATATTCTCAAGGCAGAGAGTTTTTACAAGGAAGTCCACAAAAAAATATTTAAAGCAATCTCGGATCTTTCGACAAGGGAACTTCCTGTAGATCTCTATACAGTTACTGAAGAACTAAGGGCTCACCAGGAGCTGGACGGAGTAGGGGGACCAGTATATCTTTCCCAGCTGACATCAAAAGTTGTTTCAGCAGCCAATGTTGATTATCATGCCAGGATTGTCGCTCAGAAATATATTCAGCGGGAGCTTATAAGAGTCTCTACCGAAATACAGACCAGGTCATTTGATGACTCGTACGATGTAACGGATCTGCTTGATTATTCTGAGAACGCACTCTTCCAGATAGCTGAGGGAAACATTAAACGGGAGGTTTCACCGATAAATCTGGTTATTAAAGATGCTATCAGGGAGATCGAGGAGGCTGGAAAGAGGGAAGATGCCCTGGTCGGAATTCCTTCCGGTTTCACAAAACTTGACAGGTTAACATCGGGCTGGCAGAAATCGGAACTTATCATTATTGCAGCCCGTCCTTCGATGGGTAAAACAGCTTTTGCTTTGTCAATGGCCAGAAACATAGCAATCGATCATGGTAAGAATGTTGCAATATTTTCATGTGAAATGTCTTCCATTCAGCTGGCAAACAGGTTGATAATAGCTGAAACAGATATACCCGGAGAGAAGATCAGGAACGGACGCCTCTCGGAGGAGGAGTGGAAACAACTCGACTCCAGGATCAAGAAACTTGTACAGGCACCTATATTCATCGACGACACTCCGGCAATATCAATATTTGAACTCAGGGCAAAATGCCGGAGGCTCATGGCACAGCACAAACTTGATATTGTTATAGTCGATTATCTCCAGCTTATGTCGGGACCTGAAAATGCAGGCAGCCGTGAGCAGGAGGTAAGTAACATTTCACGTTCGCTGAAAAGTATAGCTAAAGAACTAAATGTTCCGATCCTGGCGCTATCGCAGCTTAACAGGTCGGTTGAAATGAGAGGCGGAACAAAACGACCGCTACTGTCTGACCTCCGTGAGTCGGGGGCTATTGAGCAGGATGCCGACATGGTGGTATTTATCCACCGGCAGGAAAAATTCGGGATTCCCGCTTTCGAAGATGGATCATCCACAAAAGGGATTGCTGAAATCATCCTTGCGAAAAACCGTAACGGTCCGGTAGATGATGTCAGGCTGAAATTCCGCGAAGAAAAGGCACAGTTTGTGGATCTGGATGATTTTGATATTGACGGAACTACGGATTCAAGAGAGGGTTCGCAGAGTATAACACTCGGATCAAAGATGAACCACGATAATTTCAGGAAACTGGGTGGCGAGTTTGATCATGAGTCGGGTATTCAGGATGAACCGCCATTTGCCTGATCTTAAATTAATTAAACCGTAAGATCAGTTTAGCCCCAAGACTTTTGTAATTGATGTCTTCAAATCCTGCGTAAATTCCTATTTCTCCGAGAAAAAAGAATTCACTTAAACTGTACCCGATTTCGGTATAATTTCTGTGATATCGCGAACCAAGATATGAGAGACTGATATTTTCACGTATCAGGGTGTTGCTAAGTACAGGAAGCAGCTTTAACAGAAGATATGGCGTCGTATATTTAACATGAGCTTCACCAAAGAATTCGGGAGTGCTTAAAGAATAATAGGCCGGCAGCATGAATGCATCCTGGTAATTATCAAGCAGTAAGGCAACTGGCTGCGAATTAAAATGAAAAAAATCATAATAGGTCAGCCCGGAATTGTCAAAAAACCCTCCTGTTCTGATACGCCAGGTTAACTCGCTGAATGCCCCAGTCTCCCTGGTCTTATTAACTTCAAACCTGATCATGTCGTAATGTTTGTACTTATAAGCAAGCTCAGTAAACTCATTTATCCCGTGTTTCCACGTCAGGTTGAATGTTGGCCAATCTGATCCCATGGGAATCTTATTTTTGTTACGGATCGTGTACTTCTGAAATGGAATATATGTAACATTTGTTACAAATTCAAAGTGCCGTTGATCGCGTAATGCATTTATGGGATTCGAACCCGGATCAAGGTAGATGTTGTCAGGAATATTATCAGTGTACTCTTTCGATGATTTACTCAGGGAAAAGNTTGTAGTATTATCTAAAACTCTCCGGTCATCAAAACTGCCGTTCAGTTCANATGATAATCCATTTACTATTTCACTTCTGTAACCCAGAGCCAGGTATCTTGATTCGTAAAGTTTAAGATAGTTCTTCTTCATGAAAAGAGTAGTGGCACTGTTAAGTAAGGTATTGATACTGCCGCTATTATTGATATCCTTACTTGACATTCCCACCTTGAATGTCAGCAACTTTTGTCTCATCTCGCCAAACCTGTAATTTCCATTGATCCTCCATATAAGGTTTTCTCTGCTGAAGGCCCAGCGTACATCGGGGTAAAATGACAGAACATTTCTTTTTTTCCAGGTTTTTGATATCCGGAAGTTGATGCCATAGACAAATCCGTCGACCGTATTAAAACTCAGATCCTTCAGGTCAAAAAGGCCTCCATTCGTAAAACTGAAACCTGAAGTGTCGGACCATGTATGCCCAAGAGAAATATCTTTAACACTCCGGAAGAATTTGCTTTTTTTCTTTCCCTCCATCTTTGGAATTGAGTCGTTTCCTGATTTCTGCAATGTCAATGCAGCCCTGCTGCTGTCCCTGACCCACAGGCTCCGCGTCTCTAAATCCGATAACGGAATAGGTCTGATTTCGGCCCAGAAGGCACTATCTTTTTTATTGGCATCCTTCTCAATGATGTGAGTTGTTTTTTCTTTTATTTCAAGACTTTTTCTGGTACTGTCAGGCAAGCTCATTTCAGATTCTTTCTTCATTAATTTCGAAAGCCTTATCATATCGCGGTTTGACATATCTTCTTTCTGAATAATCTTTTCTATCTGTTCCTGACTTTTTGTTTTTGAGGTGTCTTCCTTTGTGTATCCTGTAACATAATTTGTTGAGGAAGTTATCGGTTTCTTAATGGAATTATCAGGTCTGACATCAAGATATTTAATTGAACTGCCATACCCGACATCAGCTTTAAAACCTATGATCGAAATATTTATATCAAATTTATGACTTACCGGCATCCAGATATCATCCTGAACCGGAACATATAGCTGCTGAACTCTTATCTTACCGGCAAGATTGTCATTTGTGAGGTCAACACTGTAAANACACCACAATTCATCGATTATATATATCGTTCCGTAGAATAATTGCTGGCTTTTGCGTTTGGGAATAACTTCAATCTTATTAATAGTAAAATTTCCCTGGGGTGTAGCTCCGAGATATTTAAATTTATAATAGGAAAATGCCTGAGGGGAAAGAGGTGAAATAGCCATATCTGCCAGAACAGGTTCGTAAAAGCTTGCCTGGATGAAATCCATTGGCGAGATCTCATTTCCCTGATCAGGGAATGTGGATTGTGACGAAATCACTTTTTGAACATATTTATCGGGAGCAGTGAATTCCATCTCATTAAACGATTCCATAAGAAAAGCGTCTCCTTCTTTTAATGTTCTTTCATTTTTCCTGCGGTCTCCACCGGCCGAAACAGAAGTTGACTGGCTGGATGATTCTATTTTCATAGATTTCTTCAAAAGCTTCGGGATCTTATTGATAACCAGGTTTCCTTTAAGGTAAACATTTGCTTTATAATAACTTACATGGTTAAGGTGATATGGCGCCAGCCCAATGGCTTTTCTCATTATGTTGTATGCAGGATCTTCACCTGTAGCGCTTATCCTCACTTCAGGTATTTCATAATACTGAAGGGGCAGTGTAATGTCTTTTAGTACATTATTATTCGTCAGTGAAACATTAAAGAAAACCGGTGCATATCCCAGGCTCTGGTATGTTACAAGATATTTGCCAGACAGTAATTTTATTTCATAATCTCCTCTGGTATTGGATGTTGTTCCCTGTTTCAGTTCCTGTATATAGACGGTAGCATAAGGTATTGGTTCCCCTGCCTGGTTAGCTATCTTTCCTTTAATTGCCTGTGCATCAAGAAGCTGGGTTGTGTAAATTAAAAACAGAACAAAATGAAAAACATACTTCATAATATATCTTTTTTCGCACAACTTACATGATTACAGTTTGTTTCCCGAAACAACAATAACTATCTCTCCTTTAGGTGGTTTATTGGTATAATGTTCCGAAAGAAATGCTAATGTACCTCGTAAATTCTCTTCATAAATTTTACTGATTTCCCTCGAAACAGAAGCTTCGCGGTCAGGCCCAAGATGTGCGGCAAGTTCATCAAGTGTTTTTACGAGCCTGTAGGGCGATTCATAGAATATCATAGTTCTCGGTTCATCCTTTAAACCCGATAATCTTTTTTGCCTGCCTTTTTTAGGCGGAAGGAAACCCTCAAAACAAAACTTTTCACTTGGAAGTCCTGAATTGACCAGGGCTGGAATAAGAGCTGTCGGTCCGGGAAGAGTCTCCACCATGATCCCTTTTCCAATACAGGTTCGAACGAGCAGGAAGCCCGGATCTGAAATACCCGGAGTACCGGCATCAGAGATCAATGCAATTGTTTTTCCCGACAAGATCTTTTCGCAAACCGATTCTACACTTTTGTGTTCATTAAACATGTGATGCGACTGAAGAGGAGTCTTAATATTATAATGGTTCAGCAGTTTGGCAGCCTGACGTGTATCCTCAGCAAGTATCAGATCAACACTCTCCAGAACCTCCACCGCCCTGTAAGTAATATCTTTAAGATTACCGATCGGAGTTGGGACCAGTATTAAATTACTCATCTGATGGAATTTTACGTTTTACCATTTCGAGAAGCTGTTTGACAGCTTCATTCTCACCGTCATCACCCGTATAACTCATAATAACAGCCCTTGCATCGGCAAGATTATTTACATTATCAAGTCTTGATATTGCCTGTGTAAAGGCATCCTGATTTCCGTTAAAAATTTCACGGACAAAAAGAAACTTATCATTAACACCAATAGCTTCAGAAAGATTTGTCACGTGTTTTGATTTCATTATATTGGTAACATCCTCTTTTTCTTTAAAATTACCAAGTTGTTCGTTAAACCGGTTCGACAGATGACTGAAGGTATCAGCAATGATGGTCGATTCAGCTGATTTTTCCTTTTTTACCGTTGAAGCAGGATCACTTTTTGCAGGTTTTTCTGGTACTTTCTTCACCTCCTTTAATCGAGGTTCATTTTTCACTTCAGGAGTAATAACTTTTTTTTCAGACAAGATTGCTGAAAATGGAGTCTCTTCGTTTGGAGATACATTACTCTGAAGATTTTTAAGCAGAGCAATAACTTCACCGGCACTCTTACACTTTGCTTTAGCCATCTCAACCTGCAGCAAAGGAACCCCCGGATATTTTTTCAGATCATCGATGATTGCACGGGCATCGTCGAGATCTTTAATTATTAAATCAATGGTTGCGTTGAATTCCATGCTTTTTGATGTTACAAACTATATAGAAAAAATACTAACAAAAACAAAATTATGAAGCCAAAAAAACATACTCTAAACTTCATCAACTCAGGCAAAGATAATAAAGTTTATCTAAGGTATTTTGTAACATATGAAGGAAAAGGACTCACTAAAAACATACCATGTGGTGTTGTACTACCAAAGAGCAACTTGCTTTATTAAAATCGGGTGAACTTTGGGGGATTATTCAGAAAGAATTATTATATAATCATTATTGTCCACCTGAATATGTGTGAATAATATAATTTATTTCTATAATTGTGTAACGCTTATCGAAATTAACAGATTTATTTTACTCTGCGAAAATTTATTCGCAACTGAAAACTATTAGTATCCACCTGAATATAATTGATTTTCAATTCAACAAAGACATAATCATCATTGCACAAACAGCCTATGCATTTACTGGTGACAGCGAAAAGGCATTAGAAGCGGGTTGCAACAATTATATTTCAAAACCAATTAATAAGAACGTACTTTATGAGTTGATCAAAAAACACGTAATAAGTAGAAAATGAATACTTTTAAATATTCCCCTTCAATTATGAAATTGATCGATTTTAAAGATCAACATTTAATCTCCAGCTTATCCTTGAAAAATTCATGGAAAGCATTGGTTGTTCTTCTCTTAGGTCTTGTTTTAACAGTTGTGGTAGTAAATCAGACACAAAAGAATGCAAAAGATATTGCAAACCAAAATTTTGAATTCACTTGTAATGAAATACTATCTAAATTAGATTCACGGTTTAAAGCACATGCTCTGCTTTTGCGAAGTGGGGCAGCATTTTTTGCAGCATCAGATACTGTTACACAGGAAGATTGGAGAAAATTTATTGTAAGTGAAAAAGTCAATAGAAACTTACCCGGGATACAAGGTATGGGTTTTTCATTAATTATTACTAAAAATCAATTAGCACAACATATTCAGTCTTTCAGAAAGAACGGTTTCCCCAATTATAATGTAATACCAGTTGGCGATAGAGAAATTTATACCGCTATAATTTATCTTGAGCCATTTTCGGGTCGGAATCTACGTGCTTTTGGTTACGATATGTTTTCTGAACCAATTCGTAGAAAAGCAATGGAAATATCAAGGGATTCAGATTATGCTATACTTTCAGGTAAAGTAATTTTGGTACAGGAAACAAATGAAGATGTACAGGCAGGTGCTTTAATGTATGTTCCTGTTTATCGAAATGGAATGCAGACAAATACTGTTAAAGAACGCAATGCTGCCATCAAGGGCTGGGTTTATAGTCCATACCGGATGGATGATTTGACGAACGGGGTTTTAGGAAACTTGAATTTACCAAATGAGAACCGAATACGCTTAGAAATTTATGATAACGATGACATTTCAGATGAAGCGCTGCTATATGATAGCCAGAGTAAAGATAATGTAACAAATAAAGACAAACCAAACTTATATCTTAAACTCCCGATTGTATTTAATGGCAAAAAATGGACATTGCAATTTACGGGAACAAATGAAAATTTATCTATACTTCATGGTGGAATACTGATTGTACTAATTAGTGGTATTACTATTAGTTTATTGCTATTTGCTTTGTCTTTAGCTTTAATCAATGCGAACCTTCATGCAAGGCAAATACACCTGTTAAATAAACAGTTAGAAAGACTCAACATTGACAAAGACCGTTTTATAGCGATACTTGGACACGATTTAAGAAGTCCGTTTACCACACTTCTGGGTTTATCAGAAGTATTGACAGAAGATATTCGCAAACTCGATATTGACGAAATTGAAAATCACGCAACTAATATTAATAAATCCGCACGAAACACCTTTAATTTACTTGAAGAAATATTGCTGTGGGCAAGAACGCAACAAGACAAGATTCTTTTCAAACCACAAAATCTGAGTTTTACAGATATCTGCAAGAATATTCTTGAAATACTTAACCCAAATGCCGAAGCAAAAAACATCGCAATCAATTGTCTTACAGCAGATCAACTAAATGTTTTTGCAGATGCCGATATGATAAAAACGGTACTTAGAAATCTTGTGTCTAACGCAATAAAATTTACAAACAACGGTGGCATAATAAATATTAATGCCGAAAAAACAAATTCAAATGTAACAATATCCGTTTCGGACAATGGAGTAGGAATAGCACCTGATGATATAACAAAACTGTTCGATATATCGCAAGTTGTAACAACTAAAGGTACTGCAAAAGAAACTGGAACCGGTTTGGGATTACTACTTTGCAAAGAATTTGTAGAAAAACA
>JGI24132J36420_10000543_pt1 | contig 18301 bp, 16 predicted proteins | sample BarGraNGADG00212_3_FD_36420 | JGI IMG/M metagenome (IMG submission 36420) | reverse complement strand
GGCGACTCCCGCACGTCCTACAAGGCGCTCATCGCGAGCACCATGAACGACGTGTTCGAGATGTGCCAGCGCGGCATGGTTGACTACACCTTCCTGGGCGGCGCCCAGATAGACATGTTCGGCAACCTCAACAGCACCCTCATCGGCGGCGAGGACTACCAGGCGCCGAAGGTCCGCTTCCCCGGCAGCGGCGGCGCGAACGACCTCGCAAGCCTCTGCTGGCGCACGGTCGTCATCACNCCGATGGACAACCGCCGATTCGTGGAGAAGGTCGATTTCATCACCTCCCCGGGATACCTGAGCGGCANAGGGGCCAGGGAGAAAGCGGGGCTCCCGAAGGATACGGGGCCCTTCAAGGTCGTGACNAACCTCTGCATCCTCGGTTATGATGATGACACCTGCAGGATGAGGATCGAGTCCCTGCACCCCGGCGTGACAGTCGAGGAAGTCCAGGAGAACTGCGCCTTCGAGCTCCTGAAGGCGAAGAAGCTCGAGACCACCGAGCCTCCGACCGCCGAGGAGCTCCGCATCCTGCGCGAGGATGTAGACCCGGACGGATACATTATTGGAAGGTAGATGATGATGAAAACAGACCCGATAATCGCTAAGGCGCTCAAGCGCGGACAGTCGGCGCTCTCCGAGCACGACTCCAAGCTCCTGATGGAAAAATACGGCGTCCCTATCGCCCCTGAGAAGCTCGCCTCCTCCGCCGACGAGTCGGTGGCGGCGGCCGGCGAGATCGGATACCCGGTCGTCCTCAAGGCGGAGGGCCCGGAGATCTCCCACAAGACCGAGCGCGAGNTGGTGGCTGTCGGCCTGAAGGACGAGGCGGACGTGCGCGAGGCGTANGACAGGATCATCGCCAACCTCGGCGATACTCCTCATGAGGGAGTCCTGGTCCAGAAGATGATCCGGGGCGAGAGAGAGCTCGTGATCGGGCTGGTGCGCGACCCGCAGTTCGGGCCCTGCGTCATGTTCGGCCTGGGCGGCATCTTCACCGAGATACTCAAGGACACCTCCTTCAGGGTCGCCCCCATCACCGAGGACGACGCCCTCCAGATGATGGAAGACATCAAGGCGAAAGCCATACTCGGGCCGGTGAGGGGCAAGTCGCCTGCCGACAAAGCCCTGCTGGCCAAAGCCCTGGTGGGGCTGGGCACCATCGGCATCGAGCAGGACAACGTCGCCGAGATAGACGTGAACCCGCTCATCATCACCGGCGAGGGCGAGCCGGTCGCAGTAGACGCGCTGGTCGTCCTGACCAAACAATCCTGATCGTGAGCAGCGCTTCCCGGCCGGCCGCGCCGCGCGAACGCAGGCGCCTCAGCCGAGGCTGGATCGCCCTCATCACCGTCGTCGCGGTGCTCCTGATGGTCTGGATCGCGAGCGAGATCGCCATCCCGCGTATTGCTGACTCCATCATCAAGAACGAGATACAGAAGAGATACCCCCAGGCGCAGGACNTCTCCGTCTCCGTTTCCGCGTTCCCCGCGATCCGCCTCGCCTTCAAGGATTACTCGAACCTGACGGTCAAGGTGAGCAACATCACCCTGGAGGGCGTTGCCTTCGACTCGATCGAGCTAGACAGCAAGAAGTGGCCGCTCGGCACTTTCGATGCCACCGTGGGCCCCGATGCGATATTGCAGTTCTTCTCCTCCACCCACTCTCGTACATCCTGCGCCCGACGCTCGACCTCTCGGGCGACCAGGTCCGGGTGAGCGGCCAGATGAACCTCGGGTTCGCCACTGTCGGCATCACCGCGGTGGGCGCCCTGGAGCCACGCGGAGGCAAGCAGGTCTACTTCAACCCCTCGAGCATCTCTGTGGCGGGAATACAATCGACCGGCGCCGCTCTGACCGTGATCAAACAGATCATGGCTTCGAACCCCGTCTTCACCATCCGCGAGGACCTGCCCTTCACGGTGACCGCTGTCACGGTCTCGGGAGGCAAGCTCGTCGTCAAGGGTGACGTGGACCTCGAGAAAGCGCTCAAGGTCAAGCTCTGATGCTGCCCCCTGTTTTGCCCCGGGGCCTTTCAATATAATAGTGGAGTCGTTTAGCCCGCACGGAGGAAGAAGTGCCTGAGAACAAAGCCGGCAACGTAGGCTCCGCATCGCACCTCGGCGAGAAGCAGGTGCCGAGGGATGCCCACTTTGTCTACGATTACACCAGGAGGCGCGTGCCTCTGCCGGTCGTGTCCTACATGGCCGTGGCGGACACGCCCCTCGAGAACCCCGGCCTGGAAAACCCCGCCAAGAAGGCTCTGGACACGCTTCGCGACCTGATAGAGCCCGCGGTCATCGCCGAGGAGGAGCTGAACAGCCCCTCTATGGAGAAGCTCATCAAGGAGAACCTGGCGAAGCTCAACACCGAGTTCTTCGAGACCCAGGTGGCCGAAGGTGAGGCGAAGCCACAGTCCTCGCTCACCATGGTGATAGCCGACGCGCGCCGCGCTTACATCGGGCACGTGGGCACCTCGAGGGTGTACCTCCTTCACGGGGGAAGGCTCTACGACCTGACGCCGACCGGTCTGATGCGGGTGGCCGGGTCGCCGGAGCCTCCGCCCGCCACGCCGGACTCCATGACGCTGTTCGGGGTAGGCCAGGAGCCAGCCGCCCCCGAGGGGCAGCCCACCGTGGCAGTGCCGCCGGTCGAGGGCACCTACCTGGGCGAGGCGGCCGAAGCCTCCATCGGATACAACGAGGTAGAGATCTCCCCGGGTGACATCCTGGTCCTGGTCACCGACGGCCTCTGGCGCACCGTAAGCGAGGAGGAGCTCGTCGAGAACCTCCTCTCCGCGATGAACGTGCAACGCAGCTCGAGCCAACTGGTCAGGCTCGCATTCAGCCGCGACTCCTCCGACAACGCGACCATGACCTCCTGGCAGTATATAGTCGGCCGCGAGGAAGAGGCTTTCGCCGAGCCGCGCGCGGCGGCCCGGGCGGCCTCGAGGGAGAAGACCAAGACACGCGCGGCGGAGGGGACGCTTGTAGCCCTGCTCGCCGTGGTGCTGGTCGGGATATTCGCGGTCGGGTTCGCTTTCGGCTGGCGCATCACTGACACTTTCCGCAAGCCTGCCAAGCAGAAGGCACAGAAGCAGGCCGCTGCCAAAGCGACCCAGCCGAAAAGCACCACACCCCAGACGACTCAACCCGTCGCGCCGGCTCCGCTGACCGCTGCGGTCAATACAGCAGGGGTCAGGATGCGCGCAACACCGAGCCCGCAGGGCGACATCGTCGGCATGCTGCTGAAAGGCGCGACAGTTACTATCATTTCAGAAGTCAAAGGAACAGACGGCAACACTTGGACCAAGTGCAGGGGGTCAGTGACTTCAAACGGGCAGACCATCGCGGGCGAAGGGTTCGTACGCAACGATTTTCTGGAGAAGTCCCAGCTGCCACCGCCCGCCACCACGCCGTCCGGAGGCTAGCGGCCGCGAAGCTCTCAGATAAAGATCCCCAGCACCGCTCCGAGGATCATGCCTGCCAGGAACACGCCGAATATTATCAGCAGCGCATACGCGAGCTTCTTCTTCACCTCGGGCTCCTGCTCGAGCAGCGGGAGCTGCAGCTCGAAGCCCGGTTGCTCGCCCGGGTTGACCCGCGCGACCTCGGTGCCGTAGAGGAAACCCGGTTGTGGCCTGTTTTCAGTGCTCATGTGTCAACAATTCCCGTTCAGTATTTCAAGTCCTCCAGGTCGGATGANGTCAGGCCGAGGATGAAGCTCTCGACCAGGACACCCGCTGAGGATACCTTGTCCGCCGAAACGCTCGTGTACTGGTTGTCCGTGGTGAGCGAGCCGTCGGAATTGCACCACTCGACCCAGACCGCGGGGATCTGGGAGTTCTCGAACGGCATATTATCACTATCGGATGTGGATTTCATATAGGTGGCGGGAGTGTTCTTCCGGCGGGCGAACGTCTCGAGCTTGTCCTTGAGGCGCTGGAGGCCGGTGCCCTCCGTGCGTAAGGCGAGCGCGTCTCCCTGGCCCACGCTGTCGACCTCTATCATGCCCACGATGTCGCTCTTCTCGAGCGAGCCCATCAGGTCCACGAACCTCTTGGCCCCGACCAGCCTGACGTCAGGGTCCGTGCCGGTGGGCCGGTTCGCCCCGAANAAGACGAACTGNACCGTCGGCTCGATGCGCCGCACCGAGAAGACCCGCGCGAGCTCGAGCACCGCCCCGACGCCCGACGCATCGTCGTCAGCGCCCTTGCTGTCCTGCGCGCTGTCATAGTGGGCGCCGACGATTACCGTGTACGCCTCGTTGGTGCCCCGGCGGGTGCCCACTATGTTGCGCGAGCCGAAACCGTCAGGCATCGAGAACGGCTGCTCCTCAACCGTGTAGCCGTACTCGCCTAGCCTGGCGACGATGTAGTCCGCCGCCCCGGACTCCTTCACCGACCCGGCCGGGCGGGGGCCGATCTGCTCCGACAGGGCGAAGACGTGGGTCATCGCCTGAGGAGCGGAGAACTGTGGAGTCGTGGGGCCGCGCTCGTCGGTCTTAGTGTTGGAGGTCTTCTTCGCGCCGGAGGGGCTTTTCTGTTTGGCCGGGGTGCTCGTGGCCTTGCCGGTCTTAGGCTTGCCGAAGATGAGGTTGGCTCCCGTCCCGGCCGCCAGGCCCACCACCAGGACCACGACCACCAGGGCCGTTATGCGCCGGGCCCTGGTGCGCCGCGTGCGCACTTTCTCTAATCGGCTCTCGCCGTTGTTAGTCAAGATAATCACCTTGGGGCGGGTTTTGAGGTGAATATATCAGAAGGAGCGGCAGGCGTCACTTTCGGGCCACCACCGCGTCAGGCGGGCCGTCGGCGGCTCGCATGGCGGATAAGCCCCTCCTCTGGTCTAATATGTATTGAGCGGAAAGGAGCGCCGTGACGAGAGTTTTGATCGAGGAGTTCCCACACGCGCCGGGCGGCCACTGCGGCAGCACTTCCATGCGGGACCTGCTCAAGTTCTACGGCCACGAGTTCACCGAAGACATGGTTTTCGGGCTCGGGGCCGGAATAGATTTCATGTACGTGAGCGGCCCGTCGATCGAGCCGCCGGTCTACATCGGAGGCCGTTCGCCCGAGCTCGAGGCGTACCTGTGCCAGACGCTCGGGGTGGGTATGGAGCTCGTGACGGGCCTCGATGCCGAGTCCGGCTGGCTGGCGGTCAAGGAGCTCATGGACTCGGGCGTTCCCGTGCTGGTGCATGCCGACGTCTACTACCTCGACTACCTCCATGCCAAGAGGCACTTCAGCGCTCACCGCATCGTGCTGGTAGGTTACGACGACGCCAAGGGCATTGCATACGTCGCGGACAACGACCGGGACGAGATCCAGGAGTGCTCCCTCGAGAGCCTGGCCCGGGCGCGCTCTTCGACGGCGCTCCCCCAGCCCGCCGGGAACGCCTACTACCGCTTCGAGGTCCCGGACACCCTGGCGCCGCTCGCGGAGGCTGTCCCGCTCGCGATCGCCGAGGCCGTGAGGCACAATATCAGGCTTGCACCCGGAGAGGCCTCTTTCGACAGCGACGGATGGAAGGCCTCCCTTGGCGCCGAGGCACTGCGGGCCTTCGCGGATGAGATGCCCGGGTGGCCGGGCTCAATGACCGATGAGATGCTGACCCTGCTGTGCAAGAGCATCTACGTCAGCGCGGAGAAAGGCGGCACGGGCTACGGGGGCAACTTCAGGCGGATGTACGGCCGCTTCCTGATCGAAGCCGCTGAGTCGACCGNCAATAAAGCGCTTGCCGGTGTGGGCAGCGAATTCGTGGCCATCGGCGACTCCTGGTCGAAGGTGAGCTTCACCTTCAAAGACAACTCTTCAAACGGCGCCAGAGCGGTTGAGCTCGCCCATCCCGTGGCGCTCGAGATATCCGAGCGGGAGCCCGCGGCGTTCGAGGCGCTCGACAGCGCCAACAGGGGGTGGACGGCTCCATGAGCGCTGCGCAGGAAGGGCTGTTCGACCAGTCTTCCGAGTCGATGGAGGGGACGCCGCTCGCCGAGCGTATGCGCCCGCGCACCCTGGACGAGTTCGAGGGACAGGAAGAGATAGTGGGCCCCGGGCAGCCACTGCGGGTCGCTATCGAGGAGGACCAGATCTCCTCGATGATATTCTGGGGGCCGCCGGGGTCGGGCAAGACAACGCTTGCCAGGATCATGGCGAACGCCACGCAGTCCGAGTTCGTGAAGTTCAGCGCCGTGACCGCGGGCGTCCCTGAGCTGAGAAAGCTGATCGCGGAGGCGCGCGACAGGCGTAAGTTCAACGGCACGCGGACCATACTCTTTGTCGATGAGATCCACCGCTTCAACAAGGCCCAGCAGGACGCCTTCCTGCCCCACGTCGAGGACGGGACCATCATCCTTGTCGGCGCCACCACCGAGAACCCGTCCTTCGAGGTCATCTCTCCCCTGCTCTCGCGAGTTCGGGTCTACGTGCTCAAGCAGCTCGAACCCGAGGGCCTCAAGAGGATCGTCATGCGCGCCCTCTCAGACGGGGAGCGCGGGCTCGGGCCGCTCGGCCTGGAGGTGGACCCCGCCGCGGTCGACACCATGGTAGGCATCGCCGACGGCGACGCGCGGATCGCACTGAACCTGCTCGAGCTCTCCGCGTTCATGGCCGGGGAACGGGACCAGAACCACGTCACCGTGGAGACCGTACTGAAGGTCGCACAGGAGAAGACCATCCTCTACGACAAGCAGGGCGAGGAGCACTTCAACCTTATCAGCGCGCTCCACAAGTCCCTGCGCGATTCGGACCCCGACGGCAGCCTCTACTGGCTGGGGCGGATGCTCGAGTCCGGCGAGGACCCGCTCTACATAGTCCGCAGGCTGATCCGTTTCGCGTCCGAGGACGTGGGCAACGCCGACCCGCGGGCGCTTCCCCTCTGTGTGGCCGCCATGCAGGCGTGCCACTTCGTCGGCATGCCCGAGTGCGACCTGGCACTCGCCCAGGCGGTCAGCTATCTCGCCACTGCCCCCAAGAGCAACGCGCTCTACGCTGGCTACGGAGAGGTCAAGGCCGATGTCCGCAAGTACGGCGCCCTTCCGGTCCCGCTCCATATCCGCAACGCTCCCACGCGGCTGATGAAAGACATAGGCTACGGGAAGGGTTACAAGTACGCCCACAAGTTCGAGGGCCACATCGTCGAGCAGGAGCACCTGCCCGAGAAGCTGAAGGGGCGCAAGTACTACCACCCTAGCGACCAGGGTTTTGAGAAGGAGATAGGCGTGAGGCTCGAGCGGTGGCGCTCTGAGCTCTCGAAGCGTCGCGGTGAAGACGAAGAGTGAGGCGCAGGAGGATAGATGGCTAACAGGATCTACGAGACGCAGAACCCGAAGACCGTGCGGCGAGCGCTCGATGCGGTCGGCGCGGCTTTCAAGCTGACGTGGCTGCCCGGCATGTCGCATCACCCCTGGCTCCGTCCTGACAAGACCGACATGCGCTGGCTGCCGATCAACCAGGACATAGAGATGCCCGAGAACGCGCCGATGCCGCTCGCGGTCCTCGACCGCCTCATAGAAGAGGCGTCCCACAGGGTCATCTACGACTACTGCGGCTGCAGGCTCGCCTACCGGTGCGAGCACTACCCCGTGGAGATAGGCTGCCTGCTCATGGGAGACTCCGCGATCGAGGGCAAGTCGCAGAAAAAGCGGGAGGTGGGCGTCGAGGAAGCCAAGGCGTTCGCCCGCAAGGCCGTGGACGCGGGACTGGTGCCCATCGTCGGCAAGGCGCGGATCGACAACGCGCTCTTCGGCATCAAGGACCACGGGAGGATGCTGACCACCTGCTTCTGCTGCGAGTGCTGCTGTATCACCCGTAACATACGCCACGTGCCGTTGGACAAGGTCGAGCCGCTCTTCCCGCCGCTGGAAGGCGTGACCATCGAGGTCACCGACGACTGCAAGGGATGCGGCACCTGCGCCAAGCACTGCTACATCGAGGCAATCACCATCGTCGACAAGCGCGCTGTCATCGGCGAGTACTGCCGCGCCTGCGGCAGGTGCGCCACCGTCTGCCCCAAGGACGCCATCCGGGTGCGCCTCGACGACGCCGACTTCCTGGACAAGACCATCGATCGCATCCGTTCCTACGTCAAGTACGACTGAGGTAAATAACAAGAGCCGCGCCATTCAGACGCGGCTCTCCTTGTTTCTACTCTACTTGCCCAGCAGGGCGCGCGAGATGACGACACGCTGGACCTGGTTGGTCCCCTCGTAGATCTGGGTGATCTTCGCGTCGCGCATCATGCGCTCCATCGGGTACTCCTTCATGTAACCGTAGCCGCCCATTAGCTGGAGGCAGTCGGTCGTGACCTTCATCGCGGTGTCGGTGGCGAAGCACTTGGCCATCGCCGAAAGGGCGCTGAAGCCGGGCTCCTCATTGTCGACCGCGCAGGCCGCGCGATAGACGAGCGAGCGGGCCGCCTCGACCTGCATGCCGAGGTCCGCGACCATGAACTGCAACCCCTGCAGAGCCGCGATGGGGCGTCCGAACTGCACGCGCTCTTTCATGTAGTTGATGGCGTAGTCGAGCGCGCCGGCCGCCACGCCCAGGCCCTGCGCCCCGATCGAAGAGCGAGTGCGGTCGAGCGTCATCATCGCGAGGTTGAAGCCTTTGCCCTCTGAGAAGAGCAGGTTCTCGGCGGGCACTTCGCAGTCCTCGAAGATGAGCTCGGTGGTGGACGAGCCCCTGATGCCCATCTTGTCCTCGTGCTTGCCTATGCTGAAGCCGGGGAACGACTTCTCGACTATGAAAGCGGAGATGCCTCGGACCCCCTTCTCCGCGTCGGTCATCGCGAAGACCGAGAATATCTCGCCCGTGCCGCCGTTGGTGATGAAGCACTTGNCTCCGTTGAGGATGTACTTGTCNCCCGACTTCACCGCCCGNGACTTCATCGAAGCNGCGTCGGACCCGGCCTCCGGCTCGGTCAGCCCGAAGCCGCAGAGCTTCTCGCCTGACGCGAGCTGCGGCAGGTACTTCTTCTTCTGCTCGTCGCTGCCGCCGAGTTTTATCGGGGTGGAGCCGAGCTCCTGGCACCCGAGGATGAGGGACGTGTTGACGCACACCTTCGCAAGCTCCTCAATCGCCACGCACAGGGTCAAGAGGTCGGCGCCCTCGCCGCCGTACTCCTCGGCGAACGGCAGGCCCATGAAGCCGTTCTCCTTCAGCTTCTCCACCATGTCCCAGGGAAACTCGCCGGAGGCGTCGATGTCGGCCGCGCGCGGCTCGACGACGTCCTTGGCGAACTGCCTGATGGACTCCTGGAACATCTTCTGCTCTTCGCTCAACTGAAACATTAGCCACCTCCGCTTGAATGCGCTTTCCTCGGGCGAGGAGCGCCCGCGTATATATACCCCTATTCCACTTTCACTATCACGGCNTCGCCCTGGCCGCCGCCCCCGCAGATGGCAGCGGCGCCGTAGCCGCCCCCGCGCCTGCGGAGCTCGTTGACGAGGCTCATGACGATGCGCGCGCCGCTGGCTCCGACAGGATGCCCGAGCGCGATGGCGCCTCCGTTCACGTTTATGTTCTCGGCCTTCTCGGGGTCGAGGCCCAGCATCTTGGCCGAGTGCCAGCAGACCGCCGCGAACGCCTCGTTTATCTCGTACAGGTCGACCTGATCGGGAGTCATGTCCAGCCTTGCCAGCGCTTTCTTGATCGAGTTCGCCGGCACCGTGGCGAGATAGGCGCACTTGTCGGCGACCATGCCGTGAGAAGCAATAGAGCCCAGTATGTCCAGGCCCAGCTCCTCGGCCTTTTTCCGCGAGGCCACCACGATCGCGGCCGCGCCGTCGTTTATGCCCGAGGCGTTGCCAGCGGTAACAGTGCCTTCCTTGCGGAACGCGGGGCGCAGCTTGGCAAGCGACTCCATAGTCGTCTCGGGCCGTATGTGCTCGTCCGCATCGAAAAGCTTTATCTCCTTCTTGACCTTGATCTCGTAGGGTACTATCTCCTCGGTGAACTTCCCCGCCTTCTGGGCGGCTGCCGAGCGCTCCTGGCTTCTCACAGACCAGAGGTCCTGCTCCTCGCGGGTCGTCCCGAACTCCTCGGCGACCATATCGGTGCCCTCGCCCATGTGCCAGTTGTTGACCGCGCACCAGAGGGCGTCGTGGATCATGCCGTCGATGAGGGTCCCGTTTCCCATGCGGTACCCGAAACGCCCCTTGGGGACGTAGTAGCACGCCTGGCTCATGCTCTCCATGCCGCCGGTGACGATGATGTCGGCGTCTCCGCAGCGGATTATCTGGTCGGCCATGACCAGCGAGCTGATGCTGGATATGCAGACCTTGTTGACGTTGAGGACAGGCAGCTCTACTGGAAAGCCGGCCTTGAGTGAAGCCTGCTTGGCCGGCATCTGTCCCACGCCGCCGGTGATGACCTGGCCCATTATCATGTACTCGAGCTGGTCCGGCGCCACTGTCGACCTCTCGACGGCCTCCTTCACCGCCGCCCCGCCGAGGTCTACGGCCGGCACGTCAGCGAGCGCCCCGCCGAGCCGCCCGAAGGCGGTGCGAGCCATTCCGACGATTACGGTATCCGACAAGTCAATCAACCTCCTCGTGTTAATGCGAGAGGCCCGGCATCAGAGGCCGAGCTCCCTTGATATGACTATCCTCTGGACCTCGCTGGTCCCTTCACCGATCTCCATTATCTTCGCGTCGCGGAAGTACCGGCAGACCGGGTAATCCTCGATGTAGCCGTACCCCCCGTGGATCTGGACTGCGTTGCTCGCGGCCCGCATGCATGTCTCGGAGGCGAACAGCTTCGCGAAAGCGGCCTCCTTGCGGTACGAGCGCCCCTGGTCGCACAGCCACGCGGCCTTCATGGTCGCGTTGTGCGCCAGCTCGATCTCCATCGCCATGTCGGCACACTTGAAGCTCACCGCCTGGTACTGGCTTATCGGGCGGCCGAACGCGACGCGCTCCTTGGCGTACTTGACCGACTCCTCCAGGCACCCCTGCGCGAGGCCGACCGACAGCGCCGCCACGCCGATGCGCCCGCAGTCCAACGCCTTCAGGAAAGACTTGAAGCCCTCGCCGCGCCCGCCCAGGAGGTTCTCCTTCGGGACCCTGCAGTCCGAGAAGGAGAGCTCGTGGGTGTCGGAGGATTGCCAGCCCATCTTGCGGTACTTGGGCGCGACCGTGTATCCGAGGGTGCCGTTGGGCACGATGATGTTGCTGATCTCTTTCTTGCCGATCTCGTCGCCCGTCACGGCGGTGATGACCACCAGGAGCGAGATGTCGGTCCCCGAGTTGGTGATGAAGCACTTGGTGCCGTTGATGACCCACTCGTCGCCCTCCAGCACCGCGGTGGTCCTGGTGTTGCCGGCGTCGGACCCGGCCTCCGGCTCGGTGAGCCCGAAGGCGCCGAGGCCCGTCCCCTGAGCGAGCGGCACCAGCCACTTCTGCTTCTGGTCTTCGGTGCCGAACAGGAGTATCGGGCGTGCGGACAGCGAGGTGTGCGCCGCGATGGTGATGCCGAGACTCGCGGAGACCCTCGAGATCTCTTCTACCGCCACCGCGTAGGTCACTATGTCAGCGCCCGAGCCGCCGTACTCCTCAGGGATCGGCAGCCCGAAGAGCCCCATCTCGGCCATCTTGGCCTGNAGCGCGTANGGGAACTCGCCCTTCTCGTCGAGCTCTTCCGCCACCGGCGCGATCTCGTTGTCGGCGAACTCTCGGACCATCTGCTTGAACATCACTTGGTCTTCGGTCAGGTCAAAATCCATGCGTGTCTCCTTGGGGTATGCTGCTCAGACGAAACTGGGCGGGCACCGGCCAGCCGATTTCAAAACCTATCATAGGGCGCATCAAACTTCAATCTGGACGGCGACCGCCCCGGGCGACTGAAGGACAGGCGCTAAAGNGAGAAGAAATAACACACGAAANATATATGAAGCTGGTTGTTGCTTGACCTCCGATGATGTTGCAGGTGCATCGCGATCTATCATCCACCGTATATGGTTCTTTACGGGATCAAGGTCAGAGAAGGGAATCTGAAGTGAATTGTTTGCGTTGCGGCAATGACATCCCCGAGGGGAGCCAGTCGTGCCCGGGCTGCGGCCTGAAGCTGAAGGCCGCTCCCGTGCCAGCAGTACCGCAAGGGGTGCCACCTGTGCCCGGCCAGCCCACTGCCGGACAGCCGGCGCAGGCGTACCCTCCCGCTCAGGGGACAGGTGGCCCGGTTGCACCGGCCACTGGAGGCTACCCTCCTGCCCCGCCCGAGGGCTACATCCGCCCTCAACCAGGCGGCTATCCTCCGCAGGCTCCCGGCGGTTTTCAGCCTCAGGGCCCGCCTCCGGGAGTCCCGCCTTTCCAACAGGGGCCGGGCATGCCGCCGGGCGCCCAGCCGGGGCCGTACTACCAGTCGCCGGGTGAGATCCCGCCTCCGCCGCCGGGACCCTACGTATCCCCCGGCGAGGTCGGGCTCCCCCGGCCAGTATCCTNCCTACGGGCCCGGCGTGAACCAGTACGGGCAGGCGCAGGCTGCCCGCCCGCGCGAGGGGCTGCCCCGCGCGCTCATCGCTTTCATCCTCATCGGGGTCCTGGTGATAGCGGGCGCGGNCGCCNCGTACTTCATGATCCTCAAGAAACACGAGCCCAGCGCGCCGGAGGCCGCAGTGCTCAAGTACTTCGAGGTCCTCCCTACGGGAGACATCGCCGCGATCAAAGCCATGTTCGCGCCTGACGCGCAACCGAGCGACGAGAACCTCTCCTACATCCAGAAGGCGCTCAAGCTGGCGCCGGGGGTCAAGTATGAGGACGTCAAGCTGGCGACGGTCTCGGAGACCGCGACCGCCGCGACCGTCCAGCTTAAAGATTTCACNGTGGCGGTCACAATGGGAGGCCAGACCGTCAGGCAGAACCTCTCGACCTTCCTCGGCGGCGCGAAGGTCGTGATCAACCTGAAGTATGAGAACGGGCAGTGGTTGCTCGTCGCCAACAAGGGCGCGCTTCCGAACATCTCGAACTTCCCGGGCAGTCCCTGAGAAGCTTGGGGCTTGCGGCCTCAGGGGAGTGACAGGGGAGCGAAGCTCAACAGNAGCCGCTTCTGGCCGACCGATGGGAAGTCGACGGTTACCTCCACGTCATTTTCCAGGTCCTTGAGGGAGGCCACCACTCCCCGGCCCCACTTCGCGTGGACGACCGTATCGCCGGGCGCGACCGAGATCGCCGGCCCTCCCCGTTCGAAGTCCCCCGCCTCGAAGGCGACCTCCGCCTCCTCGATGAGCTCGTCGGGTATCTCCCGCAGGAAACGCGACACGGGGTTGGCGTTCAGCCCTCCCCACAGGCTCCTGGTACCGGCGTGGGTCAGGTAGAGGAGCTCGCGGGCGCGGGTCATTCCCACGTAACAGAGGCGGCGCTCCTCCTCCAGGTCNTCGAGGTCCTCCATCGACCTGATGTGCGGGAACACGCCTTCCTCCATCCCCACCATCATCACCACCGGGTACTCCAGCCCCTTGGCGTTGTGCAGTGTCATCAGCGAGACGTAGCCGGCCGAGGTGTCGAGGTCGTCGGTATCGCTCACCAGGGCGACCCGCTCCAGGAACTCCTCCAGGCTCGCGGCGCCGTACTCCGAACGGAAATCGGCGACCACGCCGTGCAGCTCCTTCAGGTTCTCGACGCGGCTCTCGGCCTCGAGGGTGTGCTGGGCCGCCAGGTCCGCCATGTAGCCGGTGGCACCCCAGACCTCCTCCAGGACCTCATCGATGTCGTGGTCCGCGGCGTACGCTGCGAGCCGGTCGATGATCTGGAGGAAAGAGTCGAGGCACTTGACCGCGCGCTGTGAGAGCCCGGGCGCGTGCTCCGCGTCGCGCAGCGCGTCCATCAGGCTCACCCCGTTCCGGATGGCATACTCGTCAAGCGACGCGATGGTGGTCTTGCCGATGCCGCGAGCCGGGACGTTGATGATGCGGCGCAGCGAGACCTCGTCCCTCGGGTTCACCAGCACCCGCAGGTAGGCGATGATGTCCTTGATCTCGGCGCGGTCGTAGAAGCGCGTCCCCCCGAAGACCTTGTACGGCATCCCGAGCCGGATGAGCTGCTCCTCCAGCACGCGCGACTGGGCGTGGGTGCGGTAGAACACCGCCGCGTCGCTGTAGCTTCGGCCCTCGGAGTGAAGACGCTCGACTTCCGCCGCCGCGAACATCGCCTCACCGTGTTCGTCGGGCGCCATGTGGTAGCGCACTTTCTCGCCCGGCGGGTTGGAGGTCCACAGCGTCTTGGGCTTGCGGCCGGTGTTGTTGCGCACCACGCCCCCCGCGGCGTCGAGTATCTGCGACGTCGAGCGGTAGTTCTGCTCCAGCTTGACCACGCGCGCGTCGGGGTAGTCCTTCTCGAACTCCAGGATGTTGCGTATGTCCGCGCCCCGCCACGAGTAGATGCCCTGGTCGTCGTCCCCGACGACGCAGAGGTTCCGGTGCTCCTCGGCAAGCATCTTGACGAGGTAATACTGAACGACGTTGGTGTCCTGGTACTCGTCGACCAGTACGTGCCTGTAGCGCTCGCGGTACCTGGCGAGGACCGCCGGGTAGAGCTCCAGAAGGTTCACCATCACCAGCAGCAGGTCGTCGAAGTCGAGCGCGTCGTTCTGGCGCAGCCGCTCCTGGTAGCGCTTGTACACCTGCCAGGCGACCTCCATGAAGAAGTCCCCCTCGACGCGATCGCCGAAGCACTCCTCGTCTATCATCTCGTTCTTGGCCTGGCTGATGACCGCCTTTAACGCGCGCGGGTGGTAGCTCTTCTTGTCGAGGCCCAGGTCCTGAACGCACTGGGTGATGAGCCTCACCGAATCGATCTCGTCATAGATCGAGAAGTTGGAAGTGTATCCGAGCGGCGCGATCTCGCGGCGCAGGATGCGCGCGCAGGACGAGTGGAAAGTCCCGACCATCATGTCGCGCGCGGGTATGCCGACCAGCCGGCCGACGCGCTCCTTCATCTCGCCCGCCGCCTTGTTGGTGAATGTCAGGGCGAGGATGTCCCAGGGGCTCACGGAGCAGTCGTGGACGAGGTGCGCGATCCTGTAGGTGAGGACGCGGGTCTTGCCGCTGCCGGCGCCCGCGATTATCAGGAGCGGCCCTCCCATGTACTCGACCGCCTCGCGCTGGGGCGGGTTGAGGTCGTCGAGGTAGGATGTCCTGCTGCCGGAGGAGGTCATGGGGCCGGGCCTATTCCCATTCTATGGTGCTCGGGGGCTTGCTCGAGATATCGTAGGCTACCCTGTTGACGCCTTTCACCTCGTTGATCACCCTGCTCGATATCCGCTCGAGCACCTCGTGGGGTATGCGCGCCCAGTCGGCGGTCATGGCGTCCTCGGAGGTGACGGCGCGCAGCACGATCGGGTAGGCGTAGGTGCGCCCGTCCCCCATCACGCCGACGGACTTTATGCAGGGCAGCACGGCGAAAGACTGCCATATCTCCCTGTACAGGTTCGCTCGCTTGATCTCCTCGAGGACGATGGCGTCCGCNCGGCGCAGTATGTCCAGGCGCTCAGCGGTGACCTCGCCGATGATGCGCACCGCGAGCCCCGGGCCGGGGAACGGCTGGCGCCAGACTATCTCCTCGGGGAGGCCGAGCTCTTCTCCCACCGCCCGCACCTCGTCCTTGAACAGGGCGCGCAGCGGCTCGATGAGCTCGAAGTCCATGTCGTCGGGAAGTCCGCCCACGTTGTGGTGTGACTTGATGCGCGCGGCGTCCTTGGTGCCGCTCTCGATGATGTCGGGGTAGAGCGTGCCCTGGACCAGGAACTTGGTGTCCTCGAGCTCGCGCGCGACCTCCTCGAAGACCCTGATGAACTCGTGGCCGATGGTCTTGCGCTTCACCTCGGGGTCGGTCACCCCTTCCAGCTTGGCGAGGAACCGCTCGGCCGCGTCCACGTGGATCAGCTTCATCTTGTGATGGCGCCCGAACGTCTCGACCACCTCTTCGGCCTCTCTCATGCGCATCATCCCGGTATCCACGAACACGCAGGTCAACTGGTCACCCAGCGCCTTGTGCACGAGCACAGCGGCGACCGAAGAGTCGACCCCGCCGGAGAGACCGCAGATTATCTTCTCTTTGCCGACNCGGGCCCTGATCTCGGCTACCGAGTCCTCGATGACGGAGGACATCGTCCAGGTCGGGAGGCAGTCGCACCCGTGATAGAGGAAGTTCTTGAGGATGTCCATGCCCGCCGGAGTGTGCACCACCTCCGGGTGGAACTGCACCCCGAAGAGGCGTCGCTCGACCGACTCCATCGCCGCGACCGGCGAGACCGCCGTGTGCGCGAGCACCTTGAAGCCCGGGGGCGCCGCCGTCACGGTGTCGCCGTGGCTCATCCAGACCGTCTGCTCGAGCGGGAGGTCGTCCAGCAGGACGCCCTCTTCCTGCACCACCAGGTCGGTCTTGCCGTACTCGCGGATGCCGGTCGGCTCGACCGTGCCCCCCAGGGTGCGGGCCATCAGTTGCATGCCGTAGCAGATCCCGAGGACAGGTATACCGAGGTCGAANAGCGCGGGGTCGATGGTCGGCGCCCCTTCCTCGTAGACGCTCATCGGCCCGCCCGAGAGTATGAGCCCGCTCGGGGCCATCTCCTTTATCCTCTCCACCGGGGTCTCGTGGGGGATTATCTCGCTGTATACTTTGCACTCCCGCACCCGGCGCGCGATCAACTGGGCGTACTGCGCCCCGTAGTCNACGACGAGCACAGAGTAATCATGCCTGGTAGTCAAAATAGACCTCCGCCATCGGTTGTGGAGCCTCGCGGCGTCACTTGCCCATCCCCACGCCTTCGCTGCGCTGGATGGACTTGCCCTCCGTCTGCAGCGACGGGGCGACCATCACCTCGGCCCGCTGGAACTCCTTGATGGTGGCATACCCGCAGGTCGCCATCGACATGCGCAGGCCGCCGAAGAGGTTGAAGGTGCCGTCGTTCTCGTGTGCCGGGCCCTTGAGGATCTCCTCCAGGCCCGCCGCCTGCCCGACGTGGACCCGGGTGCCCCTGGGGAGCTCCGGGTGGAAGGTCGCCATNCCCCAGTGGTATCCGCGGCCCGGCGCCTCCTTGGCCCGTGCGATCGGGGCTCCGATCATCACCGCGTCCGCTCCGCATGCCACGCACTTGGCGATGTCGCCTCCCGTCCTTATGCCCCCGTCGGCTATCACGTTGACGTAGCGCCCGGTCTCCTCCATCAGGCGCGCACGAGCCGCCGCCGCATCCGCCAGCGCCGTCGCCTGGGGCACCCCGATGCCCAGGACGCCGCGGGTGGTGCAGGCGTGACCGGGCCCGACCCCGATGAGAACGCCGACCGCGCCCGTCCTCATCAGGTGGAGCGAGGTGTGGTACGACGCGCAGCCGCCTACGATGACCGGCACGTCCATCTCTGAGATGAACTTGTACATGTCGAGAGGCTCTCGGGTGTCGCTAAGGTGCTCGGCGCTCACCACCGTGCCCTGGATGATGAGTATGTCCAACCCGGCTTCCAGGGCGTAAGGGCAGAGCTGCTCGACCCTGGGCGGGGTGAGCGAAGCGGCTGTGACCACTCCGGACTTCTTGATCTCTTCGACGCGCCTGGAGATGAGNTCNGGCTTGACNGGCTCCTGGTAGAGNCGCTGGATACCCCGCGTCGCTTCCTCTTTCGNCAGTGAGGCGATCTCCTCGAGGACCGGGTCCGGGTCCTCGTANCGNGTCTGNAGCCCCTCGAGGTTCAGGACCCCCAGGCCTCCNAGCCTGCCGACGGCAATNGCCATCGCCGGGTCGACCACTCCGTCCATGGCGGAGGCGAGAAACGGAAGCTCGAAGCGGTANGGNCCNAGCTGCCAGGAGAGGTCGATGTCCTCAGGGTCGCGGGTCCGGCGCGAGGGCACTATTGCGATGTCATCGAGGCCGTAAGCTCTCCGTCCGGATTTTCCCATGCCGATTTCGACTTCCAAAATACCTCCATAGCGGGTTCGGGGGGTTACGTTTTCCATATTTAATCATGTAGCGCGGACAGGGTAAAGGAGATGGCTCAAGCAGAGGCGGCTCTCAAGGACCGCCGGGCTAAACTTCTTGGGGTCAGACCCTTTTTTGTTTAGTCGAAACGGTCAGTAGCATGCACGCCGCACACCCGCGCTCCGCCAGAGCGGGGCCATAAAGCCTGGCGAGGGGTGCCTTCTTCCGCGGACGTTGAGTCTTCGACGCTATGTGACATCCGATTGGACCGCACAGACACGCGCTCCGCCAAAGCAGGACAACAAAGTGTGGCGAGGGGTGCCTTCTTCCGCGGACGTTGAGTCTTCGACGCTATGTGACATCCGATTGGACCGCACAGACACGCGCTCCGCCAAAGCAGGACAAC
>JGI24132J36420_10000542_pt1 | contig 18334 bp, 11 predicted proteins | sample BarGraNGADG00212_3_FD_36420 | JGI IMG/M metagenome (IMG submission 36420) | reverse complement strand
TGCCCTCTGTATCAGCTCTTTACCGGCAGGAACTTTGCCATTCCATGCTGCCTTAGACATGTGCCAGCCAATAACTTCAGCCTCTCTCATAGGTTCCTTTTCAAGTCCTCTTTCAAGTTCTCCCTCCCATATTTCCCAGCCTCTGAAAACAAGAATATCATTCCGGTTTTCAACTTTAGCCATTTCTTTTATGAAATCATATTTGCCGGTAGTCATATCAGGGTACCAGTCATTGAAATTGTTTTTCTTTACCCACTCTTTATTCTTTTTGTCATCCATACGGTAAAGCTCAAGATGATCGAGCAAAAGCATTACTTTTCTTCCATCCTTAACAAAAAGGTCTATCCAATCATTTAGCGGCAGCGGACGTTCTTTCCCTGCATGGACATGCATATCAATTTCATTCAGCTGAAACAGCCCCTCTTTTAAAGGTTTTCCCGATGTTTTTTCCTGTGCTGTAACAGAATAAGTTGCTGAGATCGCCAGGATTAACAATAGTATCAGATAATTGTGGATTTTCATTCGTAAATAATTTATTTTTATTTGTTATTATTTGTTTTGCCATTCGCTAATATTTCCAAATTTTTCTTTTACTGCCTTGTTAAATTTTCCAGAGGCTTCATTGAGCTCTTCCAATATCTGCTTTGAAGATTTTCCGAATGCGCTCCTGGCTGCTGCAATAACAGTATTGCATTCGTTCGAATCCATGAACAGAGTAGCCTCAAGCAAGTTTTTCACGTCGTCATCAGGAATCGCCAGAAAGCCATGTTTATCTGCATGAATGAGTTGTCCGGGTTTGATTTTTCGTCCGAAAACTTCCACTTCACAATTCCATTTTACAGGAGTGCTGTAGGCATGTCCAACAGACAAACGACGTGCAAGCGCTTTAAAACCTGCATTGTTCATCTCATCAAGGTCACGGATGCTGCCGTCGGTAATAGTCCCGACACACCCTAATGCCCTGTGTGCATTGCTGTTTACTTCACCCCAGAACGAACCGTAATTAGCCGGCTTATCAAGATCCTGTACAACCACTATTTTAGGGCCGGGAACTGATGCTATATATTTTCTGTATTCGCTCCATGCTCCCGGATTATTTTTTGGATGTTTTGGATTACCCGGTTCAATAATTACAGTAACAGCATACCCGATCATGGGACCCATCTGAGGCATAAAATCAGTGGTTTCTTCAAGGTTGAAGCCATCTTTCCCCGAATCTGATTTTGTTATTCGCTCCCAGCCATTATAAATAGTCGGGGTATTCCACCGTTTGAGCTTTAATAATTCAGGATATTGCAACATAACAGTCAGGTCTTAAATAATTTGGCCATTATTAGGTAATGGCAGCTATAATCATAATCATAAAGATAATATACCTGAAAGATAAAGAAAGAATTAATTAAGGTGAAATTCTCCAGGTAATAATTACTTTATTCTTATTACCGACAATTTAAATCCCAATTATTCTGTTGTATAAATAAATCTTGTAGTTTTATATTAACTTTAGTTCTAAATAAGTAATTCTTTTTACAGATCTGTATTGATATTCAATTCAAAAAATAAACTCGAACTTTATAACCACTTAAACATCAACTGATATGAATCCAAAACCAATCTTTAAGCTTAAGCAGGCAGCCATTTTGTTGTCTTTCGGAATTACTGCATTACTGATAAGTTCCTGCGGATCAAGATATGCTGCAAAAATCTATGATCTTCATTGTGAGAATCTTATCGATCCGGTGGGTATTGGCACCACAAGTCCAAGATTTAGCTGGAAAACCAGATCAGAAACAAATGGGACACAACAAACTGCTTTCCAGTTATTGATGGCAAGTGATATCTCTTTGCTAAATGAAAAAAGCGCTGATCTCTCGAATTCAGGTAAAGTATCTTCGCCAGCCAGTGTTCTGGTCCCGTATAAGGGCAGGGATCTGAAGTCAAGGTCTGTTGGCTACTGGAAAGTGCGGATATGGGATAAAAAAGGAGAAGTTTCCAAATGGAGCAGTATAGGGCATTTTACCGTTGGACTGCTTGGTGCAAATGATTGGAAGTCTGATTATATTGGAATGACGGAAGAGAACAACATATCAGAATCACCTCTTCTCAGGGCTAAATTTGAACTTAAAAAACGGGGGCAAAAAATATTATTATACGTAAACTCTTTAGGTTACCATGAAATTTATATCAATGGTAAAAAGATCGGAGACGCTGTTTTGTCACCTGCAGTTTCTCAATTTAATAAACGGTCGCAGGTAATTACATACGATGTGTCGTCAAATGCGAGAGTTGGGGAAAATGATCTGATTATACGACTGGGAAGAGGTTGGTATGATATGGGATTACCAGGTGTTACCAACAATGGCCCCGTTGTCAGGGCTCAACTGGAACAATTAAACTCCGGTAACTGGGAAACGATTCTGGTAACAAATAATTCATGGAAAGCCAGAAAGAGTGAGTACTCACTTGTAGGGTGGAACCTGAATCATGGATTTGGAGGAGAAAGAGTTGACGGAGCGTCAATCATCAAAAACTGGTCAACCGAAAGCCTGGATAAGCTGGAGTGGTTTCCCGTTTCGCAGGTTTCGATCCCCGAACACCTTGTTACGCCTCAGATGACTGAGCCTAACCGTATTCAGGAGACAATAAAAGCCGCTTCAATTACTGAAATATCGGACAGCAGTTATCTGGTAGATATGGGAAAAAGTCTGACCGGCTGGATAAAAGTAAATTTTCCTCCGTTACTTAAGGGACAGGAGATCAGGATGGAGTACTGTGATCACCTGGATTCAAAAGGAAATTTTGTTAACAGGAACCAGAGGGATTTTTACGTCGCTTCTGGTGATGGAAAGGAAACTTTTATTAACAAATTTAATTATCATGGATTCAGATATATTAGAATTTCGAAATTGCCGGAGAAGCCCACTATTGAATCAATAACTGCTTATTTGATTCATACTGATTATAAAATAGCTTCAAGCTTTGAGTGTTCGGATGAGGATATAAACCGGATACATGATATGATCTTCTACACACTCCGATGCTTAAGTCTTGGCGGTTATCTTGTCGATTGTCCTCAGATTGAACGTCTTGGATATGGCGGAGATGGCAATGCATCAACAGAGACGGCTCAAACGATGTTCGATCTGGCGCCTCTTTATTCTAATTGGCTGCAGGCATGGGGCGACTGTATCCGTGAAGACGGTGGCATGCCTCACACCGCACCAAATCCTTTCCCAGCAGGAGGAGGCCCTTACTGGTGTGGTTTTATAATATCCGCATCATGGAAAACTTATCTGAGTTCCGGAGATACCCTCTTTTTGAAAAAATATTATACCACAATGCAACAGTGGTTGAATTATGTTGAAAAATATTCACCTTCAGGTATTTTAAAACGATGGCCCGATACCGATTACAGGAACTGGTATCTAGGCGATTGGGCAAGTCCTGAAGGAATAAATGAAAAGTCTGAAACTTCTGTGGACCTTGTGAATAATTCTTCTGTCTGTATGAATTATGATTATATGCAGAAGATTGCACGGGTATTAGGAAAAGAAGATGATGCTCAAAAATATGCCCTGAAAAGGGATGCACTTAAAATACTTGTGCATCAGACATTTTATGACAATGTAAAAAATATATATGCCGATGGGTATCAGATAGATCTGAGTTTCCCGCTATTGGCAGAAATAGTACCTGATTCGCTGGTTCATAAAGTAAAAGAGAGTCTTTATTACGAAATTGAAGAAAACCGGGGAGGACATATTGCCTGCGGATTAGTTGGAGTACCGGTATTTACGGAATGGGCAATTGAAAATCAGGCTGCGCAGCTTGTTTACTCAATGCTGAAGAAAAAAGATTACCCAGGCTATCTATTCATGATTGAGAATGGCGCTACAACAACCTGGGAGAACTGGAGCAATCCCAGAAGTTACATTCATAATTGTTTTAATGGAATTGGAACATGGTTTTATCAGGCCGTTGGTGGTATTCGAATGGATAAAAATTATCCCGGTTATCAGCAGATTATTATTCAACCTCAGATTCCTGACGGGATTACATGGGCCAATACTACAAAAGAGACTCCTTATGGGCCGGTAGTGGTAAACTGGAAGATAGAGGGATCAGAGATCAAAATGCATCTGGAAATTCCTGTGGGAGTAAAATCAAAAGTTGTTATTCCTGACGGAGTTAATAATTATAAATTGAATGAAGAAGAGCTCGTCGTCAAAACAGGTGAAAAAGCTGTTGAAGTTATAAGTGGAAAATACGATCTGTCATATCAATACAAGGCAAAATCCCAATAGATATTAATCAGAACTGACAAGTACTTAAAGTGAGCTAAAGTTAAAAGTGCCTAAAGTTGAAATCCGAAGAAAGAATCGTGAAGAAATTATCCGGATTAAGTAAATAAAATTGTTGTTAAGGATAAATTTACTCATTGAATAAAAAAAATCAGATTTCAAAGATGAAAAGGAATGTTATAATTCTGTGGTTAATTATTTTGATAGGATATATTTCTGAAGCTCAAAGCCTTGCAGGAATTGAAAGAGATACATTACAGGCAAATTTCAAAAATCCGCCTGCTGATTGCTGGCCCCATACGCGTTGGTGGTGGCCGGGAAATCCCCTTTCGAAGGAAGAGATAACTCATGAACTTGAAGAGATGAAGAGTCATGGCATCCGCGGTGTTGAGCAGATTACTATGGATCCGGTCTACGAAAAAGGGAATATTCCTTATCTGTCCGATGAATTTATGGAGATGCTGAAACATACCGTGAAAGAGGCAAAAAGGTTGGGAATGGAAGTCTCACTGAATTTTGGCGGTCCGGGCTGGATAATCGGAGGCGAGTGGGTAAAGGAAGACGACAAGAGTAAAGATATGGTGCCCACCTTTATCGATCTTACAGGAAACCAAATCTATAATGGGAGTTTGCCAGATGGATTGACCAAAACCAAAAGATCGTGGGAACATTACACTTCAAAACTTGACGGCAATGAAACTTTACTGGCTGTTATCGCCGGCAGGATTGAACGGGATGGAAAAATAAACGAAAAATCACTTATTAACCTCACAGGCATTGTAAAAGGAAATAAAATAGAATGGAAGGTACCGGATGGAGAATGGCGTCTGATGGCTTTCTGGTTAAAAAATAATGGAATAAGTAATGCCGTTGATCATTTCAGCAAACCCGCCATGGAAGGTTATTGCGAATATCTGGGAAATAAATTTTACAGCGCCTTTGGCGATGAATTTGGAAAAACTGTTGAATCATTGTTCGTTGACAGTTTTGAGTTGGCGAATCTTTCAAGCGGCATCAATTGGTCAACAGGGTTACTGGAAGAGTTTAAAAATGAAAAAGGATATGATCTGACACCCTATCTTCCTGCAATCTGGTGGAAAGTGGGCGATATTTCACCCAAAATAAGGTTTGATGTGAATGATTTCCTGCATAAAACAGGCTTGCGGATTTTTTTCAAAACATTTCTGGGGTGGTGCGAGGCCCATCATATACAAGGACGGATTCAGGCTTATGGTTTTAATACTGATAACATTGAAGCATCGGGGATGACACATATCCCGGAAATGGAAATTACCGCAGGAGAAAAAGATGCTGCCGACTGGTTCGATACAAGGATCGGACCTAAGAAATATGTGGCATCCGGAGCACATATCTATGGCCGGAAAATTGTTTCCGCTGAAGTTTATACTTTTATTCATTGGGAACGTTACCGCGAAACTCTCGAAGAATTAAAGATTGCAAGTGATGGTTATCTCCTGTCGGGAGCCACAAAATTTTATAACCACGGATTTAACTACTCCCCTGAGAAAATTGTTTCACCGATACGTTCACTTCCATTTGCAGCATATATCCAACCTCAAAACGTCTGGTGGAACTATTACCCCAAACTGGCTGAATATATTGCCCGTTGCTCCTGGTTGCTGCGTCAGGGAGATTTTGCACCTGACATTGCCCTCTATTCACCTCTGGCAAACCAATGGGCTCTGGATGTATTAAACCCGCGTAAATGGACACGCGAATTCGAGTGGGGAGAACTTGGTAATCTTCTCATCTCAAACGGCTATGATTTTGACCTGATTAATGATGACGCGTTACAAAACATGGCTAAAATCAAAGACGGTAAAATTCAGATACAAAATATTGAATATAAAATACTTATCCTTCCAAATGTAGAAACTATACCATTGAAAACGCTGGNGTTCATTGAACAATATGTTGATATGGGTGGCGTGGTCATCGCNTTGGAACGGTTACCTGAAAGATCTACCGGTTTATTAGATTACAGACAATCTGACGAAAAAGTTGAAGTGATTACAAATAACTTATTTAATAAGCCAAAATTACCGGCTGATAAAAGTGATAATCCATTTAGTCTTCAGGAATCTAAAACAGCCGCCGGCGTATTAATGAATCCATACGGGAAAGGGGTTACTTATCAACTTAAAAATGTAATCGACCGTCAGATTTGGTGGGATAAACGCAGCAGCACACTCGACCCTTTTCTGGAAACTATCCGTGAACATATTGCGCCCGATTTCGGAATAGATTTTGCCTATGAAGGAATGCGTAAAAACGAAGGGTTGACCTTCATTCACAGAAAATTAGCGAAGAAGGATATTTATTTTATTTCAAATATCCAGGATAAACAAAGTATTATTCCGGTCACTTTCCGCGTAAAGAATAAAATGATACATAAATGGAATCCTTATACGGGCGAAATCACACCGGTTCTCAATTTTTCGGAATCCAAAGACGGGATTAAAGTTCCTCTCAATCTTGCTCCTTATGAATCGATGTTTATCGAATTTTCCCCCGGATTTTCAGAAACATATGTAACAAAAACCGATTTCCTTCAAATCACCGAAGCAAAGAAGAACCAGATAAGAGCTTTCGCCCTGCAAAACGGGACATTCATCAGTTACGTTAAATCCGGCAACCTGGAAAAGAAGATAACTTCTGTTGTTTCAGGAATTCCCGCACCTTATCTGATCTCCGGGAAATGGAAAATTGAGTTAAACGGGAAAGAATTTCCACTCTTTACAAAGCAGTCCGATTCCCTGTATTCATGGACCGACGATCCATTAACCAGAAATTTCAGTGGTACAGGCCGCTACGAAAATACATTTGACCTTTCAACCTCTTATATTAATAAAGAGATCAAATTATTTCTTGATTTAGGGAAAGTTGGAAATATTGCAGAAGTAAGGTTAAATGATAAGAATATTGGAGTTATCTGGATGCGCGGACAAAAACTGGATGTGTCTGAAGCCGCAAAAGAAGGTGACAACCATTTAGTCATATTGGTCACCAACACGTTAATAAACAGGATATCAGCAATGAAAGAACCTCCGCCAGTTCCGGAAGAGTTAGTTGCCCGGTTTGGAAGTGGAGCAGTAAATAAAAACAGACCGGCGGAATTTGGTTTTAAGCCATTACCTGCTTCAGGTTTGATGGGGCCGGTACAAATAGTGCCGGTAAAAGTAGTGACAACAAAATTTTAAAGTGCGTTTGTCTTGGCCTGCGGCCTGTTTGTTTTTAATGCATTTGATCTTTTAACTACTCCTTCAGCTCTTTTTTCCAAGCTATTTGTTGCTTTTTCAAGTTCTTCTTCATTTTGTATTATCCAGTATCCATCAACATAGAGAACACTTCCAATACAACAATCATGGTTGAGAATCCTATCTCTAACTATATCACGGACATGTTCATTTGTTGGTCCGCCACTCTCCAAATTACAGTTCTCTCTGATTTGAGTTGACGTCTTTCTATTTGAATAGCCTAAGGCGTTGGTTGAAAGATAGTCATAGATTTTTAGTTGTTCTTCATTCATGTGGGATAAGAGTAAAAAATTTGTTTTTGTACTTGAAATCAATTTTATTATCCACATCGACAAGTCCTGTCTTTAAAAGATGGGCATTTACAAAAGTTTTATTCTCCAAGTATAGATAGCCGAGTAGATTGTTGTTCTTATCGTATTTAGTAGAATCAAATTTTATGAAAACCTTTTTATTTTTTGTTTTACTTTCAAGAAAATCGGTGGCTTTTTCTGATAGATTTGGGATTTCTTTTATGCCTATAAGTTTTATTATTAAATCATTACTGAGACGAATTTTTGTAGGGCTTAATATTTCTTTTACTGTAAATAATTCTTCTCTTTTTTTACTGCCATTACTGTCAATTTTTGAACCAAATTGAAGTTTCTTTGGATCAACTTTCTTATCAAATTTGTGTGGATCTTTGAAAATATAAGGTAAGTATTGGATTTCTTTTTCAAAATCATTTAAAGGTTCCTGAGTTATTATTTCATAGGTTGTTCCATGTATATCTATTTGCGAGAAATTTAATTTGTCTTTTATTACCGGGATAAAATCTTGATTTATTTCATATCCAATAGAGTTTCGTTGAAGTTTTCTTGCAGCTAAATTTGTAGTACCACTACCAGTAAAAGGATCCAATACAGTTTCTCCAACAAAAGAAAACATTTTAATAAGCCTCTTAGGAAGTTCTTCAGGGAACATTGCAATATGGTTATCTTGTTTAACACCTGAAAAATTCCAATGACTTGCAAAAAATGTATTCCATTCCTCAGCTGTCATTTTGGATTGTTCCTTGATTTCTTTACTTGGTTTTAGAGCGTCCCCAAGTTTCTTAAAATTAAGAATAAACTCATAATCTATCTTTAAAATGCCATTTCTTGGGTAAGGATAAGAACCCATTTGAACTCCACCGCCAGAAGTATTTGATGTTGTAACTTTCTGCCAGATAATAGCACCCATGTAATCAAATCCTGCGTTCTCACAAAATTTTATTATCTCCTCACGAATTGGAATTACTTTATATCTGCCATAATAAACGGCACGGGCAAATTGATCTCCTATATTAACACATAATCGACATCCTGGATTAAGCACGCGATAGCATTCTTGCCATACTAAATTAAGATTATTTATATAGTCCTCATAGCTATCATTGTAACCAATTTGTTTTGATGATCCATAATCTTTAAGCTGCCAATATGGTGGGGAGGTTATAACCAGGTGAACAGAATTATCTGTCAATTCAAGCATTTTTCTGCTATCCCCGTTTATTATCTTGTGATGTGTATTCAATTCTTTCTTTTTTACAAAATTACTAATTATCATTAGCTCTTTACATGTTTGTTGATAAGTCCTTTGTTTGAGGATAAGTCTTAGTTGAGAGTCGTCATCTATTACCGCCAACTCGTTCTTAAAAATACAAATTCTAATCATAAATCTTCAGGGATCTAAGATTGAAGTATTATTCGCCCAATTCATTGATCATTGGTTTTAAATTAATATTTGATCCTTTTCTCATATGTAAAACCGCATACAGTTCCATAATTTTAAAATATTCAGGCTCTCATTTTTCGTTTTTCCTATAAATAAACCAGTATACCAACGGTATAAAAAACAGACTCACTACCGTAACCAGTGACATCCCCCTGGCCCTTTCAAAGGGGGAATTTATATAATATAATTCCTGACCATGATACTTGTTTAAATTATCTCAAAATGTCAACAATTTAAAACTAAACCCAATTAAATATTAATAACTTTGGTTATAACATGTTCTTTCATTATCACCTTTATAATTCAGCAAATACCGTCATGAAACAATTGTTTTTTTCCATTCTCTTATTTTCTATTTCATTTGCAGGAATGAGCCAGGAGAACCTGATCAAACCTCAAAAAGTCGTTGCGGATCAATGGCTGAAATCATGGATGCTTTGCGGTCCGATACCGCTTAAATTGAATAGTGACCCGGAAAAGTCGTGGGAACATTTGGCAGGTTTCAATACTGATTATTTAAAGAAATCAGGCGGAGAGAAGAATCCCAGGATTAAATCCGGTGACGTAGTGAAATTTATTAAAGGTTCTGCCAGATGGAAATATTATGAATCGCCCGATTCGGTCATCGATCTGGCAATCACTCTTTCCAAAGATGCTCCAGTTTTAGCCTATGCGTACAATGAAATAGAGGCTGAAGAATCCGGGTTATGGCTCATCGGTTTAGGTACCAACGATGGCTGTCGGCTTTGGGTTAACGGAGTACAGGTCTGGGATTATCAACCAAGCAGAGGATTGAAGGTCGACAACGATCTTATCCCTGTATTGCTAAAAAAAGGAACGAACACTCTCCTGCTGAAAGTGGAACAACACGGTAACAACTGGGGGTTCTGTATGCGGTTTCATCCTTTTTCAGCTACCGCCGCTTTAGAAAGAGGCGATCTTTTCAAAGTCTCTTCAACTGAAAATGGAATATCCGGCATTGAATCTTCTTTTTCAAAAGTTATTTTGGCTGAAATAGTGCAAAAGCTGGAAGTCGAAGTTACTGATCATCAAAAAAATGTGGTGCTGAAGGAAGAACGTCTTTTCCCGTTCTTCTCACCTCTGAGCCTACCTTCTTCTGATTACCAGCCTTATAGCGCTTCATTGCACATTATACTGAAGAACGGCGAAACACTGCACCATGATATTGAATTTACATCCGGTAAACGAATCGGATATTCTCTTTTCAGCAGGGGAAAATCTGATTACCGTATTGTAATTTCACAAAAGGCCTCCGATTCGGAACATTGGGCTGCATGGGAATTACAACATTGGTTAAAGGAGATAGGCAGTTTTGAAATCCCTATTTATCCACCTGATCAAAACTATAAAGGTCCAAAGATCGTACTTGGATATAATTCTTTTATTTCAGAAAAAACCGGTGCAAAAGAGCCGGACAATTTGGACGAATCATTCCGGTATTTCAATTCGGGTCCTGATATTTATATTTATGGAGGAAAGAAGCGTGGAACAATGTATGGTGTATTTACATTTCTGGAAAAAGAATTAGGGTGCAGGTGGTACACCTCTTCTGTCACTATGATCCCAAAAAGAGAAGAATTAAAATTTTCCTGGTACGATCATTCTGAAAAACCAGGTATCCGTGTTAGAAATGATTTCTATTTTGAAGCATTTGATCCGACCTGGGCCGCCAGGAACAAAATGAACGGGGCGATGAATTACAGGGAGCAGCCCGGCGGTACAGAGAGCTATTGGGCTGTTCATACCTTTTACCCTTTGATGCCTCCTGCTGAGTTTTTTGACAAACATCCTGAATATTACAGCCTTATTGATGGTGTACGGACTCACGACCGCGCTCAGTTGTGCCTGTCAAATCCGGATGTGCTTCGGATCATCACCGAGAGGATCAGAGAGCGGATGCGCAAAAGTCCGGAATACCTTATTTACGACGTTTCTCAGAATGATTACTACAACCCTTGTCAGTGTGAGAAATGCCAGGCTATTGTCAAAAGGGAGGGAAACGAATCAGGATTGATCATCTGGTTTGTTAATCAGGTGGCACAAGCCGTCGAGCAGGAATTTCCTGATAAGTTTATAGGAACTCTCGCCTACCAGTACACCCGTACCCCGCCAAAAAATATTGCCCCAGGGAAAAATGTAATAGTCAGGTTGTGCAGCATCGAATGTTGCTTTGCTCACGATTTCAGGAGTTGTCAGCAGAACAGCTCTTTTATTGCAGATCTGCAGGGATGGTCAGCAATTGCACCACATCTGTACATATGGGATTATGTAGTCAACTTTAACCATTATATAATGCCTTTCCCAAATTTCAGGGTATTACAACCCAACATCAAAACATTCCGGGAGAACAATGCCATCGGAATAATGGAACAGGCAGCTTACCAAAGCCGCGGAGGGGAATTTTCTGAGCTCCGTTCCTACCTGATTTCAAGACTCTTGTGGAATCCCGACTGCAATATAGATGATGTAATCAACGATTTTATGTCAGGATACTATGGAAGGGCCGGAAAATTTGTACGCCAATATTTTGATCTGTTACAAAACCTTGTCACATCTGAAACCCATTTTCAATATGGGTTAAGCCCTTTCGATCAAATTTATTCCGAAGAGTTTGTCAGAAAATCATGCGATATTTTTCAGGAAGCAGAGAAAATTGCTGACAATGAAGAAGTTCTGCACAGGGTTGAGATGGCTTCGCTTCCGGTCCTGTATCTTAAATGCAAACGCACTCCATTGATTGCCAAACAAGACGGGAGCTACGCAAAATTTTGCGAGGTAGTTCAAAGAGAAGGAGTCACACATTATGCTGAACAGGGAGAGTCTCAGCGAAAGGCATTCCATCTGGAGGTTGAAAATGCAAAATAGAAATAAGATGATAACATCAAACCCGGGATTGCAGTCGGGGAACTTTAATGCAAAGAGTGACTCTCCTTCCCGCAATTTAAAAGTTAACCTCAAAAATTTTACATGGATAAACAAACCAGCCAGTTTCAGGTTGACAGATGATAGTTTAATTATTGATACAGAACCTGATACAGATTTATGGCAGCGGACTTATTACGGATTTAGTAACAAAAACGGACCTGCTTTTCTGACAGAAACAGAAGGGGATTTCACTTTTTCCGTGAAAACCAGTTTTGAGATGACATATCTGTATGATCAATGTGGTATATTGTTGTATCTGGATGATGACAACTGGATTAAGGCATCTGTCGAATATGAAAACAGAGAGTTTGCCCGTCTTGGTTCGGTAGTGACAAATCTGGGATATTCAGATTGGGCCACAACCGATATTCCTGCAGGAGTCACTGAGATGTGGTATCGCTTAAGTTGCAGAAGCCAGGATTTTTATATCGAATATTCTTCAAATGGCATAGATTATAAACAAATGAGAATGTTACATTTGCACAAGCCAATTTCTGTTGCACGTGTTGGTGTCTATGGGTGCAGCCCCCTGAAATCAAGCTTCAGAGCAATTTTTTCTGATTTCAGGAAAGGTCCGTGTGAATGGCCCCCTCATGTTAATTGAAAATTTTTGAACTTATTTGAGAATGTTTATGATGAAAATTATATTAAAATGAAAAAAATTATTAAAATAATTGGAATAGTAATATTCGTATTGATTTTAGGATTATTGTTTTGGTTCTATTCAAACCTGAAAGATCAACATCCCGGGTATAATGCAGATTTAAAAATTTCCGGCGGGAAACTCTCAGGATTAAGTGCCGGATTTGCTGCTTTTCCGATCACCCCAGAGGTTATTGACAGATGGACTGATAAAAACGGGGATGCTGATTATAATCCAAAAGACGGAGACACCTTTACTGATGGCAACGGAAATGGAGTTTTTGATCCGGTCTGGATTGCCGGATTCAGCAACACACGGCCGGCTAACGGTATTCACGATGACCTCTGGGCCAGGACAATGGTAATAGATGATGGTAAAACACGGCTGGCAATTGTCATATTAGATGCTATCGGTTTTATGAACAGCGACATAATTGACGTAAGAAACCGTATCCCTGCTGAGGCAGGAGTTACTTATACAATTATTGCTTCGACCCACACGCATGAAGGTCCTGATTTAATGGGACTATGGAGCGGACCCTCTTTAAAAGCAGGTGTTAATAAAGAGTACCTGGAATATGTGAAATTGCAGGCTGCAAAATCGGTAATTACAGCTGCAAAAAATATCCGCCCGGTACGTTTGGCGATATCGGAAGATCTTACGGGAGCAATTCCCCTGGTCAAGGATACAAGACAACCTGAGGTCTTTGATTCAGGACTGAGAATAATCAGGGCCATTGACAAAGAGAATGGAAACACATTGGGATCTCTGATTGCCTGGGCCGATCACGCTGAAACTTTATGGAGCAGGAATCTGCTGATCACTTCCGATTTTCCACATTTTGTACGCGAAGGAGTTGAAAAAGGGGTTTTTAATGGTAATGACCTGGTTAAGCCTGGTATTGGTGGTATTGCCGTATATGCGAATGGTGCTGTCGGCGGATTAATGACAACACATCCCAGTCTGACCATAAAAGATCCTTTTACAGGACAGGAATTTAGTGAACCGACTTTTGAAAAGGCTGAAGCACAGGGAAAACAACTGGCACTACTGGCTTTGAATTCTATGGAAGAACCGGTTGAAGTGGTCGATTCTGCAAGTATTTCATTAATAGTCCGAACTATTAAGTTACCTATAGGCAACAGATCTTTTAAACTGGCAGCAACTCTTGGCATATTAGGCAACGGTACATCGGGCTGGATGAAAATGCGTTCTGAACTTTCGGTTTTCAAAATCGGACCGATTTCATTTACAACCATCCCTGGAGAAGTTTATCCTGAAATAGTTAACGGCGGAATTGAAGCGCCGGATGGCCGGGATTTTAATATCGATCCCATTGAAGTGCCACCAGTCAGGGAGATGATGTCCGGGAAGTATAAATTTATTTTTGGTCTTGCAAACGATGAAATTGGTTATATCATCCCTAAAAGCGAATGGGATGCAAAGGCTCCCTATACTTATGGCAGGAAGGATTCCCCTTATGGCGAAGAGAATTCACTTGGTACAGAAACCGGCCCGCTATTGCACCAATACCTGAAAGAAATGCTAATTGAATTGAATCAGCAGAAATAAAAAACTAAAATGCAGAAATAGAAATTACGACACATCCCATTAAATATATACCTATGAAATCAGGAATTTTTAAACGTTTTCTTTCAGGCCTGCTGATTATTCTAATCTTATTCTGTTTGCTGATGATAACACCAAGGATATTGTCATTTATAAATCCTGAAAAACCCCCTGTCGGCTATCATTTTAAAGTTCTTGATTTCCTGGCAATAGGAGTAGGTTTGGAAAAGGTGATTAATAAGTCTCCGGAGATTCCTAACGAGATTGAGGAAATTAAAAATATTGAATACAAAAATATTAACGGAAAATCATTGCAGCTGGATATCTATAAACCAAAGAACTTAGATAAACCTGCGCCATTATTGGTCTTTATTCACGGAGGCGGATGGAAGGGCGGCAACAGGTCAGATTATCTGATATACCTGATCGACTTTGCAAAAAGGGGATATATTACAGCTACGGTTTCGTACAGACTGCTAAAGGATGGCCCTTATCCTGCATGTATCGAGGATATTACAGATGCTGTCCGCTGGTTTTATAATAATGGAGAGAAATATGGTTATGATCCGGACAGGATTGCACTTATAGGGGGTTCGGCCGGAGCTCACCTGGCACTTCTGGCGGCTTATGGCTGGAAAAATACGCATGCTGACAATGACAGTACAAATGTTCCGGAAAATAGCCATCGGATAAAAGCGGTGGTGGACATATATGGTCCTGTTGATCTGGCAACCAAATATTCCAGAAACCATACACTCGTTACTAATTTTATTGGACATTCCTTTGAGGAGGCGCCGGAACTATACAGAGAAGCTTCCCCCGGTAACTATCTGTATAAAAACAATCCTCCCACGATGATACTTCATGGAACATCTGATGAACTTGTTCCTCTCAGGCAATCCAAATTTTTAAAAGCAAAGCTGGATTCACTTGGCGTTCCTTGTGTTTTTTACCCGGTACCGTTATGGCCTCACGCCATGGATGTAGTTAAGCGCGTAAATGATTATTGTCAGGTTAAAATGAGCATTTTTTTCGAACAATATCTGAAATAATTCGATTATCGTAAATAATACCATTCCAAAAATTTAGCAGCCTTATTGAATAAAGATTAATAGATATATACCGGATTTGAATAAATCCAGGGAACAAATTTCCCGTTCAGTTTAATATGCATTTCGATCCGGTAACCTCCCTTTTCTACAGGTTTTGTCCATGAGTACTGATAATTTTCACCTGAAGAAACATCGACAGTTTTTCCGTCATGTATCAGCCTGAACTGGCCGGGCAAAGGAGAAACCGCATTAAGCTCCTTTACCTGATCCAATCTGACTGAATCGCCTATGATACCACTTATATTATCTTCATAATTTCTGGTATAGTACATGAAACCTCTTGCGTCACCCAGACTCTTAAAAGCAGTGTAAAGATGCCCTTTTTTAAGGTGATCAGCGAGTGAAGGAACTGTTAAAGTATCGGCAAGTAAATAGTTGGTTATATAATTGAACCCTTCTTTATATGTGTCGATCATCCACTTAAAGACCCAACCGTTTTCATCAGGTTCATGAAAAAGCCACTTGTTCCAGAATTTCACCTTCATGGTATCGATTACATTAGCATTTGGGCCAACCCATTCAACACGACCATCTTTTAAATATCTTGCCCGGATGTTTTGGTTCTCATGTGTATCCACCGCAGAGAAACCAACTATCTTTCTCTTAAGGTTTAACGAATCCCAAAGAGCCAGAATGGAAGTTTGCTCATCGAACACTTCCCGTAACGCCCAGGGACGATATTTTTTACCATTAACCAGAAAATTTACAATAAGCGGCAATATGATTCATCTCTGGTATCTGCATGAAAATTATATATTTCCATCCCCTGGTAATATGGATTTGCCCAATTGTGTGGCTCTTCGGTATGGGCATAAAAGATTAATCCCCCCCTAGAAACAATGTTTTTTGCAATGGTATCTTTATCAACTTTCCAATCAATGATTACTGAATCAAGCGGCCAGGTATCAAATCCCTGTTTCTCGCTGCCCGATTCAATCAAAACCCCTTCATAATATCCATAGAATCCACGGGGAAGGGTATCAATATCGCCACGAGGGTGATCGGTCAGAAAAATAAAGTCAATACCGGCGTTTTTTGCTGCAGGAATAATATCATACAACGTTCCTTCACTGTCGTGCGACCAATAGCTGTGCACATGGATAACCCCCCGATAGGTGTGCAGTTTTGTCAGAGTTACAGGTTCTTTGCGTAGTTTTTGAAACTCAGTTACCTCCTTCCCGAGCTTTGGATAGGTAACCCAATGACGCCACAGAGAGGGAGTTAAAGCCACTAAAAGAGTTATTATGATAAATCCAAAAATAAAAATAAACAGATACTTAAATATCTTTTTAAACATCCCAAGCGCTCATTATAAATTATCAGTACCAGTCACAACTTCTGAAATCTGACGGATTAAATCCATTGTATATTCACCCATATTAGGGCCAAACCAACCCATTAGCTTCGATTCGTATTCATTAAGGTAAAAATACCTGCCCGGAACAATATAACCTACATAACTGCCATTGAAACTTGAAACATTGCAATTGAATCCTTTAACAGCCAGAGCATTTTTTATCTGGAGCGCATATTCTCCGCTGTAATCACTGGGAGCTGTTATCCAGACCATATTGTCAATTCTTATTGCCTGGAGATAAACATTTTCAGGCGGAGGCATCATTTTTTTACTTATAAATGTCGAAAGGTTGATTTTTGTTGTTAATCTGATATGGTATTCCGGTAACCGTATTTTTAATGAAACAAAAGAAAATGTTATTTTATCGTTTAATGCCACATGCCGACGGTATATGTTCACGCTGTCGGCTAATGATTCACCGATAAATTTTGGCCTGTCAAATCCCTCTCCCTTTCCAACAGGGCTTTGGCTTCCAATGGAACCTGCAAAAAACAGAGCCATGTCGGCAGAGGTCTCTTCAATTTTCCTTGCCCAGTAACCAGGATAATCAGCGCTTATTTCCATATTACCCGATCCCATTGTTGTTGCGTGTGCAGAGAATGAGCCTATTATTGCTTTCTTATAACCTGTCTGCTCAATGGTAATGAAACTGAAGTCATTATTTTTTGTACCTGATTCGCCTATGACACGATTTCGGGTGTAGCTTTCAGCATTAAAGTTTCCTGACCCTATCCTTGCCGGCCGCAGATCCATAATTGCAGAGGTTACAGCCTTTGAAATCTGCTGAATAAGCCACCTTTGTACATTTTTATTCTCCTTCCCTCCAAATTGTTCTCCTATAAATCCCGGCCCCCATCCGCCGAGGCTTGAATGGCTGTGAGTTGCGGAAAATAGCAGTTGTTCCCGCCTGATTCCTTTTCCGGAAAGCAATACGGTTACTGAATCAATAATGTTGGGCGGCATAATTAAAAGATCAGCGCCTACAAAAACCACCGTCTGTTTACCAACTTTCAGGGCGACAGCTTTTACAAAAATACTGTCATGAATGCCGGCAGCCGGTTTTCCTTTGCGATCACCAAAACCAGCAAGAGGAACCTGAATGAATTTACCTTCTGAATAATTCTCTTCACTATTATTAAGGCTTGGCGTGATACTTACTTTTGAAAATCCGGCCTGTACGGAATCCTCTACGATAACCATCGCCGATTTAATGCTATCGATCCGTTCTGTTGTTTTTTTATAATAATCTGCATCAAGGTACGATGCTCTTTTGACATAGGATGTGCTTAAGAAGAAAACCAGCATCACACATACCAGTAAAATACCTAAAAAAATTCCAAATCGTTTCATAAGAATATAATTAAATAAAAAAAAGA
>JGI24132J36420_10000541_pt1 | contig 18335 bp, 15 predicted proteins | sample BarGraNGADG00212_3_FD_36420 | JGI IMG/M metagenome (IMG submission 36420) | reverse complement strand
AAGCCGCAACGATCTCGGCCGCTCCCGCGGCGGCCGGATCGACGTTGGGGCAGGAGAGATTGAGCTCCAGCGCGCTCACCGACTCGCGCTCGCCGATGCGCTCGCAGACNTGAGCGTAATCCNCGGCATTCGAGCCGCCGACCGAGATCCAGAGGGGCATCTCAAGCTCTTCGAGGCGCGGCAGCACCTCGGCGCGAAAACGCTCGACGCCCGGGTTCTGCAGACCGATCGAGTTGAGTAGGCCGAATTCCGTCTCGGCCAGGCGTGGCTGCGGATTGCCCAGCCTGGGCTCCGGCGTGATCGTCTTGGCCACGTAGACGTCGAGGCTGCGCGCAACCCTCGGTGCAGTCAGCGCGTCCAGACAGCCCGAGGCGTTCAGGATCATGCTTCCGCCCCATCGCCTATGAGCGGCGGAGCGGGAGGACGCCCATTCAGTACCGGCCCCTCGACGCAGAGCCGTCTCGACTCGCCGTCGAGCTCGATCACACAGCCGTAGCAGGCGCCAAAGCCGCAGGCCATGGGAGCCTCCCAGGCGAGCTGAGCGTCAGGAACGAGCGCGTGCACCGCGTGCAGCATCGGCTCGGGCCCGCAGGCGAGAACGTCCACGGGGCCTTCGGGGATGAGCTCTGTCACGAGCTGGGGCTCGATACAGACCTCGGCCTTGGGAACGAGCTGGGCGGCCTCGGCCTGGCGGCTGGTGCGGAAACCGAGGACGACCGGAGGATTCCCCATCACCTGCACGGTGTACGGAAAGGGCGCGACCCCGATGCCGCCGCCGACCAGCAGGGGTCGCTTGACGTCGGTGCGAAAGCCGTTGCCGAGCGGCCCGAAGACACCGATCGTCTGACCCCGCTCGAGCTCGCAGAGCACGCGCGTGGCCGGACCGACCGGATTGATCAGAAAGGCCAGCTCGCCGCGCTCGGCAAGGCAGATCGAAAAGGGCCGGGGCATGATGTGGCCGGGCACGTCGAGCATGAAGAACTGACCCGGGAGCCCGGCTTCGAGCGCGCCGCGCTCGAGCCGGAGCAAGGTGTACAAGCCGATCCTCTCGCTACCGCTGACGCGGCGGCTCTCCCTGCGAGGAGACGCCACTAGGAAGACTCTCCCTCGCTACTGCGACCGCCCGACGCCGCGCCGCTGTCGGCGGCGATTCGCTCCTGTAGGGAGCAGGACTCGCTGCGGCGGGCGTTGGCGATCGCCTGCACGGCGGCGGCCGCCCCGGAGATGGTGGTGATGCAGGGAACGCGGGCAATCAGCGCAGCCTCACGAATCAAGTAGCCGTCGGTGCGGGCTCCCGAGCCCTGAGGAGTGTTGACGACGAGGTCGCAGCGGCCGCGGCGAACCAGATCGACGACCGTCGTGCCCTCCTTGCCGTCGACCTCCGAGACCTTCAGCACTTCGCCGACCTCGATCCCGGCGCCGGCGAAGGCTTTCGCCGTTCCCCGCGTTGCGACCAGCTCGAAGCCCAGGCCGACCAGCGCCGCTGCCACGGGCACGGCGGCGGATTTGTCGGCGTCCCTGACCGAGAAGAAGGCCGTTCCGCTCGCGGGCAGCTCGCGCCCGGCCGCGCGCTCGGCCTTGGCCAGCGCCGTGGGCAGATCTTCTGCCGTCGCCATCACTTCGCCGGTCGAGCGCATCTCGGGGCCCAGCACCGGGTCGGCGCCGGGGAAGCGCGAGAAGGGCAGCACGGCGGCCTTGACGCTGTACTGGCGCGGTGGTCGCTCGGGTGGCAGCTTCAGCTCGGAAATCGTGGCTCCCGCGCCAAGCCGGCAGGCCGCGGCGACAAGATTCACGCCCGTCGCCTTGCTCGCGAAGGGAACCGTGCGCGAGGCACGCGGATTAACTTCGAGCACGAACACCTCGTCGCCCACCACCGCCAGCTGGACGTTGAGCAGGCCGACGACTCCCAGCGCCGGTCCGAGGCGGCGAATGATCGTGGTGATCTCCTCGGATACGGCCGGCGTGAGCGACGGCGCCGGAAGCACGCAGGAGGAATCGCCGGAGTGAACGCCCGCCTCTTCGACGTGTTGCATGATCGCGCCGATGTAGGTGCTCTCACCGTCTGAGAGCGCATCGACGTCGATCTCGACCGCGTTCTCCAGGAAGCGGTCGATCAGTACCTTCCGGTGCGCCGCGACGAGTGCCGCTCGTACGTCCGAGGGTTGGTAGCAAACGCGCATGGCCCGGCCACCGAGGACATACGAGGGTCGAACCAGCACCGGGTAACCGATGCGGTCGGCCACCTTGTTGGCCTCCTCCGACGAGGACGCCATGCCCCACTCCGGGCAGCGCACGCCGAGGTGTGCGAGCAGATCGCCGAAGCGCTCCCTGTCCTCGGCCAGGTCGATTGCCTCGAAGGGTGTGCCCATGATGCGGAAACCGGCCGCCTCGATCGCCCGCGCCAGCTTGAGCGGTGTCTGGCCGCCGAACTGGATCACTATCCCAGCCGGGCGTTCGCGCTCGCAGATCGCCAGCACGTTCTCGATCGTCAAGGGCTCGAAGTAGAGACGGTCGGAAGTGTCGTAGTCGGTGGAGACGGTCTCGGGGTTGCAGTTGACCATCACCGCCTCGTAGCCGAGCTCGCGGAAGCTCTGCGCGGCGTGGACGCAGCAGTAGTCGAACTCGATCCCCTGCCCGATCCGATTCGGGCCGGAGCCGAGGATGACGACGCTCTGCTTCTCACGTCCGGGATCCGGGACCGCCTCGTCAACCTCGCCCCAGGTCGAGAAGAAATAGTTCGAAGCGGCCTCGACTTCGCCGGCACAGGAATCCACGCGACGGTAGGTGGGCTTGATGCCGAGCGCCAGCCTCTTGGCGCGAAGCTCGAGCTCTTCGCAGCCGGCAGCGTCGGCGATCTCGGCATCCGAAAGACCCAGACGCTTGAGGCGCAGCAGCTCGCCTGAATCGATGTGGTCGAGNGCCGGCACGCGCCCCAACACCAGCCGAATGCGCTCGATCTCCGATCTGAACCAGGGGTGGATTCCATCGGGCAGGTCGTCCAGCTCGAGCCAGGGCGAGTCCACGCCGGCGTCGAGCTCGCGCGAACGGCGCGCCTTGAGGAAGGCCTCGCTGAAGGTGCGCCCGATTCCCATCGCCTCGCCGACCGACTTCATCTGCGTGCCCAGCGTCGAGTCGGCGCCGGGGAACTTCTCGAAGGCGAAGCGCGGGAACTTGACCACGACGTAATCGAGCGTGGGCTCGAAGGAAGCCGGCGTCGTCCTCGTCAGGTCGTTCGGTATCTCGTCGAGCGTGTAGCCGACGGCCAGCTTGGCGGCCACCTTGGCGATCGGGTAGCCGGTGGCCTTGGAGGCGAGAGCCGAGGAGCGCGAGACGCGCGGGTTCATCTCGATCACCCGCAGCTCGCCCGTCTCCCGCTCGCGCGCAAACTGGATGTTGGAGCCGCCGGTCTCGACGCCGACTGCGCGGATGATCGCGATCGAGGCGTCGCGTAGCTCCTGGTAGGCCTCGTCGGAGAGCGTCATTTGCGGCGCCACCGTCACCGAGTCGCCCGTGTGGACGCCCATCGGGTCGAGGTTCTCGATCGAGCAGACGATGACGACGTTGTCGATGCGGTCGCGGATCACCTCCAGCTCGAACTCGTCCCAGCCCCGCACCGACTCCTCCACCAGCACCTGGCCGATCGGGCTCTCGGAGAGACCCATCGCCACCTGGCGCTCGAGCTGGGCGCGGGTCGAGACGAAGCCGCCGCCGTGCCCACCGAGGGTGAAGGCAGGACGGACTACCGCCGGCAGGCTCACGCCGGGCAGATCTGAAAGCTGCGTGACGATGCGCGACTCGGGCACTCGCAGGCCCACGCTCTGAACGGCGTCGCGGAAGAGCAGGCGATCCTCGGCGCGGCGAATGACGTCCACCGGCGCTCCGATCAGCTCGACACCGAGCTCGTCGAGCACGCCGGCTTCGGAGAGCTGGATCGCCAGATTGAGCGCCGTCTGGCCGCCGAGCGTCGGCAGCAGAGCGTCGGGCCGCTCGCGCTCCAGCACCGAGGTCACGCCGGCTACGTCGAGNGGCTCNAGGTAGGTGCGGTCGGCGAAGCCGGGGTCGGTCATGATCGTCGCCGGGTTGGAGTTGACGACGATCGTGCGGAAGCCCTCCTCGCGCAGCACCTTGAGCGCCTGGCAGCCGGAGTAGTCGAACTCGCAGGCCTGCCCGATCACGATCGGGCCCGAGCCGATGACGCAGATCGATTTCAGATCCTTTCGCCTAGGCACGCTGGGCGCCCTTTCTCCGGCAAAGCTCGGCAACCCAGTCTTCGATCAGCGACCGCGCATCGTGCGGGCCGGGGCTGGCCTCGGGGTGGAACTGCACCGAGTGGGCGTCGAGCTTGGGATAGGCCAGTCCTTCGACGGTGCCGTCGTAGAGGGAGATGTGGGTCGCCTCCTTGTCGTCGGAGGGGGCGACCGCGAAGCCGTGATTCTGGCTTGTGACGAGCACGCGCCCGCTTGGCCGATGCAGCACCGGGTGATTCGCTCCGCGGTGGCCGAAGGGCAACTTGTAGGTCTCGTGGTCGGTCGCCAGGGCAAGGAGTTGGTGCCCGAGGCAGATGCCGAAGACGGGNACCCGCCCGAGCAGCTCGCGAATTGTTGCGACCTCGGCGACGAGCGGCTCGGGATCGCCGGGGCCGTTCGAGAGCATGACCCCGTCAAAGTTCGCCAGGGTGCCCGAGTCTACGTCGTGCGGCATGATCGTCACCTTGGCGCCCGCGCTCGTCAGCCGGCGCAGGATCGAGCGCTTGGTTCCGTAGTCGATCACGGCCACCGATACCAGCCCGGCATCGGAGTAGACGACGGGCTCGGGCGTGGAGACCTCGGCGGCCANCGCCCGCCCGGCCATCTTCGGCTGCTCGAGCACGGTCTCGAGGGTGTCTTCGTAGGCGCTCGCGCCGGCGACCACCGCGGCTCGCATCGATCCTCGGTCGCGCAGGTGCAGCACGAGCGAGCGGGTGTCGACTCCCGTCAGCGCGACGATGCCGTTGTCGCTCAGCCAATCCGTCCAGGCGGGCCCGCGCGCTTCGCGCATGATCGCCGCCCTGGCCTGCGGCCGCGCCGACTCCGAGCGGCCGCGGGCGACGCCGTAGTTTCCGACCATCGGAGCTGTGAAGCAGATCAACTGCTCGGCGTAGCTGGGGTCGGTGAGGATCTCCTGGTAGCCGGTCATCGCGGTGGCGAAAACCGCTTCGCCCAGAGCGGTGCCGTCGGCTCCTACCGACTCGCCGCGAAAGACCGTTCCGTCTTCGAGCACGATATAGCCGCTTGTTGCAAGCTCTCTCATGCGNCCATCCGTTCCGATCCGAAGACGACACGGCCGGCGGCGAGCGTGAGCACTACCTCTCCTCGAAGCGCCTGCCCGAGCAGCCAGGAGTTGGTCGAAAGCGAGCGGAAGCGCTCCTCGCGCACCATCCAACTCGCCTCCAGATCGAGCAGCACCAGATTGGCGGGCTCGCCCACGTTGATGCGCGGAACCGGCAGGTCGAAGGCGTGAGCGGGCCCCCTAGACATGCGATCGAGCAGCGTCTCGAGCGAAAGCAGGCCGGGCGCGACCAGGTGCGTGTAGAGCGCCGCGAAAGCCGTCTCGAGGCCCGTGACGCCGAATGGCGCCGCTTCGAAGGGAACGTCCTTCTCCTGGCGAGCGTGTGGGGCATGGTCGGTGGCGATGCAGGAGATTGCCCCGGACTTGAGCGCCTCGATCAGGGCCAGGCGGTCGAGCTCGGAGCGCAGCGGCGGGTTCATCTTCAGGTTGGCGTCGAGCGAGCGCACGGCCTCGTCTGTGAGGCAGAGGTGGTGCGGCGTGGCCTCGGCGCTCACCTGCACGCCGTCCACCAGCGCGTGGCGTAGTAGCTCGACCGATTCGCTCGTGGAAAGGTGCATGAGGTGCAGCGGTTGATCTTCGTAGGCCGCGAGCGCAAGGTCGCGTCCGACGGCGACGCTCTCGGCCACCGACGGATACCCGGCCAGTCCCAGCTCGGCCGAGACGGCTCCCTCGTGCATCTGGCCGCGACGCGAGAGCGAAGATTCCTCGCAGTGCAGCGCCAAGCGGCGCCCGGTCGAGCCGGCGTACTGCAGCGCTCGGCGCATCAAAGCGGCCGAGCGTACGGGCTGCCCGTCGTCGGTGAAGGCGGCGGCGCCGGCCTCGGCCAGCTCGCCCATCTCGGTCAGCTCCTCCCCCGCGAGCCCATGTGAGATTGCGGCCATGAAACCGGTGGGTACCTTCGCTTCCTCCTGCGCCAGCTCGATCAGCGCTCCCAGCACGGCCGCGTTGTCGACCGTCGGGGAGGTGTTGGGCATGGCCAGAATGGCGCAGTAGCCGCCGGCCGCGGCCGCGGCGCTGCCCGAGGCGATCGTCTCCTCGTCCTCGCGCCCGGGCGTGCGCAGGTGCACGTGCGGATCGACGAAGGCCGGCGCCAGCACCAGCCCCTCGGCCGCGACGCCCTTGCCCGCGCTCTTCTTGCCCGACGGTTGAGCGAGCTCGCTGATGATGCCCTTCTCGATCTTCACGTCGAGCAGCGCGTCTACCCCGGCGCCGGGGTCGAGCACGCGGGCGCCGCGAATCGTCAGCGAGCCGGACGCGTCGGCCTTGCTGTGCAGGATCATCAGGCGACCTCGTTCATGTTCACGCTGGGGGCGAGCGAGACGGGGCCCTGAGTCAGCAGGTCGTAGAGCACCGCCATGCGCACCACCAGCCCCGAGCGCACCTGGGCCTCGATCAGCGACGCGGGCGAGTCGGCGACGCGCGGGTCGATCTCGACGCCGCGGTTGATCGGGCCGGGGTGCATAACGAACTGTCCCGGCCGCAGCCGCGCCGGAGTTATCCCCCAGCGGGCCGAGTACTCGCGCAGGCTGGGCACGAAGTTCTCGCCCGCCGCCATCCGTTCTTGTTGCATCCGCAGCACGTAGACCACGTCGGCGGTCTCGATGCGGGAGATGTCACTCGAGACCTCGCAGCCGATTTGCTCGAAGCCGCGCGGAATGAGCGCGGGCGGGCCGATGCAGGTAGCGCTCGCATCGACCAGGTTGAGCGCTTGTACCAGCGACCGGGCAACGCGCGAGTGCAGCACGTCGCCCACGATCGCAACCTGTAGCCCGGCCAGATGCCCGACGGCCTCCTGCATCGTGTAGAGATCGAGCAGCGCCTGGGTCGGGTGCTGGTGCTTGCCGTCGCCGGCGTTGACTACGTGCGCGCTGGTCGTCTCGGCGATCAGCTTCGGCGCTCCGATCTGGACATGGCGGATAACGATCACATCCGGCTGGTAGGCCGTCAGCGTGCGGGTGGTGTCTCTGAGCGACTCGCCCTTCTCGACCGAGGAGCCGCTCGCCCTGAGCGTCATCACGTCGGCCGAGAGTCTCTTGGCCGCCAGCTCGAAGCTGGAGGCGGTTCGAGTCGAGGACTCGTAGAAGAGGTTGACGATCGTGCGTCCGCGCAGAGTCGGCAGCTTCTTCATCTCGCGCTCCAGCGAGCGAGAGAAGTTACGCGCGGTCGCCAGCAGCCTCTCGACGATCTCGCTGCTCAGATCCTCGATCGAGATCAGGTGCCTCTTCGGCGCCGCCGTCGCGGTCTGCGCATCGCCTGCAATGACGCGTATCTCAGCCATCTTGCGCAACCTCCTCGAGCGCGGGAATGAGCAGAACGGCGTCCTCGCCGTCAACCTCGGAGAGACGCACCTGGATGCTCTCTCTGCGCGAGGTGGGCAGGTTCTTGCCCACGTAGTCGGGGCGAATGGGAAGCTCGCGATGGCCGCGGTCGATCAGCACGGCCAGCTGAACTCGCTCGGGGCGCCCGTAGTCGAACAGGGCCTCGATCGCCGCCCGAATCGTGCGTCCCGTGTAGAGGACGTCGTCCACGAGAACGCAGGTCTTTCCCTCGAGCGGGAAGTCGAGTGAGGTTGCCCGCACGACCGGCTGCGGATGGAGCGGCGCTTCGCCGCCTCGCACCTGCACGTCGTCGCGATAGAAGGTGATGTCGATCACTCCGAGATCGACGGTGTGACCGGCGTGCTCGGCAATCAGCCGGCGTAACCGCTCGGCGATCGGGACGCCGCGGCAGTGGATGCCCACGAGCGCGAGGCGCTCAAGGTCGTCGGCCTGCTCGATCAGCTCGTGCGCGATGCGCGTGAGGGTGCGCTCGATCGCCTCGGCGTCGAGAACGGTCTTCCCTACCGCGCCGCCGGAGGAGCTCAGAGCGGGTACCGGGTCGCGGGCCTAGTTACGGCTGGGTAGATCATCTCTTCTCCTTTCCGGCCTCTCTGGACCGGGTTAAAGGTTTACCTCGGCAAGAGTAGCGCCTGCGAGCGACGAGCGGTAGTCAGAGCGGAAACTAGGGCTCGCTCGCGGGCTCGCTCGAGTCGAGCGGAGCCGGCGCGAGACGGCCCAGGGTGCCCGACAAGGCAACCATCACAACCGCCGCGGCGAGTGTCACGAGCAGCGCCTCGCGCAGCGAGATCACCTTGGATAGGCCGCCGATCACCGGCGCGACGAGAAGGAAGGCGGGCCAGGAAGCGACGAGAAGAGCGGCCAGCCCTTGCCCCTCGGGCAGCGGCAGCTGGCCGGCGGCGCGAAACAGCGTGGGCGCCTGGCACGAGAGCCCGAGCCCGAAGAGCGCGAAACCGAGCAGGACGACGAGCGGCGTCGGAAAGGCCAGGGCCAATCCGAGCCCGCAGATCGCCGCGGCACTTCCGGCCCGAACCAGGCCGCCCACTCCCATCCTCATCACCAGGTGGTCTCCGCGGAGGCGCCCAACGGTCATCGTCAGCGAGTAAAGGCCGAAGGTGAGAGCCGCGAGCGCGGCCGAAGAGCCGACCTTGTGCGCGTAGACGGCGCTCCAGGAGGTGGCCGTGCCTTCACAAAAGAGCTCGAAGAAGGAGACCACGACGATTACCGTCAGCGCGAGCGAGAGACGTATCCGGCGGCGATGGGCGCGGGTAACCCGCTCGGTCTCGATCAGGAAGAAGCCAATTCCGATACCGGTAAAGAGAAGTAGCGCCGAGACGCCGAGCAGGTGAGTCCGGTACGAGACGCCGAGGTGCGCGACCAGCGAAGCGACCAGCGCGCCGGCCATCATCCCGACCGAGAAGCCGCCGTGCATCTTGGAGAGGATCGTGCGTCCGTAGCGAGCCTCGAGCGCGATCGCCTGCGCGTTCATGCTCACCTGGACGAGGCCATTCACCGCGCCCATGAAGAAGAGCGCGAGGGCGAGCATGATCCGCGAGGGCGCAAGCGCGATGAAGGCAAACGCGAGCGCCTGGAAGGGCGCGGAGGCCCGCAGCAGCAAGCGACTGCCGTAGCGCGGGCTCACGAATCCGGCCAGCGGCGAAGAGGAGATCGCGCCGATGGTCATGCAGGCGAGCGTCAACCCGAGCCTGGCGAGCGAGAAGTGAAACTCGCTCTGTATCGCCGGGATGCGCGCGGCCCAGCTGCCGACGAAGATGCCGGTGGAGGCGAAGATAATCGTGAGGGAGATACGCGCCTGGCGATCCGTGGCCACGAGCCGGAGGCTACCTATCGCGCTCCCCCACCTCGGCCGCCGGCGCCGGTTACATCTTCTCGGGCGCCTCGACACCAATCAGGTCGAGGCAGCGGGCGATCACCGAACGCGTCGTCTGGCAGAGGCCGAGCCGGAAGGACTGGGCGCGTGAGCCGATCACGCGGCGGTGGTGGTAGAAGCGGTGAAAGTCGTCGGCGAGGCGGATCGCGTAGGTCGGAATGGCCTGCGGCGTACGGCGCTCTGTCGCCTCGTGCACCAGCTTGGGGAACTCGACCAGGCGCTTCAACAGTCCGCGTTCCTCATCCGACAGCTCCTGCGGCGGCTCGGCGCCGGCCTCGATCGTTCCTCCGGCCTTGGCCAGGATGCTCGAGATGCGGGCGTGCGCGTACTGGACGTAGTAGACGGGATTCTTCTGTGAGTGCTCGGCGGCCAGCTCGATATCGAGCTCGATCGTCTGGTCGGGGCCGCGCGACACCAGGTACCAGCGGGCGGCATCCAGGCCGATCAACTCGATCAGCTCGTCGAGCAGCACGATGTCGCCGCGACGCTTGGACATCTTCTTCGTGCGCCCGCCCTCGACTATGTGCACGAGCTGGTAGAGGATGACCTCCACCTTGCCGGGATCGTCGCCGAGCAGGCGCGCCGCCACCCGGTACCAGTCGCGCACGCCGTGATGATCGGCGCCGAGCACGTAGATCGCCCGCTCGAAACCGCGCTCCAGCTTGTCGGCCAGATAGGCCAGGTCCGCCGCCTCGTAGGTCGGGTTGCCGCCACGCTCCGGCGAGCGAACTAGCACGCGATCCTTTTCGTCCTCGAAAGCGGTCGAGCGGACGTAGAGAGCGCCGTCGGAGGTGTAGGTGTCGAGCCGCTTCATGAGCGCGGGCAACCGCTTTTCCATCTTGCTCTGGTAAGCCCAGTTGTCGATGTGGACGCGGAAACGCTCCAGCGTCTGCCCGATCGAGTCGATCATGGACGGCACCGGGTCTCCTTCGCCGCGCGCGATCTCGAAGACGTAGTCGCCGAGGTAGCCGCCCTCGGGCGGCTCCTCCCCACGCCGCCGAGCTTCNACCGAGGCGCGGAAGAGATCGATCTGCGTGCCCTGATCGTTGACGTAGTACTCGCGCTCGACCTCGTTGCCGCTGAAGGCGAGCAGACGCGCCAGCGAGTCGCCGTAGGCGGCGTTACGCCCGGACCCGACCGTGAGCGGTCCCGTCGGGTTGGCCGAGACGAGCTCGACCTGAACGCGCGCGGGATGCCGTGAGGAGCCGGCGCCGTAGGCGCCTCCGGCCGCCAGCATCTCGCTCAGCGCCTCGCCGTACCAGTCGGGGTTGAGAAAGAGGTTGAGGAAGCCCGGGCCCGCGACCTCCGCNCGCTCGACGCCGCCGATGTGCTCGGCCGCCTGNCTGAGCTCTTCGGCCAGCTCGCGCGGACTCGTGCCNCGCTCGGGCGCCAGNCGAAGNGCGACGTTGGTGGCGAAGTCTCCGTGCTTGGGATCGCTCGGCCGCTCCAGCTCGACTGCAGCACCGACCGCGCCGGCCAGCTCGCCGGCCAGACGCTCGAGTGCCAGGCTCACCCNATCTCCCGCTCTTTCGGGGTNAACAGCTCTTCCAACGCGTGCAGCTCGGCCGGCTTGCCGACACCGATGATGATGTCGCCTTCCTCCAGCGGAAGCGATGGGGACGGCGTCGTGTCGAAGCTGCCGTCGGCCTTGCGAACGGCGATGATCAGGGCGCCGGTAGTGTCGCGAACCCGCAGCGCGCCGATCGATTCGCCCACGTGCAAACAACCGGGGGTCACAACGATCTCCTCGAACTGGAGCTCATCGGAGCCGCTTGTCGAGGCCACGTCGAGATAGGCCGCGACCTGAGGCTTCAGTACCAGCTTGGCCATCTCGCGGCCGGCGGTCGAGTAAGGCTGGACAACGCGATCGGCGCCGGCCATGCGCAGCTTCTTGGCTGCGTCGTCATCGGAAGCACGGGCGACGATCAGTATGTCCGGGCGAGCAGCCCGCGCCGAGAGCGTGATGTAGAGATTGTCGACGTCGGAGTCGGCCGAGGCTACGAGGCCCCGCGCCCGCTCGATGCCGGCACTGAAGAGATTGGCGTCCTCGGTGCCCGAGCCTTCGACGATTACGTCGCCGTTTTTTCGCGCGGCCTCCAGTGCGTCTGCATGGAAGTCGACGACCAGGTACGGCTCACCCGACTCGCGGAACTCGCGCGCGGCACGGCGGCCGACGCGGCCGTAGCCGCAGATGATGAAGTGGTTTCGCATCGATTCGATCGTCAAGCGTCTCCTCCGTTCTTGCCACACTCCCGTCAAGAGCCCGCGAGCGATCGCCTCGGCGATNACTCCGGCGACGTATAGAAAGATTGCCACGCCGGAGAGAAGCAGGATGACCGTGAAGATCTGCGCGCCCTCCGACTCCGGCCTTGAGTCCAGTCCGGTGAGCGAGACCGACACAACCGCTCGGTAGAACGACGGTATCCAGCGCTCGCCGAAGGCGTGGAAGCCGATGGTGCCGACGCCTATCAAGCCGACCAGAGCCAAAAAGGCAAGTAGGAAGCGGCGGACGCGGATATTGTCGAGCTTGCTCACCGTCGAGCTGTATCGTAGAGACATGGAAGACGACGGCCTAGACAGGCACCTGAACATTCATCTCGATCCCTCTCTTCTGGCGGGCGTGTACGCGAACTTCGCCAACGTCAGCTTTTCGGACTACGAGTTCACGATCACCTTCGCCCGCATCGATCACGAGGTCGAGGAGGGCGACGTNCCGGGCGTCGTGGTTACTCGCGTGAACACGTCGCACGCCTTCATGCGCGAGCTGATAGATGCGATGGAAGACGCCTGGTCGAAGTGGACGACGACGCAGGGGATCAAGAACCTCCCCGAGGCTCCACCCCCTCCCGAACGCGACTAGGAACGAGCGATAGGCATGCGCGTCGCCGTCATATCCGACGTTCATTCGAACCTGCACGCGCTCGAAGCGGTGCGGCGGGATATCGAGCGTGAGCGACCCGACGAGGTCTGGAACCTCGGCGACAGCGTCGGTTACGGCCCACGCCCAAACGAGTGCTGCGAGATGCTCGTCCGCCTGGCGAACTTTTCTCTCGTCGGCAATCACGACCTGGCCGCCATCGGACGGCTCTCGCTGAACGGCTTCTCGCCGGTCGCCGCCGCGGCGGCCGCCTGGACGCGTGAGCATCTCACGAAGAGCGCCGGCGCCTATCTGGCGAATCTGCAACCCGCGAGCAAGCTGGCGGGTTGCGAGCTCTACCACGGCAGTCCGCGCGAGCCGGTCTGGGCCTACGTGCTGAGNGCCGCAAATGCCCTCGACGCCTTCTCGCTCAGCAGCGAGCCGCTGGTGCTGGTCGGTCACTCCCACTACGCGCTGGCCGCCTCGCTGGTGAAAGAAGAGCTGGGATTTAACCTGGCGCCCGGCGGAACGGTTGTCGATCTCTCCACCGGCCGCTGGCTGCTCAACCCGGGGTCGATCGGTCAACCCCGCGACGGCGATCCGAGGTCGGCCTACCTCCTGCTCGACCTGGACGCGGGCCGAGCCGAGTTCAGGCGGGTCGATTACGAGATAGAGGGCACGCAGAGCGAGATCCGAGAGGCCGGACTGCCGGAACAGCTCGCGAGCCGACTCGCGCGCGGTCTCTGATAGGCGCCTAGTTCAAGCGGGCGCTTTTGCTTTCGCTCTCGCCCGGGGTCGAAAGCCCGACACCTTGCTCTTCGAGCGCCTGCTGAACCTCTTCTCGGGCCTTGAAGATGCGCCACTTTACGGTGGCCAGCGTGACGCCGAGCGTATCGGAGATCTCGTTGTAGGAAAGCCCGGCGATATCCCGCAGTAGCAGCGCCTCTTTGAGATCGGGACTCAGCTTGTCGACCTCACAAAGGAGGATGTGAATCGTCTCGCTTTGCTCGATCGGGGCGTCTACCACCTCCAACTGGGGCGCGTCCTCGATCGCAACCAGAGTCCGGGGCCGGCGCTCCACCGCGCGCATCTCGTCGATCACGCGGTTCTTGGCCACCTGGAAGAGCCAGGTCGTGAAACGGGCACGGCGCGAGTAACCGCGAAGGCCGCGAAAGACGCGCAGGAAGACGTCTTGGGTCAGGTCTTCGGCCAGCGTGCGATCGCCGACCATGCGCAGCACATAGTTGAAGATCGGCGCCTCGTAGGCGCGGACGATCAGTGCAAAGGCCCGCTCGTCGCCGCGTTGCGCCCTGCGAATCACTGCCATATCGGGCTGAGGAATGGTCATGGAGACCTCAGTATAGACCCCTCTATCTGATTACTGAATGACCGAAACCCCTGTCATGGCTAAGGGTTTCTTAAGATTTAGCAGGGAAATTGCGGTAGGCACGAGGTCGGATAGCTCGCCGCCCGAGCGAAGCGAGGCGCCCTCCACGGTCACGATCAGCGGTACCTGGCTGGTGGTGTGAGCGGTGAAGGGAGAGACGCCGTCGTCGGCCAGCATTTTCTCGCTGTTGCCGTGATCGGCGGTGATCAGGCAGACACCGCGTTGAGCGTGAACGGCCGCCACGACCTCGCCGAGGCACTTGTCGACCGCCTGCAAGGCCTTGATCGCGGCAGGAATCGAGCCGGTGTGACCGACCATGTCGGCGTTGGCGAAGTTGACGACCGCGAAGGCGTACTTGCCGCTACCGATCGCCTCGCAGAAGCGCCGCGCCACCTCGGGCGCCGACATCTCCGGCTTCTTGTCGTAGCTCGGGACGTCGCGGGGCGAGGGGACGAGAATGCGATCCTCGCCCGGAAACTCCTGCTCGCGCCCGCCGTTGAAGAAGTACGTGACGTGAGCGTATTTCTCGGTCTCGGCCATGTGCAGCTGTTTTAGCCCGTTTTCGGCCAGCACCTCTGCCATCGTGTCGGGAATTTCCTCGTCGCCGTAGGCGACCGGGCAGTCGAGCTCGTCGTCGTAGCTCATCATCGTCGTCAGGTCGTAGCCTCGCTCGAGCAGCTTGCGCGAGAGCTGGCGGGCGCGATCGGGGCGGAAGTTGAAGAAGATGAGCGCGTCCTTTTTGTCGATGCGCGGCCGCCCGTCGAGCACGATCGGCTTGATGAACTCGTCGCTGACGCCCTCGTCGTAGCTCTCCTGAATCGCCGCGGCGGGATCCGAGGCCTGCTTTCCCTTTCCGTCGATCAAAGCGTCGAGAGCGATGTCGATCCGATCCCAGCGCTTGTCGCGGTCCATCGCGTAGTAACGGCCGGTGACGCTCGAAATGCGCTCGGGCGGGAGCTCGGCGAGGTCTTCGACCGCCGCGTGCGGCGATACGTCGCGTCCGTCGGTGAAAGCATCGACGAAAGTCTTCTCGTACATCCCCTGCCGCTTGGCCAGCTCGAGCAGCCCGCGCAGGTGATCGATGTGGGAGTGGACGCCGCCGTAGGAGACGAGGCCGAGCAGATGGACGTTCCCGCCCCGCTCGCGCGCCCGCTCGAAGGCGGCCAAAAGCACCTTGTTCTCGAGCAGGGCGCCGCTTTCGACGTCGTCGTTCAGGCGCTGCAGGCTCTGCTTGAGGATGCGACCCGACCCGATCGTCAGGTGACCGACCTCGGAGTTGCCCATCTGACCGTCGGGCAGGCCGGCGGCGGCGCCCGAGCACTTGATGATCGTGTGCGGATAGGTGGCGAGCAGCCGGTCGTAAACGGGCGTGTCGGCCAGCGAGACGGCGTTACCCGGACCTGGAGGCGCCTCTCCCCAGCCGTCGAGGATGATCAGCGCGACCAGCGGCACCTTGAGCGACGAGGAAGCTTCCGCTCCCTCGTCGCCTTCACCAGTCGCGGATTTGCTCATGCGACGACCGCTGCGGCCGCGCAGAGCGAGACGAACGTATCGACGTCCAGCGAGGCTCCGCCGACGAGCGCGCCGTTCACGTTCGGCTGGCTCATCAGCTCGCCCGCGTTGTCGGGCTTGACCGAGCCACCGTAGAGAATCGGCACATCCAGGATGCTGCGGATGAAGGCATGCGCCTCCTCGGCCTGAGCCGGCGAGGCCGTCTTGCCGGTGCCGATGGCCCAGACGGGCTCGTAGGCGATGACCAGCCGCTCGTGCACGCCGATCTCGCTGACGATCGGTGCCATCTGGCGTGCCAGCACGGCCTCGGTCTCGTTAGCGTCGCGTTCGTTCTCGAGCTCGCCGACGCAGGCGATCACTTTCATGCCGGCGTCGATCGTGGCCTTGGCCCGCTTCGCCACGTCCAGGTCGGTCTCGCCGAAGTACTGGCGCCGCTCGGAGTGACCGACGATCGAGCCGGCCGCACCGAGCTCGGTCAGCATCCCGGTCGAGATCTCTCCCGTGAAGGCACCGTTTTCGGCCCAGTGAACGTTCTGGGCATAGACCGAGATCTCGCTACCGGCGAGCTCGGCGATCGCATTTGCGAGCGCGACATAGGGTGGGCAAACGGCGACGTCGATGCCGCCGACGTCCCCGATCGACTCACGTAGCGCCCGGCAGAAGCTCGAGGCCTCCGACGGGGTCTTGAACATCTTCCAGTTACCGGCGATCAACATTCGCCTCTCCTCAAGCCTCAGGGATTGCTAGGACGCCCGGCAGTTCCTTGCCCTCGAGCAGCTCGAGCGAAGCGCCGCCGCCGGTCGAGACCCAGGAGATCCGGTTCTTGTAACCGAGCTCTTCGAGAGCTCGCACCGAGTCGCCGCCGCCGACCACTGAGTAGGCGTCGGCCTTCGCGACCGCCTCGGCGACCGCCCGCGTGCCCTCGGCGAACTTCGGGAACTCGAACACGCCCATCGGGCCGTTCCAGAAGATCGTCTTGGCCGTGGCGATGATCGAGCAGAAACGCTCGCGCGTGCGCGGGCCGATGTCGAGCCGCTGCCAGCCGTCGGGAACGTCGAAGTAGTCGACGACCTTCGTATTGGCGTCGGCTGCGAAGTCATCCGCGATCACCGTGTCGTCGGGCAGCTCGACGTCGCGCCCGACGGGGTTCGAGGTATGCACCTGCTCGGCCATCTTGCCGCCGATCAAAAGCTCGTCGGCCCGCTCGCCCAGCTTGCGTAGTACACCGATCTTGTCCTCGACCTTGAGNCCGCCGACGATCACGACGAAGGGCCGCTCGACCTCGCCGAGGAGCTTGCTCAGCTCGTCTAGCTCGCTCTCGAGCAGTAGTCCGGCGTAGGCCGGCAGCAGATGGGCGACCGCCTCGGTGGAGGAGTGCGCCCGGTGGGCGGAGCCGAAGGCGTCGTTGACATAGACGTCGGCTTGCGCCGCCAGCTGCGCTGCGTAGTCGGGGTCGTTCTTCGTCTCGCCCGCAACGTAGCGGGTGTTCTCGAGCACGCAGATTTGCGCGCTCGGGTCGTCGAAGGCAACCTCACGCCCGAGCAGCTCGGCGAGCCGAGCTGCGACGGGCTTGAGCGAGAGCTTGGGATCGGCTACGCCCTTCGGCCGCCCGAGATGCGAGCAACAGATGACGTTCGAGGCTCCCTTCTCGAGCAGGAGCCGGAGCGTCGGCAGCGCCGCGCGAATGCGCGTGTCGTCGGCGACCTTGCCCTCCTCGAGCGGAACGTTGAAGTCGACGCGAACGAGGACGCGCTTGCCGGCGACGTCCGCGTCACGTACGGAACGTGGTTTATGCACGGTGTTCGACCTCCTCGCCTAGAGGAGCTTGCCGAACAGGTCGACCAAGCGGCAGCTGTAGCCCCACTCGTTGTCGTACCAGCCGAACACCTTGGCCATCTTGCCGCTCGCCATCGTCAGGGAGCTGTCGAAGATGCACGAGTACGGCCAGTTGACGATGTCGGTGGAGACGATCTGGTCCTCGGTGTACTCGAGGTAGCCGGTGAGCGAGCTCGCGTCGGCTGCCTTCTTGAAGGCGGCGTTGACCGTCTCGACGGTTGCCTCCTTGCCGAGCCGGACTACCAGGTCGGTAATCGAGCCGGTCGGGACCGGGACGCGCATCGAGATACCGTCGATCTTGCCCTTGAGCTCGGGCAGGACGAGCCCGATCGCGCGGGCGGCGCCGGTCGAGGTCGGGATCTGGTTGATCGCGGCCGAGCGGGCGCGGCGCAGGTCCTTGTGCGGGAAGTCGAGGATGCGCTGGTCGTTGGTGTAGGCGTGAATCGTCGTCATGAAGCCCTGCTCGATNCCGAAGCTTTCGTGCAGCACCTTCGCCATCGGCGCGACGCAGTTGGTCGTGCAGGAGGCATTCGAGATGATGTTGTGCTTCTCCGCGTCGTAGAGCTCGTCGTTGACGCCGAGCACGACGGTGATGTCGGGATCGGTCGCGGGCGCCGAGATGACGACCTTTTTGGCTCCGGCGTCGATGTGCGCCTGAACCTGCTCACGGCTGCGGAAAACGCCGGTCGACTCGAGCACTACGTCGACACCGAGCTCCTTCCAGGGCAGCGCCGAAGGATCCTTCTCGGCGAGCACGGCGAACGACTCGTCGCCGGCCTGGATGTGGTCGTCCGCGACCTTGACCTCGCCCGGGAAGCGTCCCTGGACCGAGTCGTACTTGAGAAGGTGCGCCATCGTCTTGATGTCGCACAGGTCGTTCACGGCAACGATCTCTAGATCGGCGCCCATCTCTGCCTGGGCGCGGAAGAAGCTGCGCCCGATACGTCCAAAACCGTTAATGCCAACACGAGTCGCCATTCGAATTCCCTTTCTGCGATTTTCTGTCTTTAAGCTCGCCTGCGAGTGTAGCGACGGCCAACTGATATCGGTTGATCAGAGCGGTTCTGAGCGATTTTCGAGNTCCTAGAGCTCGTTTTGATTGACGACCTGCCGACTGGGTGAGATCGGTGGATGCGATCCTAGGACGCAAGGAGCGCTCGTATCGACAGAGATACGGGCGCGACTGAG
>JGI24132J36420_10000535_pt1 | contig 18424 bp, 13 predicted proteins | sample BarGraNGADG00212_3_FD_36420 | JGI IMG/M metagenome (IMG submission 36420) | reverse complement strand
CTCGCATACGGATGTCCGATTCAGCTTGTTACACATGGAGAAGTTCCTCATACTGTACTTAAATACCATCAATAGTGGGAGCAAATATATTTCAATATGATTTCATAATAAAGGGACTGCTTGGAGCTGTTTTTGCAAGCATAACAGCCGGATTAGCAGGTACTTATGTTGTGTCAAAGCGGATGGTATTTCTAAGCGGAGGGATCACACACGCCTCGTTCGGTGGCATTGGAATAGGATATTTTATCGGGATCAATCCTGTAATCGGGGCCGCGGTCTTCGGGATTATGTCTGCTCTCGGAGTTGAATACCTGTCTGTAAAACAAAAGATACGGGAAGACTCAGCAATTGGCATATTATGGGCATTTGGAATGGCAATCGGAATTATCTTCATTTATCTGACTCCGGGGTATACACCCAACCTTATGAGTTATCTGTTCGGAAGTATCCTGACAGTCACCAATGCTGACATCATGGCTCTGGGGATAATGTCAGTTGTACTTATCCTTTACTTCGGAATATTTTACAGGACAATACTCTATATCTCATTTGATGAGGTGTTTGCAAGAACATATTCATCTTATGTTGACATATTTAAATATATTACAACATCGCTGATAGCACTGACGATTGTTCTGAATATCAGGATGGCAGGGGTGGTTCTTGTTATCTCATTGCTGACAATACCCCCGAACATTGCCATGTTATTCACAAAGGTCTATTTTAAGATAGTAGTATGGTCGGTTATTGCCGGATTTATTGGTACCGCAACAGGTTATACTATTTCTTATTTTGCAGGTATTCCTGTGGGTGCAACTATAATATTTACACTTGTGATTATATGGGTAATAGTTAAAGGAGTTGTTTATTTAGTAAAGAAAATTTCAAAACAAAAAAATTAACCAAAATGGATTACGATGTTATTATAATTGGAAGCGGTCCCGGAGGATATGTTGCAGCAATCAGAGCCTCGCAGCTTAAGATGAAAGTTGCAGTTGTAGAGCGGGCTGAGCTTGGAGGAATCTGCCTTAACTGGGGATGTATACCCACAAAATCACTTTTGAAAAGTGCACAGGTATTTGATTATCTGACCCATTCTTCAGATTACGGAATTACAATAACCGGCGAGGTGCGACCTGATTTTACTGCAATTATTGCCAGAAGCAGAGGTGTTGCAGAGGGCATGAGCAAAGGAATTCAGTTCCTGTTCAAGAAGAATAATATTGTACATATAAAAGGGACCGGACGCCTTGAAGGGAGTAATAATGTTGAGGTGGAGGATGCTGATGGTAGCAAGAAAAACTATTCGGCAAAAAGTATTATTCTGGCAACAGGTGCGAGATCGAAGGAGCTGCCTAATCTTAAGCAGGATGGGAAGAAAATTATAGGTTACCGTGAAGCCATGACTCTGACTAAGCAGCCGGGATCATTGGTTGTTGTGGGATCAGGAGCCATAGGAAGCGAATTTGCAAATTTCTATCAGTCAATTGGAACCAGCGTGACCCTGGTGGAATTTCTTCCAAGGATTGTCCCGGTTGAGGATGAGGAGGTTTCAAAACAACTCGAGAGATCATTCAAAAAAATGAAGATGAAAGTAATGACTGATTCCACTGTGGAATCGGTTGATACTTTAAAAGGTAAATGTATTGTCACTATAAAAACTCCGAAAGGACCTGAGATAATTGAATCAGATATCGTCCTCTCAGCAGTTGGGATAACAACAAATATTGAAGGAATAGGGCTTGAAAAAGCAGGCGTTAAAACCGAAAAAGGTAAAGTGGTAGTTGATGATTTTTACAGGACATCAGTAGCAGGAGTCTTTGCAATTGGAGATATAGTTCACGGACCAGCACTTGCTCATGTCGCATCGGCAGAGGGAATAATCTGTGTCGAAAAAATTGCAGGAGTTGCTGTTGACCCTCTTGATTACAAAAATATACCAGGGTGTACTTATACAAACCCTGAAATAGCATCATGCGGCCTCACTGAGGCAGCTGCAAAAGAGGCAGGCTATGATATAAAAGTGGGTAAATTTCCTTTTACTGCTTCAGGAAAAGCCAGTGCTTCGGGTGACAAAGATGGCTTTGTTAAACTCATTTTCGATGCCACTTATGGAGAACTTCTCGGCGCGCACATGATTGGAGCCAATGTAACTGAGATGATTGCAGAGATAGTCGTTGCCAGAAAACTTGAGACAACAGCTCATGAGATCATGAAGTCAGTACATCCTCATCCTACAATGTCAGAGGCAATTATGGAAGCCGCTGCAGCAGCTTATGGAGAAGTGATACATCTTTAATCATTTTTAACACCGGTTAATTCATTCCCATTTATTTATTATTTATGTTTGATTGATTATTTTGGAATCAACTTAAATTTTAAATATGAAAAGGATTGGAATTGTACTTCTCATTGCATTATTGACTAATATTCTATCAACTGCTCAGCCTCTTGCAAAGAGGGAGAAGTATGATATTACTAAAGAAAAAGTTCTTTACACGGTCGGATATGCCCACCTCGATACTGAGTGGAACTGGGAATACCCTACCACTATAAATCAATACATACGTAACACAATGGAGGATAACTTCAAACTATTTGAGAAGTATCCCGATTATGTGTTCAATTTTACCGGATCGCGGCGATATAAGATGATGAAGGAGTATTATCCTGAATCGTATAAAAAGGTTGCTGGTTATATCGATCAGGGCCGCTGGTTTGTCTCCGGATCATCTGTTGATGAAGGAGAGGTAAATGTATCCTCATCAGAGTCAGTTCTTCGTCAGGTGCTGTATGGCAACCTGTTTTTCAAACGAGAATTTAAAAAGGAAAGCGTTGATTATATGCTTCCCGATTGTTTTGGATTTGTTGCAACCATGCCATCAGTCTGGAGCCACGCCGGTCTGCTTGGCTTCTCCACTCAAAAACTTACCTGGCGCTCCTCAAACGGTGTTCCGTTTAATGTTGGCGTGTGGGAAGGACCTGATGGGAAAAGTGTTATTGCTTCCTTAAATGCAAGCGATTATACCGGACGTATAGTTCCCCGGCTTGATAAAGACAGCACCTGGAATGCAAGGATTCAGGATGATATTAACAGATACGATTTATCTTTCGATTACAGGTATTATGGTGTTGGTGATGTCGGTGGTGCTCCCAGAGATGGGGATGTAAAAAATGCCGTAGGCAGTATTCACAACAGCGATAGTAAATTCAAGGTTGTTCTTACCTCTTCAGATCAGATTTACAAAGATATAACACCTGAAATACGTGCTAAACTTCCTACCTATTACGGAGATCTGCTTTTAATTGAACATAGTGCCGGGTCAATGACTTCACAGTCGTATATGAAACGTGCAAACAGGAAGAATGAAGCCCTCTCAAAGTCAGCAGAGCAGGCTGCCTCAATAGCCGACTGGCTCGGAGGAGCTTCCTATCCAACAACTAAACTGAATAATTCATGGGAACTTGTTCTGGGGAGCCAGTTTCATGATATTCTACCCGGTACAGCTACTCCGCTTTCATACCGGTACGCCTGGAATGATGAATTTATAGCAGCAAACGGCTTTTCTGAGGTTTTGAAAAACTCAGTCGGTGCAATATCTCATGAGTTAAATACACAGGTTCAGGGAAGAGCAATAGTTGTCTATAATCCGGTTGCAATAGAGAGAGAAGACGTTGTTACAGTTGATCTGTCGTATCCTAAACTTCCCGGTAATGTTAAAGTATTTGACAAAAACAATTCAGAGGTTCCTTCTCAGATTATTTCTGCTGCAGGCAATAAAATCTCTGTAATATTCCTGGCAAAACTACCCTCAGCAGGACTTTCAGTTTTTGATATACGTGAAACAGCCGACAAACCTGCGAGTTCTACATTACTGGTTACAACCCAGACCCTTGAAAACAACTACCTTAAAGTGAAGATTGATGCAAACGGAGATATTGCAAGCATATTCGATAAACTGGCTGCAAAAGAGGTATTATCAAAACCTGCAACTCTCGATTTTCAGCAGGAACGTCCTTCACAATGGCCATCGTGGAACATGGATTGGAATGACCGAAAAGTCGCCCCGTTTGATTTCATGAATAAAGAGGTATCAGTTAAGATTGTTGAACAGGGTCCTGTAAGAGTGGCTCTGGCAATAACAAAAAAAGGTCAGAACTCTGAAATCACTCAGATTGTAAGTCTTGCTGCAGGTGAAGCCGGGAAAATGATCGAGGTCAAAAATGAGATCGACTGGCAGTCAAAAGAGGTAAGCCTTAAAGCAGCATTCCCGACAACTGTTGTTAATGAATTTGCAACCTACAGTCTTAATACTGCTGCCATCAAACGAACCACCAATAATGATGTAAAATTTGAAGTGCCGGGCAGGCAGTGGATTGATATAACTGACAGATCGAACAGCTATGGAGTTTCAATTCTTGAGGATTGCAAGTACGGTTCAGATAAACCTGATAACAGCACTCTGAGACTGACTCTGATGTACACTCCTAAAGCAAATTCATTCCAATACCAGGGAACACAGGACTGGGGTATTCATAATGTAAAATACGGTATTTATCCTCATTCCGGAGATTGGGCTTATGCCAAATCGCCATGGAAAGGGTATTTCCTGAATAATCCTCTGCTAGCTTTTGAGACAAGTAAACATACCGGAGATCTTGGCAAAGAGATTTCGCTGGTCAAATCCAGTTCCCCTCAGGTTGATATTATGGCATTGAAAAAGGCTGAAGAGAGCAATTATTATATTGTAAGGGTGAATGAGCTTTACGGGAAAGATGCCAGAGGAGTTTCGGTAAGTTTTCCGGGTAAAATTGTTGATGCTTATGAGGTTAACGGTCAGGAGGTAAAGATCGGATCTGCAGATTTTTCTGGAGGTACCCTCAATTTTGATATAACCAGGTTTCTAATCAGAACCTTTGCAGTTAAGTTTGAAAATTCTGCCGTACCTTCTTCTAAACCAGCTCAGGCAGTTGTTGCTCTGGCTTACAATGAAGACGGGATCAGTTCTGATTCAAAAAGATCGGATGGTAATATGATAAATGGTCTGACTTTTCCTGCTGAAATGATATCACCTGAAATAACCAGTGAAGATATTATTTTCAAAACAGGTAATAGTGCAGACGGACAAAATAATATGCTTTTAGCTGACGGTCAGAAACTAGATCTTCCTGCAGGCGAATATAATAAGGTGTATATCCTGGCAGCTGCTACAGAAGATACCCGGGGTGATATAAAGGCAGGAAGCCAGGTCAACCATATTGACTTTCAGAACTGGACCGGCTTTGTGGGGCAACATTACGGAAGGGAGCTTTACTTTAATAATCTGAAAGTTGCTTCAATTTCCAAAGCATTTACAAAACGTGACAATATAGCATGGTTTTCTTCACACCGCCATACACCTGAAGCTAACGATTCCTATCAATACTGCTACCTGTACAAATATGAAATAGTTCTGCCTAAAGGCACGAAATCAATTACATTACCAAAGAACACAAAGATCAAGATTTTTGCAGTCACGGCAGCAAATAAGATTAATGAAGATGTTACTCCGCTGCAGTTGCTTTATGATGATTTCAGGAATGATAAACCGGTACAATTGAGAGTAAAAGAATATGTTACTTCTGATCTTAAGCCATTAAAGTTTACTCAGAAACCCTTGTTCAGTCAGAATATTGATGCAAGGCAGATGGTAAGGGTTAAAGCATATCTTAAGAGCATAGGGGCAGATACAGTGGTTGTACCAACACCGACTTCATCTGCAGATTATGCGGATAAGAAAACAGGGAATGGAGCAACAGCAACATATTATGCAACGGGGAAATCAAAGAAAGGTAAAGTGTATGATAATGAGAAACTTGATGTTTCCAACATTCTCGACTCACAGAATGGGAAACTTAAGGATACTGTTCTTTTTGATAATGGGGAAGGAAGAATAGTAATTGATCTCAGGAAATCTGTAAGTATTGAAAAGCTGAATATGTACTTTGATCAGTTCAGAAACAGAGGCTCCCAGATTTTCACAATCTGGGCATCATCAAAAGAATCAGTCCCGGCTGGTGATCCAAAGGTTAACGGATGGCAGTATGTTGGTCCTTATGGACTTTCAGGAAGAGGAGTAGCTTCCTCGGGAACATCTCTGGTTTTTGAAAATAATCTTCAATGCCGGTATATTATGATTATTTCCGATGGGAGCTGGCATGGTACAGAATACATCAAACAGCTCGATATAATTGAAAAAAAGTGATATAATTCCCGATAACGCAACCTTATTTTAATTTTATACATCAATCTTTTACAGAATTTATGGCATCTATGACAATTATTTCATATTTTTATGTTCTCAAACAGATAAAATATCTTGTCAGAGATCAAAAAAATAATAAAAGGTTGTCTTGCCGGTGACAGAAGAGATCAGGAACTTCTGTACAGACGACATGCATCTAAACTTTACGCTGTATGTCTACAGTATTCAGGTAATGATGAGGAGGGGAGAGATATTCTGCAGGAAGGGTTTATAAAGATCTTTGAAAACCTCGATCATTACAAGCATGAGGGTTCTTTTGAGGGTTGGATGCGCCGGATCATGGTTAATACAGCGCTTGAAAAATTCAGGAGTAAGCATAACCTCTACCGGGTCGACGATATAGATCAGATCCCCGAGATGGATGCAGAACCTGATAATCAGGATTATGCGGGTCTTGAGGCGAATGATCTGCTTGAGATTATAAGGGAACTTCCTCCGAAATACAGAGTAGTTTTTAACCTTTATGCAATTGAAGGATATTCGCATAAAGAGATAGGCAAGATGGTGAAGATTTCAGAGGGGACTTCGAAATCGAACCTTTCCAGGGCAAGGGTTATCCTTCAAAGAAGAGTCGGATCATATACAGGGATAAAGAAGAGGGCATTAAATGGTTAAAAGAGGGGCAAATATTGATATGGTCTTCAGAAACGGACTGAAAGATTACGAGGTTCTTCCGCCCCCGGAGGTTCTGGATAATATTCTGCCTGTAATAAAAACAAAACCAAGATCTTACATTTTTCTAAAGAGTGCGGCAATGATTGCGGTTGTAATTTCCCTCGGTTTTCTTACCTACCAGTTAACCAGAGATGTTTCTAACGGGTTTGACAACCCTGAGATGGTCTTTAATATTGAGGCTTCTTCTCCTGTTGCATCTCATACGATTGGAAGGTCACAAAATATTGTACCTCAAAGAACTTTAATTGTTAAAAATTCCCCTGAACCCGGAATTGAAGTCCTCCCTGAAAGAGTTATTGAATCTGACAATACAGTGATTTCNTCTCAGNATGTTCCTTTACTCTATAAACCAAAAACTCTGTCGCTGAGTAATGCAAAATCTCNGAACGGAATATTTCCTTCAACATCCATTGCACCTCAGAATACTACATTTNCTATAAAAGAAACAGTCCCGGGTTATCTTATGGAGAGTACTCCGGTTAAAGGGACAGAAAAGTGGTCGATAGCCGCAATGGCTTCACCTACATATTATTCGAGGTTTAGTTCGGGGAACGATGCAGTTTCAAAACAATTAATGTCATCAGAGCAGCCCTTAATATCATATACAGGCGGTGTTGCATTCTCCTACAAGATGAACAGAAGATTCAGTATTCAGGCAGGCCTCGCTTATTCCTCATTAGCTCAGTCTGTTGACGGAGTTAATTCTTTCACAGGATTTCAAAAATATAACAATAGCAAAGGTAGTTCCAGCTTTGAGGTGCTTACTTCAAACGGAATGATCTTCACTAAGAATTCAGATGTTTTCATGATTGCCAGCGGTCCTGTTGAACGGGTACTGACAAATTACACAAAGGATGTATTCGATCCGAAACAGGCAAACCTTCAATATGTCAGCAATAATCTGCATCAGAACTTCAGTTATCTTGAACTTCCTGTAATGTTGAGGTATAAGATTATTGATAAAACGATAGATGTTAACCTAATCGGTGGAATGTCATATAACCTGCTGGTTGGTAATTCGGTTTACACAATGGTTGATGGTAACAAGTATTCGATCGGAGAAACAGCCGGGATGAATCAGCTTACAGTAAGCAGTTCTCTGGGAATGGGTATGGAATATAACCTTTCAGAAAAGCTTTCCTTAAACCTTGAACCGACCTTCAGATATTATCTTAATCCATTCAACGGAACAACAAGCTCAAGTGTACATCCTTATTCATTCGGGATCTTATCGGGAGTATCTTATCGGTTCTAAAATCAGCCTTCTCTTTTCTCCCATTCTCCGATTCTCCCCTTCTCCCATTCTTTTTCCAGTTGGCGTACGGTGTACGTGTATATCATAAAGTGTAATGACTTCAAGTAATGGTAATTTCAGGGATCCTCAACTTTTCCTATAGCCTGAATTATTTAAAAGGTTTAAAAATGTTACCTTTGCACATTATTTTTAATGTCTTAGGTTTCTATGATATATCCAAACAGGAAAACGGTTCTTACTTCATTTGTTCTGACAGGTACAATTATTATTATACTTTCAATTGCNCAGGGTTTTAAAGGGTTTAACAATATCCCAAAGNGACATTATTCAGCNCCTGATTCACTTTACGTTATTCACACATTCAAACTGCCCGATACAGTTTCTTTTGCCGGCGAAAAGATGCCTCTCGACAACTTCGATACCAGGGAAAGCCTNGAACGNGAAATCCTGACGAGNGCCTACAGACATTCCTCTACAATTCTTATCATTAAAAGAGCAAACAGATTCCTTCCGATTATTGAGAAAATCCTGGAAAGAAATAATATACCTGATGATTTTAAATTTCTGGTAGCTGCTGAGAGTGAATACAGTAACATGATCTCTCCTGTTGGAGCAACAGGGTTCTGGCAGATAATGCCTGAAACAGGCAGGGAACAAGGTATGGAGATCAACACTGTAGTTGACGAACGGTATAGCGTTGAGAGATCTACGCAGTTTGCCTGCGACTATTTTCGCAAGTCGTATGAAAAGTTTGGTAACTGGACTCTCACTGCTGCATCTTACAATGGGGGCAGAGCAGGAATCGAAGAGCAGATAGACATACAGCATCAGTTCAATTATTATAATCTTCTTTTAAATGAAGAGACTGCCAGATATATATTCAGGGCAGTTGCATATAAGCTTGTCATTTCTGATCCTGCCAGATATGGATTTCATATCAGTAAGGATGATTTATATCCTGAAATGAAATATTATTTAGTAAAAGTCGACACTGCAGTTACTAATTTCTCTGCTTTTGCTGAAAAGTTCGGTACAAATTACAAAATGCTGAAAATTCTTAACCCCTGGCTAAGGAAACCATATCTGACACCAAAACCAAATAAAGAATACCTGATAAAAATCCCTTCTGAAGGGATGAGAAATAACGAAAAAATTGAAACTGTAAACTGATCTTTAGATAGGGGAGTGTTGAGATGAATGAGGAGATAAATGTCCTTGGAGCCAGAGTCCATAATTTACAAAACATCGATGTAACTATACCGCGAAACAAGCTGGTAGTAATTACCGGTTTAAGTGGCAGCGGAAAATCATCTCTCGCATTCGATACCATTTATGCTGAGGGTCAGAGGCGTTATATGGAGACTCTCTCAGCTTATGCCAGACAATTTTTGGGTGGAATGGAACGTCCCGATGTGGATAAGATCACAGGCTTAAGCCCGGTAATATCAATCGAGCAAAAAACCACAAACAAGAACCCCCGGTCAACAGTAGGTACAATTACAGAAATTTACGATTTCCTGAGGTTACTCTTCGCCAGAGCGGCAGATGCTTATTCTTATGCATCAGGAGAAAAGATGGTTAAATATACTGATGAACAGATACTTGAGCTTATAAAAACCCGTTTTTCCGGAAAAAAAGTTTACTTCCTTGCCCCGGTTGTAAAAGGGAGAAAAGGGCATTATAAGGAGTTGTTCGAACAGCTTCGAAGAAAAGGTTTCCTGAATGTACGTATAAACAATGAAATTAAGGAACTGACGCCGGGGATGAAACTCGACCGTTATAAAACGCATTATATTGAGCTGGTAATTGATAAATTCAAAGTTGGTGATATTACCGACAAGCGGCTCAACGACTCTGTCCTCATGTCACTCGATCAGGGCGATGGGGTAATGATGGTACTTGATTCGGATAGTAATGAACCCCGCTATTTCAGCCGTCATCTTATGTGTCCTGTAACCGGGTTATCGTATAATGAACCTGCGCCTCATACTTTTTCCTTCAATTCACCACAGGGAGCCTGTCCTCATTGCAATGGATTGGGCGAGGTATCGAGTATAGATGAGAAAAAGCTTATTCCTGATNGTGAGNTGAGTATAAGGAAAGGCGGCATTGAACCTCTTGGGAAGTACAGGAATATCTGGATCTTCTGGCAGATAGAAGCCATAGCTGAGAAAAACGGATTTACACTCGATACTCCAATTAAAGAGATTCCTGAGGATGCTCTTAATAAGGTGCTTTACGGATCTGATGAGGTTTTAAAATTATCCAATACTCCGCTGGGAATGACCTCTAATTATTTACTAACATTTGAAGGTGTAGTTAATTTTGTTGGGAACATTGAAGTGGTGAACGGTAAAAAAACCGGGTCAAGAATTAAGGACCAGTATGTGCAATATGATGTATGTCCCGACTGCCACGGAACAAGGCTGAAGAAAGAGTCATTGTTTTTCAGGATAGCTGACAAGAATATTGGTGAGATCTCTGCAATGGATATCAAAGAGTTATCGAAGTTTCTTTCAAATATTGAAGAGAAGATGACCGGCAAGCAAAAGTTAATTGCAGCTGAAATTCTTAAAGAAATAAGAGCGCGACTAGGTTTTCTTCTTGAGGTTGGACTGGAATATCTCTCGTTAAGCAGGGGTGCAAGAACCCTTTCCGGTGGAGAGAGCCAGAGGATCAGGCTTGCAACCCAGATAGGTTCCCGGCTTGTTAATGTGCTGTATATACTTGATGAGCCAAGCATAGGACTTCATCAGAGAGATAACCGCCGGCTGATTGCAGCTCTGAAGCAGCTTCGGGATGCAGGAAACTCGGTTATTGTGGTTGAACACGATAGAGAGATGATATTATCGGCTGATTATGTGATTGATATGGGACCGGGTGCAGGAATTCACGGAGGGTTGGTTGTTGCACATGGAACTCCGGAGCAATTATTGCATACTGATACCTTAACAGCATCTTATCTTAATAATAGGAAGCAGTTTCATATTCCTAAGAAACGAAGAACGGGTAATGGAAAATTTCTTACACTTACTGGTGCTTCAGGCCATAATCTTAATAATGTTGATGTTGTACTGCCCCTCGGCACACTTATCTGTGTAACAGGTGTTTCAGGAAGCGGAAAATCATCACTTATAAACCAGACCCTTCATCCGGCACTGGCAAAAAAGTTTCATAATGCCGGGAAATCGCCATTACCATATAAAGAAATTACCGGGCTCGAAAATCTTGACAAAGTAATAGAAGTAAGCCAATCACCTATCGGGAAAACTCCCCGCTCAAATCCGGCAACCTATACCGGAGTGTTCACTGACATAAGGAAACTTTTTGAACAGACTACCGAAGCAAAGATCCGCGGATTTGGTGCCGGAAGGTTCTCATTTAATGTCAAGGGAGGTCGCTGCGAAGGATGTGAAGGAGCCGGGATGAAAACTATCGAAATGAATTTCCTGCCTGATGTGTACGTTCATTGTACCGAATGTAACGGGAAACGATATAACCGCGAAACTCTTGAGGTGCTCTATAAGGGGCAATCAATAAGCGATGTTCTGGAAATGACAGTTAACATGGCTGTTGAGTATTTTGCTAATGTCCCTTCAATCTATCATAAAATAAAAACGCTGCAGGATGTTGGTCTTGGTTATATAAAACTTGGACAACAGTCGACAACCCTATCCGGGGGTGAAGCACAGCGGGTAAAACTTGCAACTGAACTGGCGAGGAGAGATACCGGAAAAACTCTTTATATACTTGATGAGCCAACAACAGGATTACACTTTGAGGATGTCAGGGTATTGCTCGATGTTCTTGATAAACTTGTTGTGAGAGGAAATACCGTTATAGTAATTGAACACAATCTCGATGTGGTTAAGATGTCTGATTTTATTGTCGATTTGGGCAAAGAAGGTGGAAGAGCCGGGGGCAATATATTGTTCACAGGTACTCCGGAAAAGCTTGTAAAATGTGCAGAAAGCTATACGGGAAAATTTCTTGAAGCAGAACTTAAGGCATAGGAATTTGACTATATTTGAAAATTATTTTTTTACCTGATGCAATATGGAGAAACCGGCAGATCTTATCAAAGATGCTTTTGAACAGAAGACATGGCATGAAATTCATACAACAGATTCGTGGAGAGTCTTTAAAATATTATCTGAAATAGTTGAAGGTTTTGAAAAGTTGGCACGTATTGGTCCATGTGTTTCTATTTTTGGTTCGGCACGAACCAAACCAAATGATAAATACTATCTTCTTGCTGAGGATATTGCATATAAACTTACTCAGAATGGGTATGGAGTTATTACCGGCGGCGGACCGGGAATTATGGAAGCGGCAAATAAGGGCGCAAAGAGAGGAAAAGGAAAATCGGTGGGAATAAATATTGATCTTCCTTTTGAGCAGCATGCGAATCCATACATCGACTCTGATAAGCTTATTACTTTCGATTATTTCTTCGTCAGAAAACTCATGTTTATGAAGTATGCCCAGGGATTTATTGCTCTGCCTGGCGGTTTCGGAACATTTGATGAGCTCTTTGAGGCATTTACACTCATACAAACCAAAAAGATAGGAAAGTTTCCGATTATACTGGTAGGGAAGAAATATTGGAGCGGGCTTCTTGAGTGGATAAAGGAAGAGATGGTTGCCCAGGAACATACTGTATCGCCTGCAGACCTGGACTTGTTTATCCTGGTTGATACTTCAGATGAGGCAGTTGATTATATAGTTAAGTTCTACTCAAGATATTTACTCAGTCCAAACTTCTAATCACACTTTCCTCATTCTATCCATTTCTCTGGAGGCGTCTTTGCGCTTGAGAGTTTCGCGTTTGTCGTATTCTTTCTTGCCTTTTGAGATTGCAATTTCGGCTTTTGCAAGGCCCCGGTCGTTGATGAAGATTTTAATAACAATTATTGTAAGTCCCGCTTCTTTTACTTTCCTCTCGATTTTTCTTAATTCGCGCTTAGAAAGGAGCAGCTTTCTGTCACGGATTGGATCGTGGTTGTTGAGGTTGCCCCACCAGTATTCTGATATGTGCATTCCTCTGAGATAGAGCTCTCCGTTTTCGAATAAACAATATGAGTCAGGAATGGTAGCTTTTCCCAGGCGTATTGATTTTATTTCGGTGCCCGTGAGTTTGATTCCGGCAATAAACTTTTCGAGGAACTCATAGTCGTGTGAGGCCTTCTTATTCCTGATAACAATATTTCCTGCACCTCCCTTCATCTTAATTATTTAATGAAGTAAGCATAATAAATTTTGTTTGTCAGCATGTTAAGAACAAAGCTTAGTGCCGCATAAATACTGATAATACTTATTGTTGTTGCTATAAGCATTGGCATCTTTTTATGTTGAGCCGGGTTTAACAGCTTTTCAGCTCCGGTCCAGAAAATGTAGAGGCCATACAGACCAATAACATCAACAAATAAAAGAGATTCAAAGAGCCCGCTTAGAACCTCACAGAGAATAAATGGTATAATTGAATAAACAATCAGCCTGAATGAAATGTTGAAATCTCTTCCAAGATCCAGCGGGTGGGTGATCTCCTTTAAGATAAAAGCTGCAGAATAAGTTGTTAAGTATAATAAAACAAAGCTTTTTACACCGACAAAAATCGAGTAAACAGCAGATAATTCAGTGTTTGCAAAGATCAATGATCCTACAAAAGTAGAAATAGAGACGAGAATCAGCAAGGGAATAAAAAGACTATCCCTTAATACCTTATTCGGTTTATTTTCCGAATCTATTGTTTCCCAGGCTTTTACCGGATTGAAAATAATGTTTGCTATTCCCTGAAGGAAAAACTTGTAATCCATAAAGAATCAGGTTTGAATGTCCGGCAAAATTAAATAAATTTATGGTAAATTGCTTTTCCTAACTGAATCATTAATTGAAGAGCTTTGGAATCGATATCAAACTATGATTTATTAGTAGTTACAGGACCTACTGCCTCAGGGAAAACATCTCTGGCTGCTGCCATTGCTAAAAAGGTGGGCGGGGAGATCATCAGTGCAGATTCACGTCAGGTTTACAGGGGAATGAATATAGGAACAGGAAAGGATTATGATGATTATCTTATTGATGGAACCCGGTTACCATGTCATCTCATCGATATTGCTGATCCGGGCTATAAGTATAATGTCTTCGAATATCAGCGCGATTTTATTAAAGTTTATTCTGATCTGAAGGAGCGAAAGGTCTTTCCTGTAGTATGCGGAGGTTCAGGCATGTATGCCGATAGCATTATAACCGGTTATAAAATGATAGAAGTTGCACCAGACAGCGGTCTCCGGATAAAACTTGAAAAGAAAACAATGGAGGAGCTCAAGTCTATATTGCAGACATACAAGAACTTACACAATAAATCAGATCTTGATACTAAAAAACGTATCATAAGGGCCATTGAGATTGCCCATTTCGAAAAGAATAAAGGAAAGAAAAAGGGAGAGATTCCTAAAGTAAGATCGTTGGTTGTTGGCGTTTTATTCGAACGGGCGCTTAGGCGTAAAAGGATCTCTGAACGTCTTAAAAAGCGTCTGGATAACGGAATGGTCGATGAGGTAAAGCAACTAATTGATAGTGGTATCAATACAGATACCCTTATCTATTATGGTCTTGAATATAAATATATNACCCTCTATCTTACAGGCAAAATTACTTTTGATGAAATGGCAAGAGACCTTGAGATAGCTATTCATCAGTTTGCAAAACGACAGATGACCTGGTTCAGGGGAATGGAAAAAAGGGGTATAAAGATAAACTGGCTTGATGGGGAAATGCCTATGGAAGAGAAAGTAGAAAGGGTATTGGAGTTACTTAGGGTTTAGCCTCATCCCCCGTCCCCTTCTCCCGGGGGAGAAGGGGTGGAAGAATAAGATAATCAATTATTTAAGTCCCTCCCACCTGGGGGAGGGATTTAGGGAGAGGCATTTTACTTCAGATACGAATCCAGCCACTCAAAAAACTCATGCTGCCAGATAACTGCATCCTGCGGTTTTGTAACCCAATGACATTCATCATCAAAGAATAACAATCTGCTGGGAACCCCATGTAACTGGGCAGCCTGAAATGCCTCCAGACTCTGAGTATATGGTATCCTGAAATCGTTCTGTCCGGTGATAATCAGAATAGGGGTTGTCCATTTATCAACCATGAGATGAGGTGAGTATTTATAGCTTGGAAGATTCTTCCAGTAAGGGCCTCCATAATCTTTATTTGGAAACCAGACTTCCTCCGTTGCTCCATATTCACTTTCGAAATTGAATACACCGCAATGGGAAATAAGAGCTTTAAATCTTCCTTCATGAATGCCAGCCAGATAGAAAACCGAATAACCCCCATAGCTGGCACCAACGGCACCCATTCTCTTTGCATCAACGCACGATTCTTTTGCCATGGCATCTGTTGCATCAAGATAGTCCTGCATGTTTTTTCCGCCATAATCTCCGGAAATCTGTTCTTTCCATTCCTGGCCAAACCCGGAAACACCCCGGCGGTTTGGTGCATAAACTATATAGCCTTTTGCTGCTATCATCTGCATATTCCATCTGTANGACCAGAACTGATCAAGAGCTGACTGAGGACCTCCTTCGCAAAAAAGGAGTGCAGGATATTTCTTTGCCTGGTCAAAATCAGGTGGATATATTACCCACATCTGAAGATCTTTCTTATCCTTTGTTTTAATATATTTCTCCTCAACCTTTCCCATCCTTATATTATCGTAGATACTTTTATTTATTGAAGTAATCTGCTTTATTGACCATGTCTTCATGTCAATTACAGAAAGCTCTGGAGCCATCGACATGGATGTCAGTTCTGATACAAGTACACCTGATTTCAGGTTGAAGGGTCCGAGATTATGTTTTCCTTCGGTCACTTTTGATACAACTTTCTCATCAAGTGTTGTTTTGAAAATCTGGGAGGTGCCNAGATACGAGCAGGTAAAGAACATTGTCTTGTTATCCTGCCATGAAATACCGGCTATATCATAAGTCCAGCCTTTCGATACCCATGTTTTTGTTCCGGCCTTGATATCGTAAACAAAAAGACGATCGAGGTCAGACTCATAACCATCTCTTTCCATACTCTGGTATGCTATCTTTGAACCATCAGGTGAAAAGACAGGAGATTTGTCGTAACCCATATTGCCATCAGTGATGTCAATTTCTTTACCCGTTTCAAGATTATAAAGCCAGATATCAGAATTCGTACTTACTGCATCAGCTTTGCCAAAAAGCTTTTTAGTAGTATAAGCTACTGATTTACCATCGGGGCTCCATGCAATCTCACCCTCGTCGAAGTAAGGTGAAAGAGGGGATTCAAAGCGCTGGCCCTTCATAACATCCTTTTCCTCAGAAACAGCTCTTCCGTTGAAAGATGCAACAAATATATGGCTGTATGAATAATCGCTCCAGTAGTTCCAGTGGCGGTACATAAGGTCATTGATGATCCGGACTTTGGCTTTTGGGAGATTGTACTTCTCATTTGCGGTCTGATCGAGTTTCACTCTCCTGGTAAAATAGATTTTATCGCCTGCAGGTGAAATATTGTAAATCTCAAAATCTGTTAACCCGGTAACTGCCATTTGTTCTGATCCATCAGCATTCATGGTACTCAGGTTCCCTTTATTGTTTACGAAGGCTATAGATTTTCCTTTGTTAAACCATTGGGGTGAACTTCCTCCGCCGGTAGTAAGCTGAACAGGATTGCCACCTGAAGCAGATATCTTAAAAATGTTTGTCCTGCGTGCTTCACTCTGAAGGTCAACATCTGTTACATCATATAAAACCGTGGACCCGTCAGGAGATAGAGTAAAAGATCCAAGTCGTCCGAATTTCCACATTAATTCAGGAGTCATAACACCTCCCGCTTTTTCTTCAGCAGTCAGCTGGTTATTGAATTGCGGGGATGTTTCCTTTTGGATAACAGGTGTTTTTTGTTCACATGATGCCAATAAAAGCATCGTCAAAAGAAATACCATTAATTGATATTTTTTCATAATAGTTTTATTTTAAATCGAACTATTTCTTAAGAGCTTCTGAAACTTTTGCCTTCAGTTCATCATATAATTCCGGATTGTCCTTCAGAATCTGCTTAACTGAATCGCGTCCCTGTCCAAGTTTGGTGTCGCCATAGCTGAACCATGATCCGCTTTTCTTTATAATTTCAAAGTCAACTCCAAAGTCGACAATCTCCCCAAGCTGTGAAATACCTTCTCCGTAAATAATATCAAAATCAGCCTTTCTGAAAGGTGGAGCAAGCTTATTCTTTACTATTTTAACGCGGGTACGGTTGCCTATTATTTCTTCCCCTTCTTTAAGCTGGCTGGTTCTGCGGATATCCAATCGGACAGAGGCATAAAACTTCAATGCATTACCACCGGTTGTTGTTTCAGGATTCCCGAACATAACACCGATTTTATCTCTGAGCTGATTAATAAAGACACATGAAGTGTTGGTTTTATTGATATTTGCGGTCAGTTTTCTTAATGCCTGCGACATTAGTCTTGCCTGTAAACCCATTTTTGAATCACCCATTTCACCTTCAATTTCAGCTTTTGGAGTGAGTGCGGCAACAGAGTCAATAACAACTATATCAAGTGCTCCGGAACGGATCAGGTTATCGGTAATCTCAAGAGCCTGCTCACCATTATCCGGCTGAGAAATAAGAAGATTTTCAACATCCACTCCTAGTTTTTCAGCATAGTTGCGGTCGAAAGTATGCTCTGCATCGATGATAGCAGCTATACCTCCATTTTTTTGAGCCTCTGCAATGCAATGAATAGCAAGAGTTGTTTTTCCGGATGCTTCCGGCCCATAGATTTCAATTACTCTTCCTCTTGGAATTCCTCCGATACCCAGAGCCGCATCGAGTCCAATCGATCCTGTTGAGATAATCTGAACGTTATCGATAGCATGATCGCCTAATTTCATTATTGTTCCTTTACCAAAATCTTTTTCAATTTTTCCTAAGGTAACCTCGAGGGCCTTTAGTTTTTCCTTGTTTATCTCTTTTCTCTCTTTGCTCATATTATTGAATTTATTAATTATACATCTTGAATATCTGTTCGGTATGATCAGCTGTGTTGACCTTTGTAATTATCTTTTCTATGATCCCTTTTTTAATTGCGACATTATCAATTAAATTTGTTATTATAAAGTAAAATTAAGAAGTTTTTTTGATAGACAAA
>JGI24132J36420_10000512_pt1 | contig 18764 bp, 13 predicted proteins | sample BarGraNGADG00212_3_FD_36420 | JGI IMG/M metagenome (IMG submission 36420) | reverse complement strand
GAAATAGAATGTGTGGCATTATGTGATATCGACCGTAATATACTTAATAACAGGACAGACGATCTTGTAAAACTTGGCTTTCCAAGACCAAAACTCTATGTTGATTACCGTAAAATGCTCGAAAATAAAGATATCGATGTTGTAATTATAGGTACTCCCGACCACTGGCATTGTCTGATACTCACAGATGCCCTTGAGGCCGGAAAAGATGCTTATGTTGAAAAACCGATCGGCAATTCAATTGCCGAGATCAACATTATGCAGAAAGCCGTTAAAAAGCATGGCAAAATTGTTCAGGTAGGTCAGTGGCAAAGAAGTCAGCCTCATTTTGTTGATGCAGTCAATTACCTGAAATCAGGTAAACTGGGTCGCATCCGCACCTGCAAAGCATGGTCGTATGTTGACTGGAAAGGTGCTGTTCCGAAAGTTCCCGACTCACCGGTACCTCAGGGTGTTGATTATGATATGTGGCTCGGCCCGGCTACGAAACGTCCGTTCAACCTGAATCGTTTTCACTACACATTCCGCTGGTACTGGGATTATGCTGGCGGACTAATGACCGACTGGGGTGTGCATCTGATCGACTATATATTATATGGTATGGGAAAATCTATCCCGACATCAGTAATGGCTATTGGGGGTAAATATGCTTTCCCCGACGATGCCATGGAAACTCCCGATACCATGACTGCTGTTTATGATTTCAATGATTTTACAATGATCTGGGAACATACTATCGGCATTGGACTTGGCAACTGGAAAAGACCTCATGGAATGTCATACATAGGTGAAAATGGGACACTTGTTCTAGACCGTAACGGATGGGAAGTAGTCCCTGAAAAACAAAAGATCGAAGCACTTCCCGTTCAAAAAAATGTAGGTAATGGCCTCGACCTTCATGTAAGGAACTTCCTCGATTGTCTCAGGGACAATACCCCTCAAAAGCTAAACGCCAGTATCAATGTGGGACATGACGTTGCATTGGTGGCACAGATGGGGAATATTGCTTTCCGCACAGGGGAGAAAGTCTTTTGGGATAATGAAAAACAATCATTTAAAACATCAACTGCAAATAAACTTATTGTACCCGAATATCATAATGGTTGGTCACTGCCGAAGTACTAAGAGCATTTTATGATATTCAAATTTTTAAAATTTGGAATCGTAGGATTTTCAGGAATGGTCATTGATTTTTCAATAACCTTCCTGCTTAAGGAAAAACTTAAAATCCACAGATACCTTGCAAATTCCGCCGGCTTTACAATTGCTGCAACATCAAATTACTTTTTAAACCGTTTGTGGACTTTTGAAAGTGTAAATCCGAGAGTGATGGTTGAATACTCTACCTTCTTTTTTGTCTCTCTGATCGGCCTTGTTATAAATAATTCTTTCCTGTTTCTCTTTGAGAAGAAATTTAAATTCTATATCGCAAAACTGTTTGCTATTGCAGTGACAATGTTATGGAATTTCTTTGCTAATTACTATCTCACTTTTTCTCTCTGATAGTTACATCTTTAAATTTGCTGTTATATGTATCATATAACATCCCTGTTTCGGAACATATTGCCAGTTTATAATTTCCGGCAGGCAATTCTTCAATTGTAAAATGATAATCAGTTGAAATCGTATCTCCCGGATTCAACACTGACATATTCAGAGGAATTTCAATATTTTTTTTAACCTCCAGGGAACCATTCTTTATAAAAGCAAGTTGGAATACAACTGGTAATTCCTTATGTTTAAGGTTAATAGAATAAGGGTATGGATTGAATATCTGAAGATGGACTGTATTTGAATCCTGTCGTGAGAATGAATAGTGATCGCCTGTCAATATGGCACATTCGCGTTGCAGCGATTGAAAATCTGTAAATACTCTGGCGAAAAGAGAATCCCCCCGGGGTAAAATATATTTCGTAAGCTGACTCTTTATTGACGGCGTCAGAAAATGAGGCACATATAAAATTTCTTTTCCATGAACGCGTTCTTCAAAATCCCAAAGATCATATTGATTTTTCCTGTAATTCTTATTATTAAGGGAGTGTGCAAACTTGCCTGTATAAAAAGAATATTCCGATGCATCCTGGTATGAATTTGTAAATACTACCGGACGCTCTCCTGCAATATTTTCAATCTCTTCAGCCCACCTCCTGGTTTTATGAAATTCATTCTTAAGATATGAAAGGGGCAAAAAATCAATCATAAAAGCGCTTCTGGCAAAAAGAATAAGAGGCAAAAACAAAATTGCAACCCATTTTAAATAGCTTCCCATTTTTGACCCATAGTCCAGGTTATTAAATAACAGTATGATCATTGGAATAGTTACCAGGGCAGTCCATTGCGGTTCAATATGATAACGAAAACTTGCTATGAAAAAAAACAGGAAAAATCCTGTGACACAGAATATAAGGGTTCTTTCGAATTTATCCTTTGCTTTTGTTTTAATCATCAACCAGATAAATACCGGTAAAATAAAAGGATTGTGAATTATCAGCAGGTTCATGAGGTATTCCGGGACATGACCCGGATTAAAACCGGAAACCCTTTCGACAAGGTGGTATTTTAATGAAGGAAAACCATTTGAATATTGCCAGTATAAATGAGGAAAAAAAATGATCAGTGCCAGAACCGTGGCAAAATAGAACTTCTGGCTTTTCAGCAATCTCAGATTAGATAAAATTACTAATAAAATCAGAAGCCCTCCATGATATTTACTATACATTAATGCAGACATTGAAAATCCAAGCAGTAATGTGGTCTGGATATCTTCTTTCTCTGAAAACCTCTTATAAATCAGCAGGAAAACCGCAGAAAACAATAACAGCGGTGAATCAGGTGTGGCAATAAAACCATAAATATTAATTACCGGGAGTATGGAGATGACCATAATGAAAAGAAGTGCCTTTTTGTAATCGTGCTTTACGGTTTGATCTAATAAACTCCATATTATTAATAATGTAATCACCTCACTTATAATAACAAGAAGCCTTACCCCAAGCTCATTCCGGAATAAAAAATACCCTGTTTTGATCATCAGTGCTATCATGGGAGGATGATCAAAATAACCCCAGGCGAGATATTTAGAATACATCCAGTAATACGCTTCATCGTTGTTGAGAGGCGTCATCAGGGCCTGTAAAAAATTTAAGAACCCCCATGCCAGAAGAAAAAGTGTGAATAATCTTGAAGATCGATTTTTCGTAAAGAAATTCATTAAGGTTATTTTTAATAACAAATATCAAAGATAGAAAAAGCTTATAATACCCTTTCTGCTCCCGGGAAAAGTATTTTAATAGCAAAACCCTGAAAATAAGAGTACCTTAGCAGAAATTTTAAAAAGTAAATTTCAAATTATGGGTAGATCACAAGAAACATTCAACAAAAAGGAAGTAAGGAACAAGAAAGAGAAAAAAAGAAAAGATAAAGAGAAGAAGAAGTTAGCCAGGAAAGACAACCCAAAGACAGGAAACCTGGAAGATATGATTGCTTATGTTGACGAAAATGGAAGACTTACTTCCACTCCTCCTGACCCCAGCAAAAAGAAGGATATTTTGTTGGAAAATATCGAGATTGACGTACCTAAACGCGATTCATCCCAGAAAGCCGACCCTATCAGAAAAGGAATAGTGACCTTTTTTAACGAATCGAAAGGTTATGGATTCATAAGGGATATGGAAACGCAGGAGAGTGTTTTTGTACATGCAAACAATTTACTTGAAGATATTAAAGAGAATAATATTGTCAGTTTCGAAATAGGAATGGGGCAAAAAGGCCCTGCAGCTACACAGGTAAAGCTTTTCAAATAAAAAACTGCTTTGTTCCCTAAGGTATATTTTACCTGATCATTATTGCCTTAAAACCTTTAAATGGTTCGGCAAATACAAACAAAAAAGCCTCGATATTGTTGTATATCAAGGCTTTATTTATTTGCTCTCGCTCCCATGACTGTCGAAAGTTGCAACCAGTTAAAAGACCTTCTGATGATATAAAGAGGTTATTAAAACTCTTATTATAATCAGAGTCCTTTTAAATTTTTTTATCATAATATTCTAAGTGAATTATTCACTATCTTCTTAAAATCTTCTACATTTATGGAAAACCTACTTAAAATCGGAATTATGATTTCTCAGATAGAACCTTCCCGAAAAAGACGCTCCTTAAAGTTAAAAATCAGGAGTGCTTTGTTTATTTTTACTTTGTGCGTGTTTCACCAGAACAGTTTTGCCCAGTTGGCAGCCGGGGTGGCGCAGGTTGACATAACACCACCCATAGGTGGCTTAATGTATGGTTACGGGGCACGGGGCACAAATGTTTCTAATGGCGTTCACGACCCACTTTTTGCCGGGGCTCTTGTCCTGGATGATGGAACCAATAAGCTCGCCATCGTTACAATGGATCTGGGGCAAATTAAAAAGGAGAACGCAGAGAACATCAAAGCAATAGTTCGTGAACAAACGGACATTGAAAACATAATTATTGCAGCTTCACACACTCATTCAGGGCCAGCGAATCCCTGGACCCGGGAATTAGAAAAGAAGATCGCTGATGCGGTTGTGGAAGCTGATCGCTATCGAAAATCTGCCCGGATAGGAGTTGGTGTCGGCGAAGTCCGTGAAGGACACAACCGTCGGATGATCCGCACCGACGACACTCTGGTGATGTTTTGGGAAAACCGTGACCGCATCCCGACTAGTCCGGTGGATTATCAGCTGGGTATAATTCGTATCGAAGGATCCGATGGTCCAATAGCCACTTTAGTAAACTTTACTTGTCATCCGGTAGTAGCCGGACCTGAAAATCTACTTTTCTCAGCAGACTATCCGGGTGCAATGAAACGGATGTTAGGGGACAAAATTGGTGGTCAGATAATGTTTTTGCAGGGAGCAGCGGGTAACATAAATCCATTCTGGGATAAAACCCCACCTGAACAGGGGGCCTTCGAACAGATAGAGAAAATGGCGGGCATAATAGCAGATGAAGTCATGCAAGTATCACATAGCATTGTTGATTATGAAGAAATGCCACGGATTTCATTCAAAAGCGAGGTGATACCGCTTGCATCAAGGGTGGATACGGGACGCGTTGAACGCAAAATCCAGGCGGAGATCAACACGGTGTTAATTGGTGAAGACCTTGCTCTGGCGACTTTCCCCGGAGAGTTCTTCGTCGAGCATCAACTGTCGCTCAAAGAACGCAGCCCCTTTAAACACACCTTTTTCATCGGTTATTGTAATGATCAACTTTATTATTTTCCAACCATCCAGTCAACGATCCTGGGGGGGTACGGGGCTGCTTCAGCCACGCAAGTGGAGATCGGTGCGGGCGAATATCTTGTTAATCGTGCGCTTATCAACCTCCTGTACCAGGGCAACAAGATCTCACGTTGAAATTTTCCAACAAAATGAGAACACAAATAAAAAAATAAATAAAGTCTACATCAACAAACTTGTGAAACCTGACATCTAATAATTTAAATTTTTAAGCCAAAGAATAAGAACAACAATTATGAAATTTAAAAATGTTTTGTGTAATTTTTTTAATGTTTTGCTAATCTTGTGTGGCGTAAGCTGTACTGGAACTAAACAGCCTGATTTGCAGCTTAATAGTAATTGGCAAATCCAGTCTTCAGCTGTGGTAAACAATAGTGGCGACAAAATTTCGACAAAAGGATTTCAACCGGAGCATTGGTATCCGGTAACGTTTCCCACTACGGTATTGGCAGCACTGGTTGAGAATAAAGTATATTCCGATCCTTATTACGGAGATAACCTGAAATCAATCCCGGGTTACAAGAACGGTCGCTGGCTGTCCATGTCAAAAGAGAGCCCTTTTTATCCATCATGGTGGTATCGAACCAAATTTGAGATTCCCTCGGGGGGGTATGGTGACAATATGATCTTGAATCTTGATGGTATAAATTATCGTGCAAATGTCTGGCTGAACGGCCATCAGATTGCTGATACAACAAGTGTAAGAGGTATGTTCAGACGATTCGAGCTTGATATTACTAAATGGGCAAAAAAAGGAGCCTGGAATGTACTGGCCATTGAAGTATTTGCCCCGGGCAAGATCCAGGATATCAGATATGCGACGAAACAGGTGGAGGCAACAACCGGTTGGGACGACCATAATCCGCAACCACCAGACCTGAACATGGGAATATGGCAGGATGTTTTCATATCAGCTGACGGACCTGTATCTATACGCTACCCTTATGTTGTAACCGACCTTGATCTGCCTTCTTTAGCTGTTGCTCATCTTACTGTATCAGCAAAGTTGATCAATAAAAGTGATAAAATTGTTAATGGTAAATTAAAAGGAGAGGTTGAAAACATTAAATTCGAGAAAGACGTCTCTTTGGCATCCGGAGAATCAAAAATTGTGGAATTTGACCCTGCTGACTTTAAACAACTCAATATTGACAACCCACGTATTTGGTGGCCACATTCGCTTGGTGCCCAGGAATTATATAATATGAAACTTTCCTTTGAGACTAAAGGAAATATTTCGGACGAAGAAGATATAAGTTTCGGTATTCGCGAAGTCTCAACCTACATCAACGGGGAAGGCTGGCGGGGATATAAAATAAACGGGGAAAATATTTTAATACGCGGTGGCGCATGGATGACAAGCGATATGATTCTACGCCTTACCCCGGAACGATACGAAGCTTTGGTGCGATATGCTGCAGAAGCTGGTTTTAATACGCTTCGGTCTGAAGGCTTTTCAATTCGTGAAACCGAGACGTTCTACAACTTATGTGATAAATATGGGATCCTTGTTATTCAGCAACTTTTTGGCCGCAGCATTCCTGATGAAAAACTGGCAATAGATATTATTGAAGATGTGATTTTGCGTATCCGGAACCATCCGAGCCTGGTTCATTTTCTAGGGCATGACGAAACCTTTCCAACCGAAAATCTCGATAAAAGCTACCAAGGCCTGATCGCCGAGTATACACCGCAAAGAACCTATCAGCCTCATTCCGGTGCTTTTAACGTGGCAGATAGATTTAAAACCGGAGGAACTCGTACCGGAACTAACGAACTTTGGTGTTATGCTGGTCCATCACATTATTACACACATAAAGAGGACGGTGCATGGGGATTCGCCCAATCAGGAGGGATTGGCGGTGTCATAGCTCCTTATGAAAGCATCCGGAAGATGATGCCGGAGAATGCTCTATGGCCGATAGATAATGAAACATTTTCGTTTCACACTGTTCTTCAGGGACTTCAATACTTCAGACCGGGCCTTGATGCTATGGAAAACCGATATGGAAAGCCTGCAGGAATTGTAGATTTTTGCACAAAAGGGATGGCAATGAACTATGAAAGTGCCCGGGGAATGTTTGAAGCTTATGCCCGGAACAAGTATGATGCCCTTGGTATTACCACATGGAAATATGATGCCGCGTGGCCAGCAGCATATACCTGGCAATACGTTGATTGGTATCTGAATGTTGGCGGTGCATATTATGGTGCAAAAAAAGCGTGTGAACCTCTTCATGTTCAATATTCATATGACGACAATTCAATTTATGTAGTAAACAGTTTTTATAAGAGTTTCGGGAATCTAAAGGTGACAGCTAAGGTTTTTAATTATGACCTGACCGAAAAACTATCTAAGTCGGCAGAAGTCAGTGTTGGAGCCGATGGTAAAACAGAAGCATTTAAGATTGATTTTCCAAACGATTTAACCAAAATATATTTTCTGAGATTAAAACTTGAAGATAATTCCGGTGATGAAATTACTGATAATTTTTACTGGCTCTCGACAGTTCCTGATGTTGCAGGTATCAAAACCAGACAGGAAAGGATTGCAAAACCAAAATCCGTTGCCGATTTCAGAGAATTAGAAAACCTTCCAAAAGTAAAACTGGAAAAATCATTTGAGATACAGGAAGATAGCTCTGAATATATTGCTACTGTAAAAGTGAGGAACACAGGAAAAAATCTTGCGTTTATGGTTCACCTGGCTATAACAAAAGGCGAAGGCGGTGATGAGATAACCCCGGCTTACTGGGATGACAATTATTTCTCGTTATTCCCAGGCGAAGGGAAAAAAATAAAAGTACGATTTAGAAAAGAAGATCTGTATAAAGCCTCAGCCATATTAAAAGTTGATGGATGGAATGCAGATATATAATAATAACACCTGGAAAAAATTTTATCTATGAAAAAAAGTCGAACCACATTACTAAAAAGACAATCAAAAACATTTAGAAGTCTCACAGGAATCAGGATAGAGAAATTGAAAGTGATTGTTTTATGTGTTGTTTTTTTATGCAGTCTTAGCTTTTGCTCTGCCACAGAAAAAACGGAAATGAAAGCCGGTGTTGCCAAGGCAGTTATCACTAACAAATTACCGGGGGTAATGGCAAATGGGAATACTTCCGATGGTATGCTATATGATATCTATGCCCGGGTATTGGTTCTAAACGACGGTGTTAAACGTCTGGTTTTTGTGACATATGATCTCAATTGTCTTGATGTAGGGACTCCTATATTACGTAAACGTGTCAAGGATGAATTGGGAATAGACCCCGCTCAATTAGTACTATTGGCAACCCATAACCACAGTGCACAAATCCAGATAGATCCTGCTAATTTTGAATACGGAAAATGGCTTGCCGATCGCATTTTTAACCTCATTAAGGAAGCAATTGATAATGAAAAAGGCCCGGTCACACTTAAATTTGGTTTTGGAAATGGATATTTTATTACATCCAGAAGAAGCGGCAACACACCTATTGATTATGAAATTCAGGCATTAAAGGTAATGCTTAAGAACAAGCCCATGGCAGTTCTTTTTAATCAGCCNACCCATCCGGCAATGGCTGANGGTACAAAAATAGAACCTGCTCATCCGGGATATGCCATGGATGAGATCGAACAACATTATCCCGGTATTTTAGCTCTATATGGTGATGCTTGTGGAGGTAACCAGATGCCTGTTGGTAATAATATATATAATCTTGGCGAGGAAAAAGCAAAAGCCGTTGGGCACTTACTGGCGCAGAAAGTGATTGAAATAATGGAAGCGACTATGGAAGATATCACTGGCCCGATTCAAACAAAATTGGAAAGAGTATCACTTCCTTTGGCCCCTCCTATCTCATATGAAAAGGCGTTGGAATTAGCTAAAACGTTTCCAAAAGACATCGGTTTCGTTAGTTTTCCAAACGATTATCGGGAAACCAACTGGGTGCGAATGCTGCTGCGCTATTATGAAAAGAATCTACCTTTTCCAAAAGGAACTGATGAAATGGTCTGCACATATGATACTTACCTGATCAACAAATCAGATCAGGAATTATTAGATAAATACGCTCCCACCATAAACAAAGATTATCCCTGCATCTACGAAGAGGTTATCGTTTCCCGTATAGGTAAGATGGCTTTTGTGGCCATGCAGGGCGAAGTATGCGCCCCCATTGGCATGCGTATTAAAGATGCTTTTCGTTTGGACATGCCCATAATGGTATTTGCTTATATGGGTGAACATAATCTCTATATACCAACACGTGAAATTGTTCGTCAAAATGTCTATCAGGCACAGACTATTCAAATTCAATATGGATCACCGGTAGGCTGGGCACCGGAAGTTGAAGATGATATGGTAAATGCAGTCATTGCAATAACAAAGTCGATGATGGAAGATAGCCAAACCAAATAACAGAAGGTAACGTCTATAAACTTAAGGTGATGAACAACAGGTCCAAAAGGCTGAATTGTTTTAGTTATTCTTTAGNTATAAAATANAAAAACCCTGTAATAATCTATATTACAGGGTTTTATCTTTGTTGTTTTGCTCCCCAGGTAAGACTCGAACTTACGACCCACGGATTAACAGTCCGTTGCTCTAACCAACTGAGCTACTGAGGAATTTTTTTTAATGAACTTGCTNTATATTAGCGTGCCAAAAATAAGGGCTTTTAGTGAATTAACCAATATCTTTGAGGAAAATTTTTAAATGAAACGTATTCTTGGCATTGGAAACGCACTTGTNGATGTTATTACCCTGATTAACAATGATCTTGTTCTNGAACAATTCTCATTGCCAAAAGGGAGCATGCAGCTTGTTGACAGAGAGAAATCGGAGATGATCAAGGCTGGGACCGTCGATCTTGAAAGACGCTTTGCATCAGGAGGATCTGCTGCTAACACAATACATGGACTGGCAATGCTGGGTATAAATACCGGATTTATTGGTTCTGTTGGCAAAGATTCTACCGGCGATTTTTTCGAACAGGACATGAAAAACGCAGGGGTTAACACCATGTTATTCAGACGTGATTCTATAACCGGAACTGCTGTTGCCCTTATATCTGCTGACTCTGAAAGAACTTTTGCCACTCATCTGGGTGCAGCTGTTGAGCTTAATGATGTCGACCTTGACTCCGACGTTTTTAAAGGTTTTGACATCCTTTATCTCGAAGGCTATCTGATCTTTAACAAATCTCTTGTGGAAAAAGCCTGCATAATTGCGAAAAACAATAATATGGAAATTGCCATCGACCTTGCAAGTTATAATGTTGTGGATTCAAGAATTGACGACTTCAGAGAAATCATTGAGAAATATGTCGATATTGTTTTTGCCAATGAAGAAGAAGCAAAATCTTTTACTGGTCTTGAACCTGNAGAAGCGTTGAATAAAATTTCTGCCTCCTGCNATATAGCTGTTGTTAAGGTGGGGAAGGATGGCTCTTTGATCAGAAGAAACGAAGAATTAATAAAGGTTGAATCTCTTCCGGTAGAGTGCCGTGATACAACGGGTGCAGGGGATCTGTACGCTTCAGGTTTCCTGTATGGTTATGTAAAAGGCCTTTCACTTGATAAATGCGGCCTCCTGGGCTCAATTATGGCAGGTAATGTCATTGAGATCATCGGAGCCAGAATGGATGAAGAGAAGTGGAAAGACATAAAAGAAACTGTATCGCTTATTGTTAAAAGCTAACACATAATAAAAACTATAGAATCGTTAACCACTCTCTTAATAATAGTTCCTGCTGAACTGTGGAACATTTTATCTTAATCAGCTAATCACTTTAGGTTTATATCCTTTAAGCCCGAAGAATATGATAAAAATGAAACAGACAAGGGGTACAGAAAAACCTAAAGCGGTGCTTGATATATCTGAAATATANCCCATAAAGACCGGGATGATTGAACCCCCGACAATCGACATCACCAGNATGGAAGAGGCTTTTTTGGTCAATGGTCCCAATCCTTTGATCCCAAGGGCAAATATCGTCGGAAACATAATTGACATAAAAAAGTAAGTCGTGAACAGAGCTATGACGGAAGTCCATCCCAGCCCTATTACAACAAGGCCCATTGTAATTACATTTACCATGGCATAAATTGCAAGGAGCTTGTTTGGACGTATAAACCTCATAAATAGTGTGCTACCGGTAAACCTGCCTAACCAGAACAACCCCATTCCTCCAATTCCAAGAATCTGTGAAGCCTGCTGATTTGTTAACTTTGGCATTTCCTCGGTAACATAATTTATAAAAAAACTGTTTATTCCTGTCTGGGCAGCAACATATAAAAACTGCGCGATGACAGCAAAAACAAAATGAGGATAATTCAGAAGGTCCCTCAGCTTACCCCCCGATGCCACAGTTTCTTTATCCACAAATTGAGATTCTTCTTTAATTTCAGGAAAAGAAACCCGCCAGAAAAAAATTGCTACGATCAGCACAAGAGTACCAATCAGAAGATACGGTAGGGCAATGGAAGCAAATTTGTTGCTGTTATCATTAACTGAAAAAATCAAAAATCCCCCTACCAGGGGTCCGGCTATCCAACCCAATCCATTAAATGATTGAGAAAAGTTGATCCTCCTTTCTCCAGTCTCCCGGGGACCAAGCACTGTTGTATATGGATTTGCAGCTGTCTCAAGAAAGGTAAGACCGCAGGCAATAATAAAGAGACAAAATAAAAAACTTCCGAATGTCTGGGTCAAAGTTGCAGGCAGCATCAGAAACGCACCCGTTGCAAAGAGAAGTAATCCAAAAATAATTCCTCTCTTATATCCGAATTTCTGCATCAATAAGCCGGCAGGAATCGCCATAATAAAATAACCACCATAAAAAGTAAACTGAACAAAAGCTGATTTGGCTTTTGAAATATTCAGAAGTTCCTGAAAATGTTTATCCAGTATATCCAGGCATCCATGAGCAAAGCCCCAGAGAAAGAAAAGGCTTGTTATTAGAATGAATGGAATAAGATAACCCTCTGTAACAAGTTTTTGTTTGGTCCCGTTAGCTGAAAAATCCTTGGTCATGTTTAATCTTTTTTATCATTACAAGATTATCATGATTTCCGTATTTTCCAAAACTTTATTGCATTTTTAAATTTTAATAAAAAAAATACCATGCTCATCCCACAGCATGAATCCAGATATAACTCTGAACCACAGCAAACTGACAGATAAAAGGATTTTATAATCTGTGAATGTTCAAACCTCCGCTGATCTCGAACACCATTCCTGTTGAATAATTCCAATCACCTCGTGCAAGAGAAGCAACAGCATTGCCGATATCATCAGGGAACCCCCATCTTTTTTGCGGAATAAGCCCATCTGCAATTTGTTTGTCATATTTCTCCTTCATCTTGATTGTCATATCTGTTTGAACAATACCCGGACGTACTTCAAAAACAAGAATGCCATCCCTGGAAAGCCTGTCAGCAAAAACAGTAAATGCCATGCTAAGTCCGGCTTTTGAAATGCAATATTCTGCTCTGTTGGTTGATGAAAGAACTGACGAAACCGAGGTCATAAAAATAATTATTGGATTGTACCCTGAAATCTGTTCTTTCATCCATATCATTTCCTTTGCAATTTTCTGAGCGAAAAAAACCGGACCTTTCAGGTTTATGTTCATTACCCTTTCATAGCTCTCTTCTGACATTTCAAGAATATCATTCCTCTGAAGCGGGGCAACACCAGCATTATTTACGAGGATATCTATACGTCCGTATCTTTGAAGTATATTGGCAACAACCTCGTTATGACATTTAGTGAAGGAAATATCCAGTCCGATCGGAAAAAATTCTGCCCCCCGTTTTTCAACTTCAGAACCCAGTGTTTTCATTCCCTCACTGTCTACAGAACGGGCGATTGCGGCAATATCATAACCTTCAGATACCAGAGCTATTACTACTGCTCTGCCTATCCCTCTGCTGGCTCCTGTAATAACAGCTACAGGTTTACTGTTCATCTAAAAAAGTATTATCAGGTTTACAGAATTTCGGCTTTAAAGGTAATAATTTGCAGGAATCCCTCAACTTTTTGAATAATTATCTTCAAGATATTCTTTCCAGACACTTTCAAACCATAAATCCTGAACAGGAATCTCTCTTACCGGTACGAGTGAGTAACTGACCTTATCCTTTCGCAATCTTATCTCAAGAATCTCATTTTCAATTTGTTTGTCATATAAACACAGATCCGGTGAGTAATCAGATATTTGCGCTGAATTAATAAAATGGCTTTCATCATCAGTTACAATAAATGATCCCCGACTTCTCCCTCCCAACCTGCAATATATATTAATCGCCTCAAGATAAACCATATGAGTAATACAGTGGTCCATAAGCTGAAAACATCCGATCAGCTTCTTAACAGAATCGGCTCCGATATCCCCCGGTAGTTTTTTAAACAATTCAAAGGCTGCGGACACAGCATCATTAATATTTTTTTTATTACGGATTATTCCTCCTCTTTCAGACATCCTCCATCGTATTTCACTAAAATACCTGTCAATTTCTTTAGATTTTCCTTTTGAGAGCCAACCGGAAGCAAGCGCCAGTTCATGTTCAATCTGAGGGCCGCTCTCCTTAATAAGATTTTCCATAGAATACGGAAGCATACTATGTTTTTTGCTGATGTGCATAGCTGCCCTGAAACTTCCGACCTGGCCGGAATTCAGCGCTGATCCGCCAGGCCTGTAAACTCCATGTGATCCGTTGACCTCACCTACCGGAAAGAGGTTTTTCAGATCAGACTCCCACCAGATATCAGCCTTCAGTCCGCCATTATTATGCTGGGCACAAACTGCAACCTGAAGAGGTTCATTTGCAAGGTCGATCCCGCGCTCCTTATAAAGTTCTATTGACGGCGCATTCAATGCCCGAAGCCTTTCAACGGGTGTTTCCTGCAAGGCATCAGAATTTTTAAGATATTTATAGACCTCATGATCAAGTTTTTCAGGAGAGAATGAATTGTTCTCTTTCCACGAGATATTTTTTGTAAAATCAATAAACACCTTTCTCCCTTTTTCTTCAATCTCCCTGTAAACCAGAAGATCAATAAGNGATGAANCCCAATTANTTACTTTACGCGAATCAAAAGGCCACTGATATCCTTTAAGAAAAATTGCTTTGGAAAGTGTCATAAAATCAGGAAAAAAATCATTCAAAAACTCCCGGTCATCTTTTCCGTTTTTATCTGTCGAGAAATACCTTGGTATCACCTGCTGATAACTTCCTGAAAGATTCCACCTGAACTTTATTGATGCAATTCCAAACTGTGATTCTGTAAGGTTTTGTCCGCTTGCGCCTGCCTTAAATGCCATCCCTGTAGATCCGCTTTGTGATAAGGGATAAACACTTGTCTCATATATCCCGCCCGGACCGCCGGTACCAAGAATTACATTTGTGGAGATAAAAAGGACAAAAGCATTAATTGGATCTTTTTCCTTTCCGTTGATTGCAAGTGCTCCAATTACTTTTGAACCAGCAGAATCTGTAAGTAAAGCAACTACATGATGATTATTAAGTACTTTAATTTTACGCTTTTTTATGTCATTTGCCAGTGCTTCGAACATCATCTTTGATGTATATGGGCCGGCAGATGTTGCCCGTGCACGTGTATCATGATCTGTTTTGTACCCTGGAAATGATCCGTATTTATCATGTGGAAAAGGAACTCCCAGATTAACCAGATTCATAAAAGCAAGAACGGAACCCTGTGCTTCACAAAGTGCAATATCACCATGCATACATTTACCGTTAAAAAGATCACAGGCCATTTCAAGAACAGAATCGGACCTCTCTCCGCTCATGGAAAGTTTATAGTATGTTTGTTTATCGGAACCTGCATTGTTTGAAGTGCCGCCACCCCAATTTTCAGTTGCTACAAGAATATTTTTCTGCCCCATCGAATGGAGGCTCACGGCGGCATTGAGCGAGGCTGCTCCACTCCCGATTATCAGAGTGTTGATCCTAAAACAGTTCAGATTAAAATTACCGATAACAATTTTTTCACTTTCCATCTGAAATAAGTTTTTTTAATTCAGCGCCGTAAATCTCACGGTCGCGGATAACACATCCGCCATGCCTTAAATTCTTTATCAATCTGGTGCATCCCGAACAGGCAATACAAACTTTTGAGGGATCTGCCTTTCCATCTTTCATAAGATCAATTGGTAATGAAGGGTATGCAAACGAACTTCTTCCCAATCCAATAAATGAAGCATCTCTGTTTTTAATAACTGCAGCACCAACATAGGGAGCATATTGTCTCAGATAAGAGTATGCCGAACCTATGAAAAAAATCTCCGGAAATTTCTTCTGAAAAACTGAAGTTCCGTTAATTATTCTTATAACACCTTCAAGCGGATGCTCATCCGGAACTTTCTGACCCGGTAAAGGATTATCATAGGGCCGGGTAACATGCGGATTGAAGTAAGGGCTTCCCATGCTCAGGTTAATGAATCTGATACCTCTCGATTTTAGCTGTTCGATAAGCATTAAAGGCTCGGCTAAATCCGGATTGTCATTTTCATCAACACCAAAACCCCCTTTATAAAAATCGGAAATATTCAGACGCGTTGTGATCATAATGCTGGGAACTTCATCTCTTATCCTGTCAATTGTTTCGAGCATGAACTTAAATCTTTCCGAAGGATCACTCCCTCCATAAATAGTGTTCTTTCTGAATTTTGCCGATAATAATTCTATCATCAGGTAACCATGACAGGCTTTCAGGTCGATTGCATCAAACCCTGACAGCTTTGCAAGTTTTGCGACAGTAATATATTGATCCTGAATTCTTTTCAGATCATCGTCAGAAAGAATTGACGGGGTGCTTTTATCAAGAAGAGGATTTAGCGCTGCAACAAGCGGTTGGGGAATCCCGTCAGGTTTACTGTACCGGCCCGAATGTGTCAGCTGAATAACTAATAACGGATTAAATCCCTTTTGCCGGGCGGCATGTCTTGTTTCATCAATCAATGATGAAAAATGATCTGAATTTCCGTTATGTAACCATAGCTGACAGGGATTAGATCGTCCATCGGGAGAGACCGCCACAGCTTCAAACCAAATTATCCCGCTGCCTCCTTCAGCATATCTGAGATAGCGTCTTCTGGTCAGATTTGAAGGGGAACCATCACATTCTGAATCATAACCTTCCATTGGTTGAACAACAAGACGATTAGCGACCTGAAAACTATCTAATGATAATGGGGTCAGCAACGGCGTTATATCGTCACTGAAAGGCAATTCAAGTCCAAGTTCCTTTGCTTTAAGGATAAGCTCTTCTTTGCTTTTAAACCTAAAACGCTCGTGCATGCTAAACTACTTTCAAAGGAAAATTTCAAGATAAATATAATAATAAAGTAAGGGCAAAGAATTCCGGGTTATCCGATTTGTTCAGTTTTATTGAAGTTGACCGATCGCGGACTTATCCAGCTCAATCTGAAGATTGCCTTGAAATAATAGTTTATTAACCTGGTGAAAATACGGGCTTTCACATTTATTCCGGGAATAAAAAAGAAAATCGTTCCGGGAAGCGCCATTAGTAATCCTGAAATCAGATTGTTCAGTACCAGAAATAACTGAATGGAAAACTTATTAAATCCCATTTTATGCTTGTTAATGTAGATATGTTTCGATATCAGTACTTCCGTTTTTGTGATGGATGATGTTTTTAAATTTATCCGTGAACTTCCGCCATGATTATGCTCGATTACTATATCCCTGAAAAATGCAATTTTCCCTCCAATATTATGAACCCTCCGGCAGATATCAACGTCTTCAAAGTACATCCAGAAATCCTCATCAAATCCATTAATCTTCCTGAAAACTTCCTTTTCTATCATTATTACTGATCCTGAAATCCAGTCGGGAAAAGCGACCTCATTATCAGAATGTTCCTTTTTTCTGCCTTTTACTGATTCCACTAATGTTCTCTGAAAACCTGTCAGATTCCAGAGATTCGGAAACTGCCCTGTTGCGTGACTCTCTTTTCCCTGATCATTTACCTGCCTGCACGAAACTATAAAATAGCCAGGATTTGATCTGGCAGCCAGCAATAATTTCCCTGTCGCATTTTCTGAAGCTACCGTATCGGGATTTAAAAATAGCAGGCACTCGCCTGCGGCGCTTTCTGCACCCAGATTACATCCGTTTGCAAATCCCCCATTTACCTTATTATATATAAACCTGAAATCCGGAAAGCTTTTTTCAATTTCATGAATAATTCCATCGGCCGAATTATTATCGACAACTATCACTTCCGAACTAAACTGACTCTGTGTAAATGAACTTAACGATTCAAGGCATTTTCTCAACCGATCCCATCCTTTATAACTCACAATAATTATTGACAGATCCATTATACTTTTTTAATTACCATATTATAAACTAACATGCTAACCCACTGATCTACTAACCCTTTAACAAACTGAATTTATTCCCATCTCCCTCTCCCCTTTTTCCTTTTCAACCTTTTCAACCTCTTCAACCTCTTCCTCCTCATCCATCCATTCATACACCGGTTGTTGTGGTCCTTCATTTCTGAACCAGATTGCAAGAACTATACCTGAAAAGAAACCGAGCATGTGCGACTCCCATGAAACATTTTTATATATACCCGGGAAAATACCCCAGACCATCTCTCCATACAGAAAAACGACAAGCAGAGACAATGCGATGAGCCTGAAATACCTCCTTATAATGCCGCTGAAAAAAAGAAATGAAGCCAATCCATATACCAGTCCGCTTGCACCAATATGCCAGGCATCTCTTCCTGCAAGCCATACAAGCGATCCTGTGATCAGATAGTTAAGGATAAATATTTTGGTTGCCACCTCGGAATAAAAATAAAAAAGAGCCACGGAAAGAAAGAACAGGGGAATAGAATTATTGAACAAATGATTGAAATCTGCATGAATTAATGGGGAGAGCAGAATTCCCGGCAACCCTCCGGCTGTCATGGGATAAATTCCAAGACCGGAGAAATCGAATCCAAACAGGACTTCTACCAGTTTAACTAACCACATCAGGAAGACAAAAATACCGGGAATCATCATACTCAGAAGTAATTTCTTCCTGTAAAATGCAGATTCACTGGTCATATTCTTGTTATTTGCTTACTTCTTTCGGGAAAACAATACCCACTGACTCCCTTATCCTGTCGAGGGTATTTATCAGGTCCCTGCTGTACTGAAGTGGGACAACATCGCTTTCAAGCTTTCCCTCATCAAGACACTTCATAACTTCTGATGCTTCGAACGGGTAACCCATTCCATCCGGCAAAAGTGAATATTCCTTATTCTCTTTGCCATTAATTGCAACGTTAAGCCGTTGCGACATATCGCGTCCGCGCGAAAAGAAAAGGTTCCCGTTTTCACAAAAAAGGTCACACCCTATTCCTGCAGCTGTGCGGAATGAGCTGTATAATGTTGCCATCCGGCCATCGGGATATTTAAAAATAATGCTGATGGAATCCTCCGAACCCGTTTTTGTAAA
>JGI24132J36420_10000508_pt1 | contig 18821 bp, 20 predicted proteins | sample BarGraNGADG00212_3_FD_36420 | JGI IMG/M metagenome (IMG submission 36420) | reverse complement strand
GCGAACTGACCTCGACCAGGTGGTCGTCGTCACGAACGGCTTGAACATCGCGCTCGAGCTCGAGCTCGCGATCCCGCGCTTCACGGTGCTCGTCACGGGCGGCACGCTCCGACGGCTCCAGCACTCGCTCGTGGACCCCCTGGCGACCGTCCTGCTCGAGCGCATCCATGCGGATCTGGCCTTCGTCGGCTGCGACGGCATCGATGTCGAGCACGGTGTGACGAACGTCAACCTTCCCGAGGCGGAGATCAAGACGCGGATGATCGCTTCGGCGAGCCGCGCGATCGTTGTCGCGGACAGCTCCAAGGTAGGCCAGGTGCACCTCGGGCATGTCGCGCCGCTGTCCGCCGTCGACACGCTCATCACCGAGGCCGTCGAGGACGGCCGTGCTCTCGAGCGGTTCTGGCGAGCCGGTCTCCAGGTCATCTGCGTCGAGGCCTGACCGGTCGAGGGCCGCCGCGCCGCGCCGCCGGATTCTCAGGGCCGTGCCGCGAACCTCTCGAGCAGATCCGAGTGCCCGGAGACGACGAGGATGTCGTTTGCGGAGATCCGGGTCTCGTCCGTCGCGTACTCGAAGTCCTCGCCAGGAGGTTTGACGCCGATCACCGTCACGCCGTAGCGCCTGTGGATCTGGGACTGGCCGATCGTGAAGCCCTGGGTCTCGCGCGGTGGTCGCATCTTGACGATGGTGAAGCCATCCTCGACCTCGATGTAGTCGAGGAGCTTCCCCGAGACCAGGTGGGCGACCCGCTTGCCTGCGTCCGCCTCGGGCTGGATGACGTGGTGCGCGCCGATGCGCTGCAGGATCCGGGCGTGCTCGTGCGAGATCGCCTTGGCCCAGATCTGCTGGCTCCCGAGGTCCACTAGGTTGCCGGTGATGAGCACGCTCGCCTCGAGGGAGGTACCGACGCCGACGACGGCGATCGGGAAGTCCCTGGCGCCGAGCTGGTCCAGGGCTTCGGGGTTGGAGGCGTCCGCCTCGACGAGGGGGATCCGTCCGGCTCAGTGCCGCACGAGCTCGGGGTCCTTCTCGACGGCGAGGACATCATGACCGAGTCGCTCGAGCGTCGTCGCGATCGCCGAGCCGAACCGGCCCAAACCGATCACGAGCACGCCGGCGTCGGGCGCTGAAGACGTCTTGTCAGCCAATGAGGAGCCTCTCTTCGGGCTGGCGGATCACTCGACGACGGTCTCGCAGAGCGAGCGCCGCCGCAAGTGTCATGGAGCCGGTACGACCGACGAACATGATGACGCTGAGCAGGTACTTGCCGGCATCCGGCAGGTCGGGCGTGATGCCCGTGCTCAGTCCGCAGGTCGAGAAGGCTGAGATCACCTCGAACAGGACCTCGTCGAGGCGGCGGCCGGTGATCGCGAGGAGCAGCATCGTGCCGAGAAGCACGATAGCCGCGCTCGCGAGTGTCACGGCGACCGCGATCCGCAGCATGCCCTTCGGGATGCGTCGGTGGAAGGCCTCGATGTCGCGGTGACCGCGCGCCTCGGCGACGATCGCGAGCAACATGACGGCCAGCGTCGTGACCTTGATGCCGCCCGCCGTCGAGGCGCTGCCGCCGCCGACGAACATGAGGGCGTCAGTGATCAGCCAGGTCGGCTCGTGCATGCCGCCGACGGGAATCGTGCTGAAGCCGCCCGAACGGGCGTTGACACTGACGAAGAGGGTGCTGAGTACCTTGCTCGGGAGGCTCTGCGACCCGAGTGTCGCCGGGTTGTTCCATTCCCCGATCCCGATGACCAGCGCCCCGCCGCCCAGTACCGCGAACGACGCCGCTAGGGTCAGCTTCGTGTGCAGGCTCCAGAACCGCGGTGAACGGGGATGGCGTCCCAGGTCCAGGATGACCGGGAAGCCGACTGACCCGATCAACGCGCCCAGCGCGATCGGCGCCGCCACCCACCAGTCGCCCAGGTGGACCGGGAGCCCCTCGGTCGTCGGCGCGAAGCCGGCATTGTTGAACGCCGAGACGCCGTAGAACACCGAGTGCCACAANGCGTTGCCGGTGCTCTCGCCCAGNGCGAGGAAGCGCGGGAACAGCACCGCGGCGATCNCGCCCTCCACCGCCGTCGAGGCGATCACCACGACGCGCAGTAGCGAGCCGACCTCGCCGAGCCTGGGGGTCCGCGACTCGGTCGCGGCGAGCATTCGCTCCGTCAGGCCGAGGCGCCGCGAGACCGCGAGGCCGAGCAGCGCNGCGAGCGTCATCACCGCGAGGCCGCCGATCGCGATCCCGNCNAGGATCACGACCTGGCCAGAGGTAGACCAGTAGCTCCCGGTCTCGACGGTGCTGAGGCCCGTGACGGACACGGCCGAGACGGCGGTGAAGAGCGCGTCGACGAACGGAGCACGCCGGCCGTCCGCGGTGGCGAACGGGGTGAGGAGCAGTGCCGCGACGATCGCGACGACGCCGGCGAACGTGAACAACGCGAGCCGCGCGGGCGCATGGCGGGCTACCTCGTCGGTGGTGTCCCGCGCTGTCCGGACCCAGTTCGGCAGCCGTGACCGCATGCGCACCTCCCCAGGCGAACCGACTTCGGCGCCAGACCACTGTGCCACGACGATGGCGCCCACGGGCTGCGAGGTCGGCGGCGCGAGGCCAGTGCGCCGCCGCTGCGGTGATAGCCACCCTTACGGCGACCTTTCCGGCCCTCGGCATCATGTCGATCCTCGACTGAGCGGCAGGCTCGCGGCGGGCGTCCGCTCGTCACGCCGGGTTGATGGGGGGGAACCGGGCACAGCGCGCCAGGTTCCCCCCCTTTCACTCCAGCCACGACAACCCCTACAGTGTGTTCGCTGCGCGGAACGCACGACGCGATCCGGCACCAGCCAACTGCAGGTCGCGCCGGTTTGCCCGGCCACCAGTGAGGATGGAGGACGATGGTGAGTGACGGTGGCCCGTTGCGTTCCCGCTTCCTGACGGTGGCCGAGGTCGCGGAGATCATGCGCGTCTCCAAGATGACCGTGTACCGGCTCGTCCATTCGGGTGAAATGCCGGCGATTCGGGTCGGCCGCTCGTTTCGGGTTCCCCAGGACGCTGTCGAGACGTACCTGAGCACCGCCGTCATCGACGGCGAACGACTCTCCTCCTAGACGCGGTAGGCTGGGCAGCGGACTTTCCCGGGCGCGGGCGCACGAGGTGCGCGGCGCGCGATCATCCCATCGACATTGCGAGGACCCGTGGGCTCCGTCATCAAGAAGCGCCGCAAGCGCATGGCCAAGAAGAAGCACCGCAAGCTGCTTCGCAAGACGCGTCACCAACGTCGCAACAAGAAGTGAGACCAGGCCCGGCGCATGCCGGGCCTGAGTCGTTTCTGGGGAATTGTGAGGGCTTCGGGCGAACCGGCTCGCGGCCGGCTAGCGGCCGGGGAGCATCCGCCGGAGAGATCGCCAGACGAGTGCAAGCACCCAGAGCAGCCCAGCCGCGGCCGCCGTGTTCGCACCTCGGCGGGCAGCCCGGCGTCGGCCGCGGAACTCACGGATCGGCCACCCGACGGATGCCGCGTACCGGCGCAACCGCGAGTCGGGGTTGATGGCGCACGGGTGACCGACGACGGACAGGATCGGCACGTCGTTCGTCGAGTCGCCGTAGGAGTAGCACCGGGCGAGATCCAGGCCTTCGCGGGCGGCCAGCTGGCGAACCGCCTCCGCCTTGGCCTCGCCGTGCATCAGGTCGCCCATCAGGCGGCCGGTGTAGAAGCCGTCCTTGTGTTCGGCGATGGTGCCGAGCGCCCCCGTTGCGCCGAGCCGGCGGGCGATGAGCTCGCCGATCTCGCGCGGGCTGGCCGTCACGAGCCACACCTGGTGACCGGCGGCGAGGTGCCCGTCGAGCAGCGCCCGGGTGCCGGGGTAGATGCGCAGCGAGAGCACCTCGTCGTAGATCTCCTCGCCAACCGCCGCGATCTCAGCGACGGAGCGCCCCTCAACGATCGAGAGCGCGCGGGAGCGGACCTTGTCGATCTGCTGCTTGTTCTCGCCGAAGAGCAGGTAGCGCGCCTGGTGCCAGCCGAATCGCACGATGTCCATGGTCGTGAAGAAGCCGCGGCGGCGAAGTCCGCGCGCGATGTGGAATGCACTGGCGCCGCGGATGATCGTGTTGTCCACGTCGAAGAACGCCGCCGTATCTGCGGCGGCGCCCCTGGCGGGCCGGTTCGACTTGGGCACGTCCTCCACTGTAACGAGCCTGGGTAGGCTTGGCGTCATGGCCGGACCGTCCGCAGCACGTGTGGTGCTGTACACCCGTCCAGGGTGCAACCTGTGTGACCCGGCCCGAGACATCGTCCGATCCGTGTGCTCGGATCTCCAGGAGGATTGGGTCGAACGATCGATCGCGGACGACCGCGAGCTCACCGTCGACTACGGCGAGCTGATCCCGGTGGTGACCGTCGACGGCGTCCAGCAGGGCTTCTGGCGGATCGATGAGGCGCGACTGCGCCGAGCCCTCGCGCGCGAGGGCTCGGCCCCAGATCCAGGTGTTTAGGTCCCGCACCACAGTCGAGCGCCAGAGTGGAGCGTTGTGGCACAGGCGCGCCGCGCGCGCGTGCCACAACGCTCCACTCTGGTTCGGAAGGCGCTCAGGCCGCGAGGATGGCCGAGAGTTCGAGCTCGATCTTCGCGGTGTCGGACACGAGCAGGCCGCCGGTCTCGAGCGCCGCGTTCCAGGTGAGCCCGAAGTCCCTTCGGGAGATCTGCGTGCTCGCGCTGAACCCGGCCCGGCGGTTGCTCATCGGGTCGTCCGCGACACCGTTGAACTCGGTGGCGAGCTCGACCGGGCGGGTCACGCCGTGCAGCGTGAGGTCGCCCGCGATCACGAAGCCGTCGACGGACGGGGCGACGCTCCTCGAGGTGAACGTCCACTCCGGGTACTGATCGACCTCGAAGAAGTCAGCCGTGCGCAGGTGTGCGTCGCGCGCGTCGTCGCCGGTCGAGACGGACGCTGCGTCGATCGTGACGGTGACGTTCGAGTCCTCGACCCTGTCGCCGACGACGATCTGGCCGGCGAAGCGGGTGGCCCGTCCGCGGACCTTGGCGATCCCGGCGTGGCGGACGGTGAAGGCGACGTCGCTGTGCGGAGCGTCGATGGTCCAGGTTCCGGCGGTCAGCGGGGTGGGGATGGGGGTGGTCATCAGGACTCCTGTCAGGGGGCACCGATTGGGCGCCATATGATTGAACACTCAACTAAAGACCAGGGTGACCTGATCTATTCCCGACAAGCCGCGCAACCCGCGTCGCAACCCGCTTCGCGAACTGGCCCCCGGCCGGGAACCGCCGAGGTAAATTCGTGGCATGTCGTCCCGGGCCATGATGGGAACGCGCTGGCTGACCGCTGAGCAGCAGGTCCACTGGCGCGCGTACCTTGATGCCAGTGCTCGCCTGATGAACGCACTCGGCCGACAGCTTGAGCAGGACTCTGGCCTGTCGCTGAGCGAGTACGAGGTCCTCGTGCAGCTCTCGGAGTCACCGGAGTGGACGATGCGGATGTCCCAGCTTGCCGCGGAGGTGGTGAACTCCCGCTCGAGGCTCACCCACACCGTGCGCCGGATGGAGGCGCGCGGTCTCGTCGAACGGCAGAGCTGCCTCGACGACGGCCGCGGCGTGAACTGCGTGCTGACCCGGGAGGGCTTCGACCGACTCGAGGAAGCGGCCCCCGGGCACGTCGAGGCGGTGCGCGCGCACCTGGTCGACCGACTCGACGACGAGCAGTTCCGCGCGCTCGGTGACCTGATGGCGAAGATCGGCGAAGCGCTCCGCGAGAGCTAGACGGACGCTGGACGGACCACACCGCCGCGTTTGGGACACTGGACCCATGGCGTCCACCACGATCCACCTGTTGCGGCACGGCGAAGTCCAGAACCCGGAGGGAATCCTCTACGGCCGCCTCCCGGACTACGTCCTCTCCGAGCGCGGACAGGCGATGGCGCAGCGGGTCGCCGGCTTCCTGTCCGCCACCCGCAAGATCGACGCCGTGATCTCCTCACCGCTTGAGCGCGCCCAGCAGACAGCCGAGCCGATCGCCGCCGCGTTCGACCTCGAGGTCCAGAGCGACGAGCGCCTGATCGAGGCGGACAACTACTTCCAGGGCATGAAGTTCGGTGTTGGAGACGGCTCGCTGCGGCACCCCCGACACTGGCCGTTGCTTCGCAACCCGTTCTTGCCGTCCTGGGGTGAGCCGTATGCCGTCCAGGTGTCCCGGATGACCGCCGCGATCGACGCGGCGCGTGCCCAGGTCGCCGGTCGAGAGGCCGTGCTGGTCAGCCACCAGCTGCCGATCTGGGTCGCCCGCCTCTCGTTCGAGGACCATCGCCTCTGGCACGACCCGCGCAAGCGCCAATGCGCTCTGGCCTCGCTCACGACACTCCACTTCGACGACGACACGCTGACCGGGATCGAGTACGCCGAGCCCGCGGCGGACCTGCTTCCCGGGGCCGCCAAGGTGGCCGGGGCGTGAGCCCGAGCCGATGAACCGCCGCGCTCGACTCGTCGCCACCGCGCTCGTCGCGCTGCTCGCCGTCGGCGGCTGTTCCGCCACGTCGGGTCGCAACCGGGGCGCCGACGCCGGCAATGCCGGGTACGTCTCCGGCGACGGCACCGTGAAGACCTGGGCGGCGGGCGACCGTGGGAAGCCGGTCGAGCTGGCCGGGACCGACTTCGGCGGCGGCTCGGTGGACGTGGCCGCGCAGCGCGGCGACGTCGTCCTCGTCAACACCTGGTACGCGGCCTGTCCGCCGTGTCGCGCAGAAGCCCCGGACCTGGTCCGGCTTGCGAACGACTACGCCGCCAAGGGCTTGACGGTGATCGGGCTCAACGGCACCGACGACGCCGGCGCCGCACGGGCGTTCGAGCGCACCTTCCACGTGCCGTACCCGTCGATCGACGACCGCGACGGGCGTGCCGTCGCCGCCCTGCAGGGCGTCGTCCCGGTCCAGGCGGTCCCCACGACGGTCCTCCTCGACCGGGACGGACGGGTCGCCGCGCGCATCCTGGGCCGAGCCGATGCCTCGACACTGCGAAGCCTCGTCGACGACCTCGTGGCCGCCCAACCGACGGGGGCTTGATGTCCGGCTCGCCCGCGCAGGTCGTCATGGACGGTGCGCTGCTCCTCGCGATCCCGGTTGCGCTGCTGGCCGGACTGGTGTCCTTCGCCTCGCCCTGCGTGCTCCCGCTGGTCCCTGGCTACCTCGGTTACGTGACCGGCATGACCGGCGCGGAGCTCGGCGAGCACGGCGCCCGGCGGCGCAGCCGGATGCTCCTGGGCGTCGCCCTCTTCGTGCTCGGGTTCACAGTCGTCTTCGTCGCACTCGGGGTGGCCTTCGGCGCTGTCGGCCTCGCGCTGAGGCCGTGGCAGGACGTGATCACCCGGGTGCTCGGCGTGGTCGTCGTGCTGATGGGGCTGGCGTTCGTCGGGTTCGTACCGTTCCTCGAGCGGGAGCGCCGGATGCAGGTCCGCCCCGGGGCCGGACTCCTCGGCGCTCCACTGCTCGGCATCGTCTTCGGGCTCGGCTGGGCGCCGTGCATCGGCCCGACCCTCGCCGCGGTGCTCTCGCTCTCGCTCGATGGCGGCGACCCGGTCCGCGGCGCCGTGCTGGCGGTGGCCTACTGCCTGGGCCTCGGGATCCCGTTCCTCGTCCTCGCCGTCGCGTTCCAGCGGTCCAGCCGGGCTCTCGCTGTGCTGCGGCGCCACCGGTTGCTCATCATGCGTCTGGGCGGTGCGCTCCTGGTCCTCGTCGGCCTTGCCCTCGTCAGTGGGCTCTGGGGCACCTGGGTGCACTCGCTTCAGGGCCTCATCAGCGGATTCGAGCCGGTGCTGTGAGCGCGCCCGCGGAACCGGTCGCCGTCCCTCAGCTCGGCCTGCGCGGCTGGCTGCGGTGGGTCTGGCGACAGCTCACCAGCATGCGCACCGCCCTGCTGCTGCTGATGCTCCTCGCGGTCGCCGCCGTTCCCGGTTCGGTCCTGCCGCAACGCGCGCAGAGTCCGGAACGGGTCGCTCAGTATCTTCGCGAGAACCCGGCGACCGGGCGCTGGCTCGACCGGTTCAGCTTCTTCGACGTCTACTCGGCGCCTTGGTTCGCGGCGATCTATCTGCTGTTGTTCATCTCGCTGGTCGGCTGCATCATCCCGCGCATCGGCGTGCACGCGAGGGCCGTACGTGCGGCCCCGCCCAGGGTCCCGCGCCGATTCGATCGCTTCCCGGTGCACGAGGAGCTCACCGTCGACGCCGACCCGGAGGAGGTCGTCGCGGCTGCGGCACGGGCGCTCCGGGGCCCCTGGAGTGTGCTGCCACGCTTCCGGGTCGCGATCGCGACGGGCGCGGACAGCACGCGTACCGTCGCGGCGGAGCGCGGTTACCTCCGGGAGACCGGCAACCTGCTCTTCCACGTCGCGCTCGTCGGCCTGCTGATCTCGGTCGCCGCCGGCCAGTTCTTCAGCTACCGCGGCCAGGCAATCGTGGTGGAGGGCCGCGGATTCGCCAACGCCGTCGTCGACTACGACACGTTCCAGCCGGGAACCGCGTTCCAGCCCGCGAGCCTCGTGCCGTTCTCGCTCACCCTCGATTCCTTCGCCGCCCGGTTCACCGCCGCCGGCCAGCCCCGCGATTTCCAGGCCGATGTCACGGTTCGCGAGCCCGGTCGGGCGGAGCGCGCGGGGACGATCCGGGTGAACGAGCCGCTCCTCGTCGGCGGCGCCAAGGTGTACCTCCAGGGCAACGGGTACGCACCGAACGTCGAGGTGCGCGACGCCGCCGGTCAGCTCGCATTCTCCGGACCGGTCCCGTTCCTGCCGCAGGACAGCGTCTACACCTCCCGGGGCGTCATCAAGGTGCCGGACGTCTCGACCGGGCCGCAGCTCGGCTTCGTCGGCTTCCTGCTGCCGACCGCCGTGGTCGACGCGTCGGGCGCGCGCTCGGTGTTCCCGCAGCCGCTCAGCCCGCTGCTCGTGCTCACCGTCTTCACCGGCGACCTCGGCCTCGACTCCGGTGTCCCGCAGAACGTCTACCAGCTGGACTCCAGCCGGATGACTCAGCTCACCGCCGCGGACGGCAAGCCGGTGACCCTGTTCATCGAGCCGGGTCAGACCGTGCAGCTGCCGGACGGCAAGGGTTCCGTCACCTTCACCACGCTTCCCCGGTACGTCGCCCTCGACCTGCGGCGCGACCCGGCGCTGCCGTGGATCTTGGCTTTCGCGCTCTCGGCGCTCGCCGGGGTGACCGTGTCACTGTTCACACCGCGGCGGCGCCTGTGGGTGCGGGCGCAGCGGGCCGACGGCCGTACAGTTGTCGCCGCTGCCGCGCTTGCGCGCGGCGACGACTTCGGCCTCGGGGCCGAGGTCGAGCGGGTGCTCGCGGCGATCCGTGGGATCGGGTCTGAGGAATCGAGCGCCAGCACACCGACCGCGACGGCCTGAGGGGGAGACGCGTGGAGATCGGCAACCTGAGCACCATGCTCGTGTGGGCTGCCGCCAGCTCGTACACGATCGCACTGGTGGCGTTCTCGATCGACCTGGCGAAGCTCGCCGACGACCGCACCAGGTCGCGTGGCGGCAAGGCAGTCGGGATCGCGATGTCGACGACCATGCTGGGCGTCCTGCTCCACGCGGCGAGCATTGTGCTGCGCGGTATCGCGGCCGGTCGCGTCCCGTGGGCGAACATGTATGAGTTCACCCTGGTCGGGTCGTTCGTCGCGGTCGCCGTCTTCCTGCTGACCCAGCTGCGCCGCGAGGTCCGCTTCCTCGGCGCGATCGTCACGGGGATCGCGGTGCTCGCGCTCGGCCTCGGCCTGAACGTCTTCTACATTGCCGCCGACGGCGTGCAGCCGGCCCTGCAGAGCTACTGGCTGCTGATCCACGTCTCGGTTGCGACGATCGCCGCGGGGGTCCTCACGGTGGCCTTCGCCGCGAGCGTGCTCCAACTGCTCAAGGACTCGCGCGACACCGGCTCGCCCGCTCTGCAGTCGCGGTTCTTCCGCTTCCTCGACGCCCTCCCGACGCCTCGCGAGCTCGAGGCCCTCGCGTTCCGGCTGAACGCGATCGGCTTCGTGCTGTGGACGTTCACGCTCATCGCGGGGGCGATCTGGGCCGAGCACGCCTGGGGCCGGTACTGGGGCTGGGACCCCAAGGAGGTCTGGACCTTCGTCATCTGGGTCATCTACGCGGCGTACCTGCACGCTCGGACGACTCGCGGCTGGACCGGTCGGCGGGCTGCCTACTTCGTCCTGGTCGGCTATGCGTGCGTGATCTTCAACTTCACCGGGGTCAACCTGCTCTTCACCGGCAAGCACGCCTACAGCGGTCTGCCGAGCTAGCTCGCGCCGTCGCCCTGATCGGGAACCTCCGGTTGCGGCCGGTCGGAACCGGGGCTGGCCGGCCCGTCCGCGGCTGGACCCGTCGGGCGCGATTCGCGCGGCGGCGTCGTCCCGGCCGAACCGGTGGCCGCGCGGCGTCGATTGCTCTCCAGGCGCCACAGGAATTCTGGGTCGTCGTCGGGGGCCGTCGGCGCGGGCGGCATGGCCGGACCCCAGCCGGACCTCGGCCGGCGCGCGGTCCGGTGCGACCGGCTCACCACCAGCCAGGCGATCGACCCGGCGAGCGGGAAGATGACGATGAGGACGATCCAGATGCCCTTGTGCAGACCGGCCCGCTCCTCGTCGTCGCTCTGGACGCACTCAGCAAGCGCAAAGACCATCAGGCCAAGAGAGAGCAACAGCGGTAGATACCTCACCCCTGAAGACTAGTCCGCGGGCCTAGCCTGGACCGGTGCGAGTACTCACCTANACCCTGACGCGACTCGGCATCTTCGGCGTCTGCGTCCTCCTGCTCTGGTGGTTCGGCATGGGCGGCTGGCTGCTCGTTGCCGTCGCGGCGGTTGCCGCGTGGGCGTTGTCGTACCTGTTGCTGCCGCGGCAGCGGGCCGCGGCCGTACACGAGATTGCGGAGCGCGCCGAGCGGCGCCGGGCCAAGGGCCGGCGGTTCACGGCGGGGATCGACGCCGACGCCGCAGCCGAGGACGCCGCAGCCGAGGACGCGGCGGCCGAGGGGCTCGCCGCCGGGGACGGGACGATCACCGGATCCGCCGCGGATGACTCCGGGCGGCACTGCTCCACCGACCGGGCCTAGACCGAGAGCCCGATCGTCAGCAGAACCGCGAAGGCCAGCTCGAGCTGAGCCGTCGTCGACAGAATGGGGACCAGCGCTCGCCCGCGTGCGCCAAGGAGCACCGCGCCGGTCGCGATCCCGGCTGGCAGTGCCACGAGCAGGACGAGCAGGGACCACGGCTTCCCGAACGCGCACAGCGCGCCGAGCACGATCGGCACCCCGAGGAAGACCGCGTAGCACCAGCGAGCGTTTCGGTCGCCGATCCGGACCGCGAGCGTGCGCTTGCCGGTGAGCGCGTCGGTCGGGATGTCCCGCAGATTGTTGACCATCAGCAAGGCACTGGCGAGCATCCCGATCGCGACAGCGCCGAGGGCTGCGATCCAGGAGACCCGGTCCGCCTGGGTATAGGTCGTACCGAGCACCGCGACGAGGCCGAAGAACACGAAGACGCCGACCTCGCCCAGGCCGAGGTAGCCGTACGGCCGGGTCCCACCGGTGTAGAACCACGCCGCGGCGATCGCGAGGGCGCCGACGACGAGCAGCCATGGGTGGCCGCTGAGGATCACCAGCCAGAGGCCCGACGCGGCGCCGAGCGCGAGGAACCCCATCGCGGCGGCGCGGACCTGGCCCGGAGCGGCGGCACCGGATGCGGTCAGCCGGATCGGACCGACCCGGTTGAGGTCGATACCCCGGACCCCGTCCGAGTAATCGTTCGCGTAGTTGACCCCGACCTGGAGAGCGAGCGCGACCCCGAGGGCCAGCAGGGCGCGTGCAATCGACGCGGACCCGAGCGCTGCTGCTGCGCCGGTGCCGACGAGGACCGGGGCGGCGGCGGCCGGCAGCGTCCTCGGGCGTGCTCCGGCGATCCACTCACGCGTGCTGGCCATGCTGCTCCGCCCATTCCCTGGTGCGCCGGCGGTCCCGGCGTCATCCCCCCGTGCGCGTCAGTGCGTCGGGTCGAGCCGCTCGGCGGCGACGGTCGCCGTCGCCTGCCGGTCTACCTTGCCAGGTCCACGGGTCGGAAGTGCGTCGAGAACGACGACATCGCTCGGCGCGTGCGCGGCCCCGAGGTGTTCCGTCACGTGTCGCCGCAGGTCGTCCAGGCCCGGGATGGCGGCACCGGGCTGCGGGACGAGAACGGCGACGACGCGCTCGCCCCACAACGGGTCGGCGATCCCGACCACGCAGGCCTCCCGGATGCCCGCCACCTCGGCCAGGATCGACTCGATCGGCTCCGGTGCCACCTTCACGCCTCCGGTCACGATCACGTCGTCCGCCCGGCCCGACACGACGAGCCGGCCGTCGCGGTCCAGCGAGCCGAGGTCCGGGCCGCGCAACCATCGCACGCCTGCGCGGGACTCGAATGCCGTGCCGTCGTCGCCAGGGATCGCGTCGCGGAGCTCCCCGCGCGCGAGCGCGTCGTCATCGATCAGGTAACCCGAAGCCAGGGTCGGGCCGGTCAGCCGGATCCTGCCCGAGTCGTCGACCTCGACCCGGGTCCCGTCGAGCGGCACCCCGTCGTACACGCAGCCACCGGCAGTCTCGGTCATTCCGTAGGTGGTCACGACGCGGATCCCCGAGGCGCGTGCCCGCTCGAGCAGGCTCGGCGGGCACGAGGCACCGCCGACGAGGACGGCGTCGAAGGCGCGAAGGGCATCGGTGCCGAGCGCCTCGCCGGTCAGCAACCGGTGCAGCTGCGTCGGCACGAGCGATGTGTAGCAGCGCGTCGCGCGGAGTGTCGCGGCGGCGTCGGCGAAGGCCGCGGCTGTGAACGGTTCCGCCCTGGGCAGCACGGCGGGAGAGGTGCCGGCGAGGATCGAACGGACCAGAACCTGGATGCCGGCGATGTGCCGAAGGGGCAGAGCGAGCAGCCATCCGCCGTGACCGCCGAGCCGTTGCGCCGAGGTGGNCGCGGACGCGCGGAGAGCCTCGGTGCTGAGCGCGACCTCGCGGGGGCGCCCGGTGGACCCCGAGGTCGCGACGGTCAGCGCAAGGCCATCGACGCACAAAGCGCGCTCGAGCGCACGCCGAAGGTCGTCCAGTGGCGGGGGCTCTGTCCCCAGCCGAACCAGCTGCGTTGGCACCTCCCTAGGGTAAGAGGCATCTACAGTGGTCCGTNCCCGTGCGACCCGCTGCAAGGAGAGACCGCGCCATGACCAAGAAGCTGACCATCGTGGCGACNGCGCCGACGTCCGGTGCGCGAGCGCGCCGGACGTCGGCGAGNGNGTGCCGTCGATCGACCGCGATAAGCCTGGTCGCGGTGGCTGGCCTGCTGCTCGCCGCGTGCAGCCAGGGCTNGCCGAAGACCTCGCCACCGGTCACCGNCGCGCCGACCTTCGCGTCGTCCAAGACGACGCCGCCCAAGCCGGATGTGCCGGTCACCTGGCCGCTGACCGGAGTTGTGACCGCGAAGCTGGTCGAGCGCCCCGCACTCGCGATCAAGATCGAGAACCCGCGTGAGGGTCGGCCGCAGACCGGGCTCGAGGCCGCGGACATGGTCTGGGAAGAAGTCGTCGAGGGCGGGGTCACGCGGTACGTGGCCGTCTTCCACTCGACCATCCCGGGCGAGGTCGGTCCGCTCCGCTCGGTCCGCCCGATGGACCCCGCGATNACGGCGCCGCTCAAGTGCCTCGTGGTGTTCTCCGGCGGCGAAGCGCCGTTCGTCAACGCCGTGCGCGCCGCCGGTCTGCAGGTGCTGAGCCAGGACACCGGCAGCGCCGGCTTNTTCCGGACCNACAGCCGACCCGCGCCGCACAACCTGAACGGCACCCCGTCGACCTTCCTCAACCAGGCNGACGCGAGCCACAAGGCGTCGCCGCNCCCGCAGTTCACCTTCGCGCGGTCGGCGGCCCTTGCCACGGCGGCCGTGCTCGGCACGCCTGCCCACGCCTTGAGCATCACGATGTCCGGCTACAGCNATCCCTCGTGGACCTGGAGTGCGGCCGACTCGGCGTGGCTTCGCTCCGAAGCTTCCGCACCTGCTATGTCCGCCGCAGGCGCGCGGCTCTCCGCGCAGAACGTCCTGATCATGCGGGTCAATGTGGTCAACACCCAGTACATCGACCCGGCCGGCACCCACGTGCCCNAGACGGTGATGATCGGCTCCGGCGAGGGCCTGCTTGCGACCGGCGGTAAGACGATCAAGGTCACCTGGTCGAAGGCTTCGGACGATGCGCCGGTGAAGCTCAAGGCATCCGGCGTCGATGCCGTCCTGCTCGCGCCAGGGAAGACGTGGATACAGCTGGTCCCGATTGGCACCGGCTCCTTCACCGTCTCCTGACGGCGGGCGGGCACACCGGGCTCAGAAGTAGTAGGGGAAGCCCGACCAGTCGGGCGCGCGCTGCTCGAGGAACGCGTCTCGCCCCTCGGCAGCCTCGTCGGTCATGTACGCGAGTCGGGTCGCCTCCCCGGCGAAGACCTGCTGGCCGGCGAGGCCGTCGTCGGCCAGGTTGAAGGCGAACTTCAGCATCCGGATCGCCTGAGGCGACTTCGTCGCGATGATCCGGGCGTACTCCAGGGCCAGGTTCTCGACGTCGGCGTGCTCGGTGACCTCGTTCACCGCACCCCACCGCTCGGCGTCGTCCGCGGAGTACTCGCTGGCCAGGAAGAAGATCTCCCGNGCGCGCTTCTGCCCCACCTGGCGGGCCAGCAGGGCGGAGCCGTACCCGGCGTCGAACGAGCCGACGTTCGCGTCCGTCTGCACGAAACGGGCGTGTTCGCGGCAGGCGATCGAGAGGTCGGCGACCACGTGCAGGCTGTGCCCGCCGCCCGCGGCCCAGCCGTCGACGGCGGCGATGACCACCTTGGGCATGGTGCGCATCAGTCGCTGGACCTCGAGGATGTGCAGCCGGCCCGCGCGTGCCGGCGGGTCGGTGTACCCGGCGCTGGGCGGCCCGGCCGCCCCGGCCGCGACTTCGCCGGGCCCACCGTCGTCGACATAGTGGTACCCGTCCCGGCCGCGGACCCGCTGGTCGCCGCCCGAGCTGAACGCCCAGCCGCCGTCCCGCGGGCTCGGACCGTTCCCGGTGAGGATTACCGCCGCGACGTCCGGGCTCATCCGCGCGTGGTCGAGGGCGCGGTAGAGCTCATCGACGGTGTGCGGCCGGAAGGCGTTGCGCACCTCGGGGCGATCGAAGGCCACCCGCACGACCGGGAGGTCGCGCTCACCGTCTGCCGTTCGCTCCACCCCGCGGTGGTAGGTGACATCCGTGAGGCCGCCAAAGCCGTCCACCGCCCGCCAGCGGGTCGGGTCGAAGGTCGCGGAGACCGAGGCGGGTGCTGCGCTCATGCGGCTCACTGTAGGGCGCGCCCGGTCGCGTCGGTGATCCGGCCCCGTCGCGCCCCGTGCGCCGGTTGCGTCGGGCGCCCACACTGCGCCGCGTGGCACCGCAGGAACGGGGCCGCGCCAAACTACNGTGGAGGGGTGACCACCNCGACGGTGTTCTCGGTGCCGTTGCGCAACCGGTTTCGTGGGCTGACGGTACGCGAGGGCGTGCTGCTGCAGGGCGAGGCGGGGTGGGGGGAGTTCTCGCCGTTCTGGGACTACGACGACGCCGAGTCGCTCGCCTGGTGGCGTGCCGCCCGCGAGGCCGCGGAGACCGGCTGGCCCGGTGCGGTGCGGTCGAGCATCCCGGTGAACGTGACCGTTCCGGCCNTCGGTCCCGAGCTGGCTGAGCGGATCGTGACCGAGAGCGGCTGCCGGACCGCGAAGGTCAAGGTGGCCGAGCCCGGTCAGTCGCCCTCCGACGACCTCGAGCGGGTAGCCGCGGTCCGCCGCGCGCTCGGCTCGCGCGGTCTGATCCGGATCGATGCGAACGGGGCCTGGGACGTGCCGACGGCGATCGACCGGATCCGCCGTCTCGAGCGCGCCGCGCGCGGTCTCGAGTACGTCGAGCAACCGTGCCTGACCGTGGCGGAGCTGGCTGCGGTGCGTCGCGCGGTAGACGTGCCGATCGCCGCAGACGAGTCGATCCGGCGCTCCGAGGACCCACTCGCGGTGGTCCGGGCGGAGGCCGCCGACATCGTCGTTCTCAAGGTCCAGCCGCTCGGGGGAGTGCGTGCCGCGCTCGAGCTGGCGGAGCGCCTCGCCCTCCCGGTCGTGGTCTCCTCGGCGCTGGAGAGCTCCATCGGCCTCGCGGCGGGACTTGCGCTCGCCGCCGCCCTTCCCGAGCTGCGGTACGCCTGCGGTCTGGCGACGGCAGCATTGCTCGAGCGCGACCTCGTCTCCGAGCCGCTGCTACCGATCGGCGGCGAGATCGCCGTGCGTCGTCTCGCACCCGAGCCGCGGCTCCTCGCCGCCGCGCTTCCCGACGAGGGCGTCGTGGCGGCCTGGCGGCAACGGGTCAGCGCTGTGTCCGCACTGGAGGAGTCGAGATGAAGGCGAATCCCTCGGTCAGCGCAGCCCGGGTGATCGTCCAGGCGCTTGCCGCACTCGGCGTGCGCGACGCCGTGCTCGCGCCGGGGTCGCGCAGCGCTCCACTGGCGTATGCGCTCGCCGATGCCGCCGACAACAGCCGTGGTGCGGACGACGCAGCGTGGTCGAGCACGAGCCCGCAGATCCCGGCGATCAGCCTGCAGGTGCGGATCGACGAGCGCTCGGCCGGCTTCCTCGCGCTCGGCATCGCTCGGGGTCTCGCGGCCCGCGGCGAGATCCGCCCGGTGGTCGTCGTCACCACCTCGGGGACGGCCGTGGCGAACCTGCACCCGGCGGTGCTCGAGGCGCACCACAGCGGCATCCCCCTCATCGTGATCTCGGCTGACCGGCCGCACGAGATGCGCGGCGTCGGCGCGAACCAGACCACCACCCAGCCGGGGATCTTCGCTTCCGCGGTCCGGTTCGCCGCGGACGTCCCGGCCGCGACCGGCCGGGACGGTGAGGACCTCGACCTGCGCAGCCTGCTCTCGCGCGCCGTCTCGGCTGCCGTCGGCGCGCACGGCGACCCACCCGGACCGGTGCACCTCAACGTCGCGTTCCGCGACCCGCTCACCCCGGGGGACAGCGCCTGGCCGATGGCGTCCGAGGCCGGGCTCACGGCGGTCGAGCGCGAGACGGCGGAGGTCGAGGACCTCGTGCTCACCGCGGAACCGCACACGGTGGTGGTCGCGGGCGATGGCGCGGGGCCGGCGGCCCGCGAGCTCGCCGAGGCGCACGGTTGGCCCTTGCTGGCCGAGCCGAGCTCGGGTGCCCGGACCGGCCGACTCGCGATCGGGCCCTACCGGGTATTGCTCGGCCGGCTCGAGCTCGGCGGTGAGATCCGCCGCGCGATCGTCGTCGGCCGCCCGACGCTCTCCCGCCCGGTCCAGCAGTTGCTCGCGCGCCGAGACGTCGAAGTCATCGCGATCGGGCATGGTGCGTTGTGGGCCGAGGCCCCGCGCGGTGCGGCGCACGTCCTGCGGACCATCCCGCGCGCCTGGCTGATGCCGACGCCGTCGGCGGGATCCGGCTGGCTCACTCGCTGGATCGCGGCGGCCGTGCGGGCCGAGACCGCGATCGACGAGGCCTTGCGCGCGGAGGCCGCTGACGGGGCCGAGCGGCGGGCCGGGGAGGCGGTCGTCGCGGGTCCGGCCCTGGCGCGCGTGGTCGCGGCGTCGTTGGAGGCGGCCGACGTCCTGGTGGTCGGTTCGAGCAACCCGATCCGCGACCTCGATCTTGCCGGGCGCCCGTGGTCGGTCGCACGATCCCCGCTCGTCGTCGCGAATCGCGGGCTTGCCGGCATCGACGGGACGATCTCCACAGCGGCGGGCGTGGCGATCGCACTGCCCGAGCGGCGGGTTCGCGCGCTGCTCGGAGACCTGACGTTCTTGCACGACATCGGTGGTTTGCTCCGGGGCACCCACGAGCAACGGTTCGACCTCCAGGTCATCGTCGCGAACGACGATGGCGGGTCGATCTTCGCGACGCTCGAACATGGCGAGGCCGCCGCGCCGGTCTTCGAGCGGGTCTTCGCGACCCCGCACGGCGCGCGCTTGGCGCAGCTGTGCGCCGGTTTCGGCGTGGCGCACGCCTTCGTGACCGACCTCGAGGACCTACGCGCGCATCTGGCTCGTCCGCCGCGCGACCTGAGTGTGCTCGAGGTCGCGGTGGACCGCTCGCAACGCCAGGCGATGCACGAGCGCATCGCGGCCGCGGTCGCAGCAGCGCTCGACACGTGACGGAGGACTCTCAGCACACTCACAGGCAACGCCAAGGGGTTCCCCAGCCCGGGCGCGTTTCATGGTGTCCATCGCCGATGGGAGTAAACCGTGAATATCGCACCGATAGTGCCAAGCAGGATCCGGTCCCTGAGGTGACCTTCTCGGCCGGGGCGTGGCACGCGCCATCCCCCGCAGTGCCCGCCCCGACCGAGATGACCGGCCCCGACGCTCTGCCATTCCCGACCGCGCCACCGGCGCCACCCTTGCCGCCTGCGCCATCGGAAGGCGGCGTGGCTGCGGCGCCGCGCCCGCGCGCCATCTGGAAGCCGGTTGTCGCGGCCGCGGCAGGGGCGGCGATCCTCGCCAGTGCCGGCACCGCCGGACTCGTCAGCGCTCTCGACCTCGGCAGCACCCGCACGGTGACCAGTGCCGTGAGCCGAGAGAACACCACGCCCGTGGTCGCCGCACCGGTGACGGGGTCGACCGCCACGAACCCGGACTGGGAGAAGGTCGCCGCGGCGGTGCGAGCCTCCGTCGTCGCGATCGACGTCACCACCGGCATGGGCGAGGCGCAAGGCTCGGGCTTCGTGCT
>JGI24132J36420_10000505_pt1 | contig 18883 bp, 16 predicted proteins | sample BarGraNGADG00212_3_FD_36420 | JGI IMG/M metagenome (IMG submission 36420) | reverse complement strand
TGCGTAGCCGCATCGGCAGGCCGATGTTCTCGGCGGCGGAGAGCATCGGCACGAGCCCGAAGGTCTGGAAGATGAACGCGACCTTGTCGCGGCGCAAAGTGGTGCGGCCCTGCTCGCTGAGCTTCGTCACGGTCGTGCCGTCGATGACGACGGTCCCGGCGTCGGGCTTGTCGAGGCCGCCGATGCAGTTGAGCAGGGTGGTCTTGCCGGAGCCGGAGCGGCCGACGAGGGCGACGAGCTCGCCGCGGCCGATGTGGAAGGAGACGTCGGCGAGAGCGTGCACGGGTGCGGCCTTGGACCCGTAGGTCCGGCTGACGCCGGTCACCTGGACCATCGCGTCGTGGGGCAGTGCGTCGAATCGCACCGGACTGGGATTGAGGGCGCTCACGGTGCGCTCCAGCCTCCGTGCTCGGGCACGGAGTCGTCGGTCGTGGGGTCAGGAGCCCGGTGCGCGGGCGGGGACGCAGGTGGCGCCGGCGGGGACACGGGCAGCACCGGTTGCGCTGCCGGTGGCGCTGCCACGGGTCGCGGTGGCGCCGGCGGCGCCGGCGGCCCAGCCGATGTGGCGGGGGTGGTCGACCGGGCCGCACTGGGCGCGTCGGGCCAGACGCCGACGTGGTCGGGTTCGAGCTCAAGTCGGACCCGGTTCTCCAGGCCGAGTGCCAGCCGGTAGTCGGTGGGCAGCTGCATCCGCCCGGAGCGGTCGAGGACGGCGTACTCGCGCGCGATCACGGAGGACTGCCCGTGCTCGTCGACCTCGGTGCTGCGGACGACCTCGGAGCTGGTCCGGCCGTCGCGGATCGCGACCGTGCGTTGTACCTGGGTGGCGACGGCGGCGTCGTGGGTGACGATCACGACCGTGGCGCCCAGGTCGCGGTTGGCGGAGCGCAGGGCGGCGAAGACGTCCTCACCGGTGACGGAGTCCAGCTCACCGGTGGGTTCGTCGGCGAAGAGGACCTGGGGTCGGTTGGCGAGCGCGACGGCGATCGCGACGCGTTGCTGTTCTCCACCGGAGAGCTGGCCGGGGCGGCGCTTGGCCTTGTCGCCCATCTCGAGCGCCTCGAGCAGCTCGGCGGCCCGGCGCTTGCGTCCCCGGGCACGCAACCCGGAGAACGCCATCGGGAGCATGACGTTCTCGGCGGCGGAGAGGTAGGGCAGGAGGTTGCGCGAGGTCTGCTGCCAGACGAAACCGACGACGGCGCGCCGGTAACGCAGCCGGTCCGCGTGCGACATCTCCAGCAGGTCCCAGTCGCCGACGCGCGCCCGTCCGGCCGTGGGCAGGTCCAGGCCGGAGAGGACGTTGAGCAGGGTCGACTTTCCGGACCCGGAGGCGCCGACGATGGCGACCATCTCGCCGTTGGTGACGAGCAGGTCCAGGCCCTGAAGCGCCTGCACCTCGATCTTGTCCGACTGGTAGATGCGCACCAGGTTGTCGCACATGATCAGCGAGTCGTCGCCATACTCGCGCCGCCGGTTGTCCGCGTGCGACTCGACCGGCGGTTCAGTTGCGCGCGTGGAGGTTCTCATCGGGCCCTCCCGTGGGCGTGGGGTGACGGGTCTGGATTGATGGTACGGGCGGGTGTCATGACGTTTCTCCCAACCGCAGGACATTGCTCAGGTTGTCGCGTCGATGCGCGGTGACTTCAACCAGGACGGCGACCAGGACCAGAAGTACGGCACCGGCTCCGACGTACCAGAAGGTGCTCGGGCTCACCGTGATCGCGGGCGCCCCGGACGAGCCCGCGAGGACCTCGAGCCCGAGAGCCGGTCCGGCCTGGGTCAGGATCACGAGAGCTGCCGCGCAACCGGCCAGCAGGGCCGCGAGCACGAGCGGGAGGAGCTGGGCCAGGGCCAGCCACCAGCCGTACCTGGTGCTGAGCCCGAGGGTCCGCAGCGTCGCGAGTGTGCGTCCCCGCTCACGCGCGCCGGCCAGCACGCTCGCACCGAGTGCGACCGCACCTAGCAGCGCCACGATCAGCGTCCCGAACATGAAGAACCTGTCGATGCCGCCCATCAGCGCATTGGCCCGGGTCGCCTGAAGCCACCCGGCTCGCGAGGCGACCGTCACGGCCTTCCCCTTGAACACGGTCGCGACCGCACGGTCGGCGCCCGGGCCGACGACCATGAGCGTCCTGGTCGGGTAGTCCGCGACCTCTGGGGCACGCGCGAGCAGCGTCTCGAGGTCGACCACCAGGTACGGCGCCGGCGCCCAGCGGTAGGCGGTGGGGTGGTTCAGGAGACCGGTATTGGCGAACGGCAGGTAGCTCTTGCCGATGCTCAGCGCGCTCTTCCCCGGGATGGTCTGTCCGGCATAGGCCGGGTCGACGAGCGCTGGCAGCAGCTTCGTCTTGTCCTTCTCGACCAGGGCGGCCAGGTTGCCGTCCGGGTCCAGGGGCGTTCGGGCGATGAGGNCCGGGTAGTGCCGGTCGATCGCGATCAGATTCGCCTTGGCCCAGGTGGCACCGAGCGGCAGGTCGATGTCCTGCCGGTAGGACACGACGGCCGCCGCGTCGACACCCGGTTGGTCGCGGATGGCGCTGACCGCGGCGTCGTCGAAGNTGCCGCCGACGCGAGTGTCCGCGCCGATGTGCTCCCAGGACGCCTGCACCTGCCCGGCGTGAACGGTGCTCGAGATGAGCGTGCCCGCGACCCCGATTGCCGTCCCAAGGGTCAGGGCCAGCAGCGGTAGCACCGCGAGGGCCGAGGCGCCATCGGCGGTCGCCAGCACACCGAGCGCGCCACGCTGGCGTCGGCCGAGCGCCGCGAACGGTCGCAACAGGAGTGGGAAGACGCGGATCAGCAGCACGACGGCGGCCAGCGCGAGCAGGATCGGGGCAGCGGACAGGAACGGGTCCGCGCCGGCGGTCTGCTCCTGGAGCACGCCGCGGCCGCGCAGCGACACGATCGCGGCGATGGCGAGCGCGATGGCACCTGCCTCCAGCACCACCCGGCGAAGGTTGCGTCGCTTGCGGAGCACGGCGCGTTGTTGCTTGTTTGCCGGCTCGCGTCGACCGGACCAGGCGCGTNGGGCGAAGGCCACACCCATGAACGGTGAAGCGCACATGGCGACGAGCGCGACGGTGCCGAGAGGCACGACGACGCCACCCCAGCTGCCCGTGAGCCGGATCGCGAGCGCCGTTCCCAGCGCGATCCGACGGCCGCGATAATGATCGACTCGACCAGCAACCGGCCTGCGATCGCCATGATGGACGCGCCGCGGGCGCGTTCGAGCGCGAGCGCGGCGGACCGGCGCCGGACGAGGAGTCGGGCGATCAGCGCGATCACTGCGGCGGTCACTCCGATGACACCCGCGATGACCACGGACATCTGTGCGAGCGCGGCGCGAGCCCGGCCGGCGAACGCCGGGACGGCGTCACTCATCGTGATCGTGACCGTCGGTGGGGTCTGCGCGTTCGGGTTCAGCAGGCCCGGCTGGTCGTTGAGGCGGGCGACCGCGTCGGGGATCTGCTGGACCGTCGAGGAATCGAAGGCCTTGACGTCGAGCGGCATCCGGACCGTGCCGACGAACGGGGCTCCGATCCGCAGCGAGATCCCGGTCACCCCGTCGAGATCCGTGAAGATCGTCGCGCGCGCGAAGTCCTTGCGAGCCTGGGCCTTCTCGGCGACCGGCTCGAGCGCCTCCGGGACGTTCGACCAGAACTCTGCGGTCGGATCGCTCGGCTCGACGAGACCCACGACTGTCAACACGACGTCTCCGGCGTTCTCCATCGTGGCATGCAGGTACGAGCCGACCTTGACGTCGAGCACCGCCGCGGCGGCCTTGGTCATGACGACCTCCGCGGCACCGCTCGCGAATCCGAGGCCCGGCGGCTGCTTGGGCAGCCTGCCCTCGACCAGCCGGACGAGCGTCTTGGGATTGTCGAGCAGCGCGATCGAGATCTCGTCCTCGCGAGCGGGCCTCGGGGAGATCGAGGACGCTGCCGGACCGACACCGTCGACGGTCATCCTTGGGGTTGCCACGAAGAGCTCGGTGGCGGAGACGCGACCTCGCAGCGGGCTGACCAGACGGTCCGGGAACTCCTTCGCCAGCTGCGCGAACTTCGTCGGGTCGACACCGGCGTTGACGGTCTGGAGTCCCGAGGCAGTATTCCCGACGGGGATCGTCGCGCTGACCGCCGGGGCCGCGACGCCGTCTGTCAGGGCCTGGCGAGCCGCGCGGTTCAGGGTGGCGTCGGTCTCCCGAGGCCCCGCCACCGCGAGGAAGGCACCGACCGTCGTGACGGCGAGCGCGACGACCACGATGCCCCGGTCTCGCCAGACACGTCGCGTCACGAGGCGTCGCGAGTCCGCCGTCAACGACCGCCAGCGAGCACCGACGCCGTGCAGTGTGGCCGAGCGGTGGGTGCGGGCGGTCATCGTTCGTCTCCGAATCGCAGGACAGAGGCGGGATCGGCCGAACGCATCGTCTGAGCGACGACCGTGACAGCGACGGCTAGGAGGGCGACCACCTCGGCCGCGAGCAGGCCCACCTGCCGCCACGGGATGTCGACGAGCACCGCCGGGAAGGGCGCGCGNCCGTCCACCGTGAATCCGACGAGGGGGCCGATGAGCCAGCTCAGCAGCACCCCGAGACCGATCCCGAATACGCAGCCCAGCAACGAGAGCAGGAGGGTCTCGATGGCCACCACGTTGGTGAGTGACCGGCGGGACAGGCCGACAGCCCGCAGCTGGGCGAACTCCGTCTCGCGAGCACGAATCGTCACGGCCGCGTGGATCGCGAAGCCAGCGGCCGCGAGCAGGGCTGCGGCCAGCGTGACGAGCGAGAGGGCACCCTGGGTCCCGACCCGGAGCGCACCGCTCGTTCGCTCGCGAAGCACCGCCTCGTGCGTCGTCACCGTGCCGAGCTTCTTGGCCTCGACCGTCTGAGCGAACTTCTGCACCGAGGTCGCGGGCGGGTCGAGCCACCACGCGTCGACCAGTGACGTACTGCCGACCTGCCGGACCGCCGCCTGGCCCAGTTCGGTCAGATCGACGACGACGCTCTCGCTGTAGGGGTCGGTGCCCGGGACGTGGTCGATCGTGCCGACCACCGTGATCGGAACGATGGTTTCGCCCAACCGGAGCGCGAGGTCCTGACCGACTTCCCCACCCACCGACTGGAGAAGGCCCGGAGTCACGAGCGCGCGAACGCTGCTGACCGGCCACGGCACTGCCACCACGCGAGCCTGCCCGAAGCGATCCGCCCGCGGGTCGAGGCCGATCTGGGTGAGCCCGAGTTGTGCGCCGTCAGGGGGTTGCGCAGATCGCGGCGTGAAGCCTTCGGACGCGGCGTACCACCGCGAGGCCCCGGTGCCCACGGTGGGAGACTCGTCGTAGGTGACAGCACCCGAGGAGTCCTTCTGCGTGGCGCTCGGTTGAGCAGAGCGGATATCCCCGATCCCGATCGCGAGGGCGAGATCCGACCCGAAACCGAAGCCCTGGTCACGCTCCAGCACCATCGACGCCTGGAAGCCGACGATCCGGAGTCCTGACACGCCGACGGTTGGTGCCTGGCCGTCCTTTGCCGCGACGAGCACGCCCTCGATCTCATGCTTCGCCCCGTCCAACGGCACGGTTCCGGCAGCGACGATCCGCACCAGGCCGTCCGCGTTCCCGACCATCAAGGACAGCGCCATTGCGGGGGCGGGGCCGGTCTGCTGGATCGCCGGTCCGCCCGGCAGCGGGCCCTGCACGCTGCTCGTCGGCTGGTTCGTCGTCACCCACGCCTGTGCCTTGATCAACGTGGGGGAACCCGGCAGCGGGATCCCGACCTTGAGGTTGGCACCGCTCTGGGCAATGAACTGCTTGATCTGTGCCCCACCCTCGACGTCGACCCGAGTCCCAGTCAGCTGTGCAGCGGCGCCCGGGCTGAGCCCGAGGACCTGCGCGCCCACTTCGTTGTCGACGTTCGGGCCGTCGAACCCCTCAGAGAGATTCCCCAAGCCGCCCACGCGGTCGAGCACCGGGCTCGGCTTGGCGGCAGGGGACACGGCGACAATGGCGGCGCGCTGGTCGAACGGATCGAGCGTCATGTCGGCTACCCGCACGCTGGCCGGGTTGAGGAAGTCGACCTGGTCCGTCTGAGAGGTGCGCCACGTGGTCAGGAACGACTGCGCGAAGGTGCCCACCGCAAGCGCCAGGGTCAGCAGCAGGATCGCCGCGGTCGCACGGGCCGGGCGCCGACCGACCTCCCAGGCCGCGAGCGGCGCGACGAAACCGCGACCCCGGGCGGCAAGCCGCTCCGCGACGCGCGAGGCGGCCGGCACGAGGCGGANGCACAGCAGCGCACCGGCGAGCAGCGCGAGCGCCGGACCGACGGTNAGGATCGGATCGACCCGATAGCTGGTGCCCCCGCCGAGCACGGGCGCCCGGTAGGAGCGCAGCTGCCAGTACGCGAGACCGGCTAGCACGAAGATCGCGAAGTCGAGCCCGGAACGTTGGATCGCCGACATTCGATCTGGTCGGGCTCGCGCCTGCTCGGCCTCGACGAACGTCGTGGCGCGGCGCAGCAGCGGCGAGATCAGGACGACCGCGAAGACGAGGCCGACGACGCCCGCGACGTACCAGGTCATCGGAGGGACGCCCGGGTCACGGGCCATGCCGGCATCGGCCAGCGCGGAGTGATGGGCGACGAAGAGGAACAGGCGTCGCGACAGCTCGGGGGCCGCCAGGGTGGTGACCGTCGCCAGGACGAGCGCCTCGATCCCGGCGAGGCCGATGAGTTGCCCGGTGGATGCGCCGCGGGCGCGCATCAGGTGTTGCTCGCCGACGCGTCGTTCAGCCAGCAGCCGGGCTGTCTGGAGCAACGCGGCGACTCCGAGGACGAGCAGCAGGAGCCCGGCGACCAGGACGCTGCTGCGCGTGATCGTGAGTGACGCGAGAACACGCCGCAGGAAGTCGGGTAGGGCCGTCTTCGCGTCGACCGTCGTCGCGCCGTTGGGTCCGCCCGACTGAGCCGCCTGCACGACCGTGTCCTGGGCCGTGTCGAGGCGGTTGAGCAGCGGGCCGATGTCGGTGGCGCGAACGGTGCTGAGGTCCGGGGTGTACGAGATACTGACCGTGTCGGCCTCCGGCAGGGCGCCGGGGGCGGCGGTCGCGAAGGCGGCGGCGTTGATGACGAGTGGCCCGTAGGCCGGGTTGATGATCCGCCCGCCCGAGCCCGGAACGGGGAACGCCGGGTCGTAACCCGCTCCGCCGAGCAGATCGGGCTTCCAGTAGGCATCGGTCGCCGAGTTGACGGCGTAGATGCCGACGACCTCGATCACTGCGCCCGCGTTGTAGTCCGCGAGCGAGGTCAGCGGGATCCGATCACCGATCTTCCAGCCGAGGTTCTCGACCGCCTGGGTGGGGATGGCGACCGGGATGACCCGAACCTGCCCGGCCGCGGCCTCCGTNGTCTCGGTTGGCGCCGCCGGCCAGTGCCCGCTGCTCAGCCGCGCGTGGTCGGCGAACTCGGCGATCGAGCCNAAGTAGGTAAGGGCCTCGCCGTTCTTCGTCGTGGGGAGGCGCTCGAGGTGCGAGGTGATCGAGACCCGCGACGTCGTCTTGATGTCCTTGAAGATCGCCGCCGCGCCGATGTCGGCTCTTGTCACGACCGGCGNACTCTGGCCGCTCGGTGGCACGCCGAAGGTGAGGTCGAGATCGGTCGAGCTTCGCGGTGCGGCGGTGAGGCTAGCGGTCAGCGCGAAGCGCTCCGTCGAGCTGATCAGGAGGCTCAGGCCCGCGAGGAGCGTGGTGCAGGCGAGCGCCACGGCGGCGACGACCGGCAGGATCGCCCATTGCGCCCTGGACCGGCGACCGGTGACCTGAAGCCGCCAAACCCTCATACGGGCTCGCACCGTCCGCCGGCGCGCCAGGACGGTGACATTCGGGCTCCCGTCAACACGGCTGGGTGTGTCGTCCGACTGCACCGGACGCCGATATCATCGCGGCCCAACCTGAGAAATGCGGGGCTTCAGGCCGCGTCATTGTCACTGTGATGCGATTGTGACCCGCCATCGCGAAGCCGGGTCGGGCGAGCGCGAGCAGCCCGCCTGGCAATGAACCCAGCGCGGCGACGGCGGCGCCGAGCATCGAGCCGGCACCGAGCACGACCGCGTCGGTGCGGCCCAGCCGCCGGTGCGGCGCGGGCGCGGTCATTCGATCACCCGGCAGCCAGCCGGTAGCAGACGACCGCCGCGGCCAGGCAGAGCAGCACGCTCAGCGAGGCGTCCAGCAGAGCCGCGCGCCAACGGCCGACACGGGCGGCGACGATCGACAGCAGCCCGATCGTTCTCAGCGCGCTCGGCCGTGGTCCTTCGGTCCGATGTGGGCTCCCCGCCGACGGCGACGCCGGATGCCGTCCATGTGTGCCGCGCTGGGCGACCGCGCTGTGGTGCCGTCCACGAACGGCACCACAGCCGGCGACGTGATGACGCCCGACCCGATCGCGGTGCTCGTCGGCACCCCCCTTGGCGATGTCGCTCGGCTGATGCTGACCCGGCGGGTCAAGAGGATCCCGGTGCTGCAGGCCGGCCGGGTCGTCGGCATCGTCAGCCGCTACGACCTGTTGAGGTCCGTCGCGGGCGTCGTGTCTGATGCGGAGCTCTTGCGGCGCGTCGGACCCGCGGGCCCCCACCTGATCGACCGGCCGCGTGCGCCACGTTCTTCTCGGCGTACTTGACCAGCATGGTCTTGTCGGCCGACCTGGTCAGGGAGTTGAACCGGTAGGTGATCTCGCTCTGATCCCTGGTTCCCACCTCGTGGTGGGAGCGCTCGACCTGCAGATTCCTCCTCGCCGGGTTCGCAGATCGTGCCTGCCGAGACCGCCGAGTCGACCGTTGTGGCCCTGATGCTGCCCGACCACCTGCGCGGCAACGGGTACGGTGTCCTCGGACTGGTCCAGTCGATGGGCGCCCTGGCTGCCCCACTCATCTTGGGGTCACGGTGGGTCGCTTTCACCCCGACACTGGCCTTCGGGTATACCGCCGCATGGATGCTCGCCGCAGCCCTCGCAGCGAAGCTGATCACCGCGACGGTGACGTCGACGCTCGAGAAGGGCAAGCACGCGTGAACGACCAAGTGGCCGAAGTGGAGACCGGTATCGGTGCGGACCTGAGCGTCGCCCGGCGCCGCTTCTCAACTCGTCCGCAGGTATGGGATGTCACGCTCGCCATCGCGCTCGGCGGCGCCCTAGGCGCGATCGCCAGGTACGGGCTGAGCGCCTCGTGGCCGCCCGCGCCGGGCACCTTCCCGTGGTCCACCTTCGCCATCAACGTGACCGGTTGCCTCTTGATCGGTGTGCTCATGGTGGTCCTGACGGAGGTCGCCGGCCACCCGCACCGGTTGGCCCGGCCGTTCCTGGGCATCGGGGTGCTCGGCGGGTTCACGACGTTCTCCACCTACACCGCCGAAGCCCAACGCCTGATCGCCGACGGTCATACTCTCTCGGCGCTGGTGTACCTGTTGGGCACCGTCGCCGCGGCCCTGGTCGCCGTCCAGATCGGCGTCGTCGCCGCCCGTTTGCTCAACCGACTCCGGACCTGGAAGGGAACACGACCATGAGGGCTCAAGACACGGTCCTGCGGTTGACGGTGTACATCGGTGAATCCGATCAGTGGCACCACCGACCCCTGTACAGCGAGATCATCCACCGGGCCCACGCCGCCGGTCTGGCCGGCGCCGCGGCGTTCCGCGGATTTGAGGGGTTCGGAGCCTCCCACCACATCCACACCACCCGGATGCTCAGCGTGAGCGAACACCTGCCGGTGACCGTCGTGATCGTGGACACCGAGGACCGCATCCGCGCATTCCTGCCCCAGCTCGACGAGCTCATCCAGGCGGGCATGGTGATCCTCGACCCCGTCGAGGTCGTGCGATACGTCGGTCGGCGCTCCCAGGCACCGGACGCATGACGGTCCTGCTCGTCGCGCTCGGCGCGGCCGTCGGGGCACCCCTGCGCTACTTCACCGACCGCACCATCCAAGCCCGCCACGACTCCGTGTTCCCCTGGGGCACGCTCACCGTCAACGTCGCAGGGTCGCTGCTGCTCGGGTTCTTCCTCGGCGGCGCGGCCGCCGGAGGCGTCCCGCCCGCAGTCGTCACGGCCGGCGGCGCCGGCTTCTGCGGGGCGCTGACCACCTACAGCACCTTCGGGTACGAGACCGTCCGCCTCGCCGAGGGCGGCTCCGTGCTCTACGGATTCGCCAACATAACGGTCAGCCTCGCCGCCGGGCTCGCCGCCGCCTGGCTAGGGCTCACCATCGCCGCCGGGCTCTGGGGTTGACGGTTGCCGATTTGGGTACGCTTTCGAGGGCCCGATTCTGGGACACGTTCGCGGACACGCAGGCCACAACCAGTGGCGAGAACTGGTCGGTCCTCACCGAGCGGCGCAGTTAGACCACCACCGTTTGGGGCTGGTCACAGCATCCTTACCGGCACCCCACGTTGATCGACAGGGTGGTCGCCGGGAACCGATGCGCGGGCTCGGGGAACGCCTGGACGAGCGCATACCGCAGCAGGCTACCGATCGCACCGCCGACGCCAACGAGCGCGAGGGCACGCTTGCTGCCGGCGTGGACGATCACGCGGAGTCGCCGGGGAACAGCGAAGTCGGGAAGATCACTGCTTCCCGCGAGGTTTGCCCGGTCGCGATCTGGTCGAGCAGCAGCTCGCCCGCCGGTCTGGTCATCGCCACCACCGGGTTGATGACCGTCGTCAGGGAGGGCCGGGTGGACTCGTGCACGCCGAGCGCGGCTACGTCGATCAGGGTCGGCTCGCGCGGCGAGCGTCGCGGGTCGTGCGTTGTCATGCCACCCACTTCCGCACGCGTCGTCGCTCGAGCCCTCGCCGGTCGCAACCGGTCCCGGTCCGGGACCGCGTTGTACTTCGCCACCTGTGCATACCAGAGCGCGTTGGCCTTCGGGGTGCGCTGCTGCGTTTCGTGGTCGACCCGGACGAAACCGAACCGTCCGGCTCCGGGACGTCGTCGTGCGCCTCGCCGTCAGCTCGCCCGGGTCGTCGGTCAGTGCTTGGCGAGCCAGTCGCGCGAAACTCGTTCCTCGGCCGCGACGGCATCGTGGAAGGCGACCGCCATGGCGTCCTCGACCGTCCTGGCGAAGAGCCGGAGGGACGCCTTGACCAGGCCGGCGAACGTCTCGACGCAGCCGCCGTCCTCGTGCGGGATCAGGGTGATGGTTCCGGTCATCCGGACCGGTGCGCCGATGATCCCGACCGCGACGGTCGCGCGCCTGGCACCGGCGCTCGCGTCCTCCCAGACCTCGACCTGGCGGACGTCGAGGTGGGCGCCGACGAACGAGCGGATGTGAGACGGGATCGCCGCCGTCGGGATGAGCGACCGCACCGCGATCGTAGTGAGACCGCCCGCGCCAGGAGTGACGGTAACGTGGCCCGGAGTCGCACCCGCGTCCCGGAGCTTCGCGTCGATGAACGCGGGGTCGCTCAGCATCGCCGCCACTGTGGCGACGTCCGCGGGATAACGCACCTCGGCTGACAACCGCATCGCCGGACCCCTTCGCTCGACCTGGCGGCGAGGTGCGCGGGCCAAGGACCTCCGCACGATCACCATCGCTGTGGTCACTGAGATTATCCCGTGTGGAAGTCGTCCGGGGCGGGTTCCTCCTAGGCTGCTCCCGTGTCCACCCTCAGCGACCTCGTCGCGCGCCACTCACGGCTCGACCCCGCGGACGTCGAATGGCTTCACTTGCTGGTCGGGGACTGGCAGCTGGTCTCCGACCTGGCCTTCGCCGACCTCGTGCTCTGGCTGCCGACGGCGGAGGGTCAGTTCGTGGCGGTCGCCCAGTGCCGACCGACCACCGGCGCGACGGTCCACTACAGCGACATCGTCGGGACGACCGCGGCCGAAGGGCTCCGGGTCCACCTCCGGCACGCGCTGGTCGAGGCCCGGGTTCAGCGGGTGCGCGAGTCGAGGGTGATCGAGGGCAGCGTGGTGCGTGAGGAGGTCGTTCCGGTGGCTCGCCGCGGGCTGCCCTTCGCGGTGGTGGCCCGGCAGACGAACATGGGCGGTTCCCGGACGCCGAGCCGGCTCGAGCTCAACTACATCGAGGCGGCCGACGAGCTGCTCCGGATGGTCGCGCACGGCGAGTTCCCGTCGCCGGATTCCCCGACCGGACCGCGCCGCGGGGCGCCGCGGGTCGGCGACGGCCTGATCCGGCTCAATTCCGAGGGCGAGGTGCTGTACGCCAGTCCGAACGCGTCGAGCTGCTTCCACCGACTCGGTGTGGTCGGCAACCTCGTCGGCGAGTCGCTGATCGAACTGACCACCGAGCTCCTCGTGCAGCACATTCCGGTAGACGAGTCGTTGCCCCTCGTGGTCATGGGCCGCGCACCGTGGCGCACCGATCTGGAGACGAAGGGCGTGACGATCGCTCTGCGGGCAGTGCCGCTGACCGAGGCTCGGCAGCGAACCGGCGCCATCCTGGTCTGCCGCGACGTCTCCGAGCTGCGCCGTGGCGAGCGCGAGCTCATCACCAAGGAGGCGACGATCCGGGAGATCCACCACCGGGTGAAGAACAACCTCCAGACGGTCGCCGCGCTGCTCCGGTTGCAGGCCCGGCGGATGTCCTCGCCGGAGGCACGCTCGGCGCTCGAGGAGGCGATGCGGCGGGTCGCGACGATCGCGCTCGTGCACGAGACGCTCTCGCAGACCCTGAACGAGACGGTCCGGTTCGACGACCTGGTCTCGCGGAGCCTCGCGCTCGCGGCCGACGTCGCCTCCGCGGGGGGCACCGTGCTGACGGTGCGCACGGGGGAGTTCGGGATGGTGCCGGCCGGGGACGCGACAGCGCTCGCTCTGGTGCTCACCGAGCTCGTCACGAACGCCGTCGAGCACGGGCTGCCCGCTGGTCGGAGCGGCACCGTCGAGATCCACGCGGAGCGGGACGGCTCAGAGCTACGGGTCATCGTGGCGGACGACGGCGTCGGGCTGCCCGGCGGCGGCACCGTGCCGACGACCGGTCTGGGTGCCCAGATCGTCCAGACGCTCGTCCACAACGAGTTGCGCGGGTCGATCCAGTGGCGCCAACGGGACGGCGGCGGGACCGAGGTCGTGCTCCGCGTCACCCTGCGTGACCCGAAGTCCTGAGAGCGGGCGTCCGAGCCCCCGGGTGAGCCGAAACAGTGCCGACGGAGACCTCGGCGGGAAACGAGAAGCCCCGTCGAGCCCACGGGCTCGACGCGGCTGGTGCGTTCTTGTGCTGCTCGGCGTCAGCCTGCGCGGCGCGCGCGAGCAGTGCGGCGCTTGAGGGCGCGGCGCTCGTCTTCGGAGAGGCCACCCCAGACGCCGGCCTCCTGGCCGGACTCGAGGGCCCAGGTGAGGCACGTCTCGAGAGCGGGGCAGCGATGGCAGACGGCCTTCGCCTCTTCGATCTGGTGGAGGGCCGGTCCGGTGTTCCCGATCGGGAAGAAGAGCTCCGGGTCCTCGTCCAGGCACGCAGCGCTGTTGCGCCAATTCATAGTTGCTCCTTGGGCACGCGGCGAAGGACCCCGATCCGGGGCTCTACTCGCCAGGGGATGGTTCTGCTACCAAATAGCGTCACATGCGACGCGCAGGTGCACAAGGGGTGACGAGAAGGTTTCACCCAGAGCCGAGTGATGTGTTCGTCACATTCACGTGACGACACCGCGGCTAGGGTGGGCGTCGTGCCACCCCCCGCGCCGTCGTCCGCGCTCTCCCGGCGACGCCGGCCCCTGGTCGTCGCGGTGTGCGCCGTGGTCGTGTTCGAGGCCGCGCTCCTCGTCGGAGTCGCCGGAGGCTACCTCGTCTCGATCGCCCGCGGCTCGTCCGAAGCGCCCGGGACGGCGGCCGGGATCGCGGCGTTCGGCGTCGTCCTCGCGGCCGCCCTGCTGTGCTGCGCTCTGGCCCTCTGGCGCGGGCGGCGGTGGGCACGCGGCCCGGTGTTCACCTGGCAGGCGCTCCAGGGCGCGACCGCGGTCTCGCTGCTCTCCGGCGAGCAGTGGCCGACGGCGCTCGCGGTGCTCGTCGTGGCCTTGACCGGCGCCGTGCTCCTGCTGCTGCCGCCGGTGGTCGCCGCTACGACGGGCTCAGGAAGCGCGGAAGACCTGTAGCGGTACCGCGCCGGCCTGGCTGAGCAGCACGCCGCGCCCGGGATGCCCGGCGTCGTCGTCGACCTGCGACTCGATCCGCTCCGCGAAGACCTCGCCGCTGCCCGGCGTGTTCGCGCCCAGCACGATGCCGCACCCGCCCCGGCGCAGGTCGCCGAGCAGCCCGCGGAAGGTGAGCGACGCCCGCTCGGTGCTCGCGGACGCGAGCACGAACGGTCCAGGGGTGTGGTCCGCCGAGCGTCGCGCGCAGATTGCGTCACTCCAGCCGGGCTCGCCCCGTTCGAGGTCGTCGAGGTCGTCCAGCACGAGCAGCTCGGCGCGGGCGATGTCTTCGAGCCTCGGCCGATCCGTGACGGTCACGCGGACCGGACGTCCGCTCCTCGTCAGCGCGAGCAAGGGACCGCGGCGGGTCACGATCAGCGCCTCCGCGACCCGATCGAGAAGGGCGGCGGCGAGGACGGCCAGAACCGTCGATCGTCCGGACCCTCTGGGTCCGACGACGAGGAAGCATCGCTCGGAGAGGTCGAGCGCGACCGGTTGGGCGGTGTCCCCGCCAATCCCCAGCGGCAGTTCCGTGATGTCGACGGAACCGCTCGGCGGGGTGCCCGCGTCCGCCGGCAGCACGCGGAGTCCGATCGGTGCGAGCCGCGCGGGCGCGGCAGCCGAGCAGCTCGACGTCGGAGTGCGGCGCCGGCTGCCGACCCTGGCCTGCGCAACCTGGACGAGGACGGCGGGCTTCGAGCTCAGCCAGACACCCAGACCCGGCCGCGACGGCACGCCGGCAAGCGCGCGCGGCACGCCGCCGGCAAGGCCGGCGGCGACATCCCCGGTTCCCAGCACGAGGCGCTGGGGCAGGTACGGCGACAGATCTCGACCCAGGTGACCGGGCGCCGACGACGCCGCGACCGCGAGGCCCGATCCGGTGCTTGCGCGCAAGACCGCCGTGAGGACATCGGGTGCCGCGCGCGAGCGTGACTCCAGGGTCCTGGCGAGCTCCGGCAGGTCGTCGAGGACGAGCAGTGGCATCCGGTCCGGCGCGGCCGGGTGTCGCTTCGAGTGCTCGTCCAGCGAGGCTCGCCCGTGCCCGGGTTGGCGGGATGCGCCGCCTCGGCGCAACAGCTCGAGCAGCCGGAGGGTGAGCCGGCCATCGCTTGCGGAGGCGACGGTGCCCAGGCCGTGCTGCCCGGCCAGGTCGGCGAATCGCCAGGGCGTCGCGCTGATGACGTGCACGTCATGCCCACTCCGCAGGGCCGCGATCGCGAGGGTGTGCAGGGCCGTCGTCCGACCGGCCCCGGCCTGCCCCTTGACAACCAGGTTTCCAGTGCTCGGGCGCCAGACGGCGGGCGCCTGGCGCTGCTCGTCGACCAGGTCGGCGAGGCCCCAGGCCAGTCCGTCCGCGTCGTCGTCGGCCGACGACGTGAGGGCGACCAGGTGCTCGAGTTCCACGTGCTCCGGGAGCGGCGGCTGCCACAACGCGGACGGTCGGGGGAGCTGTCTCGCTGCACCCGCCGCCGAGACCGCGGACACCCACTCCTCGGCGGGCGACGGTCGCTCCGCCGGCGGGTCCGGCTCGGGCGGCGCGTCGACCCGGCGGACCAGGGCGAGGTCCTCCGCGCGGCCGCAGGCGCGCGCGGTCTGGAACGGCACCGGCGTTGCCGTGGCGACCCGGAGGACCGCCTGGCCGGGATGGTCGTGCGGGATCTGAGCGGCATCGGGGATCCCGAGAACGTCGAGCGAGTCCGCCGCCTCCGCGACCCGCAGCGCGATCCGGATCCCGATGTTCGCCCGCGCGTCGGGCGAGAGCGCTCCGGCCGGCCGCTGCGTCGCGAGGACGAGGTGCATGCCGAGGGCGCGGCCCTGCGCGGCGATCCGCGCGATCGTCGGCATCGCCTCGGGCACGTCGTCCACGAGCGCGCGCAGCTCGTCCACCACGATCACGAGGCGAGGCAGCGGAGCGGGCACCTGGCCTCCCGCGGGTCCTGCTACCGGCGCGCCCGAGGGCCCGGGGTCGAAGTCCCGGAAACGCCGCCAGAGCCCGTCGAGGTCCGCGACCCCGTGCTCCGCAAGGATCGCCTCGCGTCGGCTCAGCTCGGCACGAAGACCGGAGAGGGCACGGCGCGCGAGCAGTGGGTCGAGATCGCTCACCCGGCCGGTGACGTGCGGGAGCCTGGCGCACGGCCCGAGGCTCGTTCCGCCCTTGAAGTCGACGAGGGCGAGCACGAGCGCCGCGGGGGAGTGCTGGGCGGCGAGCGAGATGACGAGGCTCTGCAACAGCTCGGACTTGCCGGCGCCGGTCGTTCCGGCGATCAGGACGTGCGGTCCGTCGCGGCTGAGCTCGAGCGTGACCGGGCGGCTGCCGGAGGCGGTCCCGAGCGGCGCGCGCAGCTCGGGTGCCCCGGCTGCCCCGACGGCGTCCCACGCGTCGCCGATCGACCCCAGATCGGGCCGGGGGAGCCCGGGCAGGTCCGTCAGGGCGATCGGCCGATGTACCTGACCCGCTCCGCCGAGGAGCTGGCGGCGGCCGGTGAGACGACGGGCGACGCCCTCCGCCCACGTGACCGATACGCCCGGCGTCAGCGCCGGCCGCGTCGTGCCGTCGGGCGTGACGAATGCCCCGTCATCGACGTCGAGCACCGCGTGGCACCAGGCCGGGCGCTCTTCGGCTCGGTCGAGGATCAGGACCAGCGACGAGCCCGGCGCGGCCCCGTGCCACCAGCGAGCCAGCCCGGCCGCGGCGCTCGGACCGAGCGGCCCGTCCGAGATGCACAGCACCGGGAGGTGGTGGCTCCGGTCGAGCAAAGTGTCCGGCAGCCGGTCGTCCGCCAAGTGCACGGGGGCGGGCAACCAGCGTGCCCAACCCCATCCGGCGGCCGTCGCGCCGGGCCCGACGACGGCGACCTCGAGGGTCCGCGGTTCGGCCCGGGCGACGGCCGTCGCGACCATCGCGCGCACCGCGGCGCGGCTCCGGTCTCGGCTGCCGACGACGCCGAGGCAGCGCTCCGGCGTGAGGTCGAGCGCGGGCGATGGACCGGGCCAGACGGGGTCGCGCAGTGGCCCCGCGAGCCACCGGGACAGCTCGGCCGGCTCCGCGCTCCTGATCCGCGGCGTTCGAACAGCGTTCTCGTCCAGCTCGGCCGGCACGGTCCCGGAGTGCGGACCGCTCTCTCTAGCGCCGTGATGGTCGATCCGGCGCATGAGAGCGAGTGCCGCCGCGCTGGTCAGGCCGACGAGCAGGAGGGCGGCGCTGTGCAGTGCGATCGCCAGACCGATGCTCGAGACGAGCGGGAGGACAGAGCTCGCCGCCAGCGCGAGGCGTTCGCGGCGACGATCCTCGGTGGCCGGGCGGGTGCGTTGTCGTCGCCAGGGCCGGGGTTCCCGGTCGGCGCGCCAGCGCAGCTCGAGCCGGCTCGCGCCGAGAGCGAGGTCGCGCCCCGGCCGCCAGACACGCCACCGCCGGTGCCCGGCTCGCCAGCGGATCCGCGTCGACCGTCGCGACGCCCGGACGCGTACCTCGACGTCCGCCAGCGCCGGGTCGCGGACGGCCAGTACCGCCGCGCCCGGTGCTCGCGCGGCGGACCCCCGGCTCGGGTCACCGGCCGACGTCGCGCCGCGGACCAGGACGGAGCCGTCTGGACCCGGAGCGCGGAGGTGGCCGGCGTCGGGGCCGTCGACCACGGCGACGTGCCACGGTGCGCGCGTCGCAGCCCGGGCGACGTCGGCTTCGCTCGGTCCGAGGTGCACGATCGCACCCGCGAGCAGCGGCTCGTGGCCGCAGACCTGCGTCGGTTCGAGGGGGATGCCCTCGATGGTGAGCGGAGCGCTACCCAGTTCGGGGCGTCCGGTCGCTTCGGCGAGGTGCGGGCGGAGCTGCGCGAGGGTGCTTCCCTCGAAGACCTCGACATCGTCGAACGGCGCGATTGTGACGAGCACTGGGCGAGCCTGCGACCGCGCGCCCCTTGCGCGCGGCGAGGACCGAGGATGGTGGGGGATCCAGCACGGTCCACAGGCCCCGCCGCCGGTTCGCCGGGCCGCCATCACGGGAAGCCCGCGCCCCGACACCGGACGCGACGGTGCCCGGGCCGCAAGCGACCCGGGCACCGTCAGTTGCGGATGTCAGTGCGCGATCACGTTGTCGATCACGCTGTCACCGCTGTTGAACCAGATGTCGACGGACTTGATGTCGTTGACATTGGCGAGGCAGGTTCCACTGAGCCCCGTCAGGTCGAAGGTCACCTGCGTGGGCGCGCCGCCGCTGTTGATGTAACCGACGGTGGACACCGGGCACCACTCCGAGGCGGCACCCTCCTTGAACACCAGCATCGGGCCGGTGCCGGCGGTGGAGACCAGGTCGAACGTCAGCTGCGTGCGCCCACTCAGGTCGATCGGCGTACCGCCCGTCGACTCGAACCACGCGTTGTTGCTGTGCACGACCAGCTGGCCGCTGGCGTTCACCTCGGTGGTTCCGGTGTTGCCGGTCCAGCTGCCGGCGGCCCAACCCTGGACCCCGTTCGAGAAGTCGTACAGGACCACCGGCGCGAGCGGTGGCGGCTTGACGGTCACGGTCACGGTCGCGGCGTTGGAGACCCGATGAGCCAGGTCACGCACCGTGTACGACACCCTCACCTTGCCGGCGAACCCGGCGTTGGGTACGACGGAGAGCACTCCGGCGGAGCTCACGCTGTAGCTCGCACCGGTTGCGGTGCCGGTGGTCTGCTGGCCCGGCATCGCCGGATCCACGTCGACGGAGGACGTCTTCAGTCGAGCCTGGTAGGCGATGTCGTTCGCGAGGATCGGGACGTCG
>JGI24132J36420_10000504_pt1 | contig 18905 bp, 19 predicted proteins | sample BarGraNGADG00212_3_FD_36420 | JGI IMG/M metagenome (IMG submission 36420) | reverse complement strand
TGCTGGAGAAGCTACCCTCCTGCTCCGCGTTATTGCCGTCTTCGCCCGCCATTCTCACAAAGGCGCCCAGCGGGATCCAGTTAAGAGAGTAGATCATATCACCGCGTCTGATGCCAAAGATCCGAGGTGGAAGACCGAAACCGAATTCCTCAACCTTGATCCCGGAAAGGCGGGCAACCACAAAATGGCCAAGCTCATGCACCAACAGCAGTAAGCTCAGCACCGGTATAACAGCCAATTGAGCCCAAGTCATGGACTAGTTCCTTCTCCTATTCTGAGCGAGGGACAGGCACTCCATCCTCGCCTCTTCGTCGACCTTGAGCACGGCCTCCAGGCTGTCGATCTCAACCGAGTGGTGCCTCGAAAGCACCTCCTCCACCAGGTTCGGGATATCCCCAAACCAGATCTTCTCGCCCAGGAAGAGCTCTACCGCAACCTCGTTGGCCGAGCTGAGAGCAGCCGGATAGCTGTCACCTCTTCGCGCCGCTTCCAGCGCAAGCCCCAGACAAGGATACAGCTTCAGGTCAATTTCCTCAAAGGTTAGTGTTCCCGCCTTGACGAGATCTAGCGACTCGGCCAGCCCCGGCAATCTCTGCGGATAGGCCAGCGCGTACTGTATGGGGGTGCGCATATCGGGGGTTCCCAATTGCGCTTTGATCGATCCATCCACGAATTCCACCATTGAGTGAATGATACTCTGCCGGTGCAACACCAGCTTGATCTGGTCCAGAGGTAAGCCGAAGAGCCACCTCGCCTCGATGACCTCGAGTCCCTTATTCATCAGGGTGGCAGAGTCCACCGTCACTTTCGGCCCCATACGCCAGGTCGGATGGGCCAGAACTCGTTCCGGGGTTACCCTCTCGACATCTGGCGGCGCCATATCTCGTAGGGCGCCCCCAGAGGCTGTGAGCCACAGCTTCTTGACCGTTGTCAGCCACTCCCGCTGCTCCCCCTCGCCCTGGAGACACTGCCAAATGGCGCTGTGTTCGCTATCTATAGGCAGAATCCGGGCCCCGCTGCGTCGCGCCTGCCCGGTTACCAGAGGGCCGGCCATCACCAGCGACTCCTTGTTTGCAAGAGCCACGGTCTTGCCCTTGGATATTGCGGCCAGCGTGGGCGCAAGCCCGGCCCTCCCGACTGTAGCTATCACCACCACATCCGCTTCGGGCACGGTGGCGACCTGCACCAGACCCTCTACGCCGCTAAGCACATCGGCGGGCAGACATGCAGTCTCGTCGGGGAAGGGTCTCCCTACGGCCGAGACAAGCGGCCGAAACTCCGCCAAATGCTGCTGGAACAGCGGACTGAACCCTCCAGCAGCCAGTCCAACCACCTCAAAGTGATCGGGCAGGGCGCGGATAACCTCGAGCGTCTGGCGCCCAATTGACCCCGTGCTCCCGAGAATCGCAATGCGCCTTCGTTGCCGGCTCACAGCACGCCTCCAGCCCATCGTGCCCAGAAGTAGGCTACGACTCCAACGAACAGCAGGCTGTCCAATCTGTCCATCACCCCACCGTGGCCCGGTATCAATTGACCCGAATCCTTTGTCTGCAGTTGACGCTTGATCAACGACTCCGCCAGGTCGCCTGCCTCGGCGGCCACGGAGGCCACCAGCGCGAAGGCAACAACCGGAAGAACGTCCGCGCCAAAGTAAACGGCCAGAAGTGCACCGGAGATCACACCGGCAATTAGCCCCCCTATGGCGCCTTCCACAGTCTTCCGAGGGCTAATCCTGGGGAAGAACCGATGCCGGCCGAAGAACCTGCCGGCAAAAAAGGCAGCAATATCGGTGATCCAGGTGACCGCCAGGATCAGGTAGATCCAGCGATCCCCACCCGGCATTTGACGAAGGGCCAGGGGAAAGGCCAGAAGAAATCCGATATACAGTGGGGGGACCCATGTGACGGCCCAATCACTCAGGCTGGCATCCAACCGCTGCCACAGCACCATGTAGCTGAGAGAGGCGATCAGCAGGATTGCCAACGCAGCCGGAGCTATGACGCCAGGCTGTAGGTAGGCATCCAGCAAGAAGGCCAGGGCGAGAGCCATCCCGAAGGGCCACAGTGGAGAAAAGCCGGCGCGGCGTAGGAGGGTGAACAGCTCCCAACATCCCACAAGCGCCCCGGCGACAACCACGGCGAAGAACCAGAGGCCGCCGAAGGCCGCCGCCGCTATCAAGAGGGGCGCCAGGACGATGGTACTTAAGACCCGCTGACCAAGCACATCAGCCTCCTGTCGGCCGGTCCGCAGCCCAAGAAACCAGAGTCACGCGCCTAGCGCCCCAAAGTTCCGCCGCCTCCGCCCAAACTCGACAATCGCCTCGTGGAACTGCTCTTTGCCAAAGTCCGGCCAGTAAATCGGGGTCGACCAATACTCGGAGTAGGCCGCTTGCCATATCAGGAAGTTGCTGAGTCTCATCTCACCCGCGGTCCGGATGATAAGGTCGGGGTCCGGGGCGCCACCAGTGTACAACTTGGAAGCAAACAGCTCCTCGGTGATATCCTCGGGCGCCACGCCCTCACGCAACAACTGACGCGCGGCCTCGATGATCTCCGCCCGGCCACCATAGTTGAAGGCGACATTCACGACGAGCCTGTCGTTGCCGCGGGTTAGGTTCACCGCGTACTGAAGGCGCTGAACAAGCTTCTTGTCCAGCCCTTCCAGACTGCCAATGTGGCGTATCTGGACGCCATTGCGGTTAAGGTTGTCGGCCTCACGGTCGATAGCGTACAACAGCAGCCCCATCAGGCCCCGAACTTCATCCCCTGGCCTTTTCCAATTCTCGGTGGAGAAGGCATACAGAGTTAACATCTTGACCCCGTGCTCCACGGCAGACTCGATGACCCTCCGAATATTGTCGGTGCCGGCCCGGTGCCCGGCGGGGCGTGGCAAGCCCCGCTGTTTGGCCCAGCGCCCGTTGCCGTCCATTATGATGGCAATGTGAACCGGCACCTTACCTTCCGCGGCCTCTTTGCCCGTGGAGCCCGAGCCCAATGGGGCTACAACCATTTGGCGATTCCCTCTAGAACTCCAGTATCTCCTGCTCCTTGTGCTGGCCCACATCGTCCGCTTTCAGAATGTAGGAGTCGGTGAGCTTCTGGAGCCGCTCAAGCCCACGCTTCAGGTCGTCCTCGGAGATTAGCTTCTCCTTCTCGGCCTTCTTCAGCTCCTCGTGAGCGTCCCTACGCAGGTTCCGCAGGGCAACCCGCCCCTCCTCGGTCCGCTTTTTCACGATCTTGGTCATCTCGCGGCGGCGCTCCTCAGTCAACTGAGGGATCGCCAGCCGGATTACCTTGCCGTCGTTGGTCGGGGTAAGGCCCAGGTCCGACTTGAGGATCGCTTTCTCGATCAAGCCCATGGTGTTCTTATCCCATGGGGCAATCACCAGCAGCCTCGGCTCGGGAGCGCTGACGTTCGCCAGCCCGTTGATCTGGGTTGGAACTCCGAAGTAGTCCACCGTGATCCTGTCCAACAGGCTGGGGGATGCCCTGCCTGTCCTCACGGTCGCCAACTCTCGCCTGAGGTGGTCGATGGCCTGCTGCATCTTAGTCTCGTGGCTGGGCATGACCTCGTTTACTTTGTCAGTCATGGTCGATGACCTTTCTCAGCTTGGACGGGCATGGCCGGCGCCGCGACCCCTTCTGGCCCCATCGGTGTCCGGGGGCGATATGAGGGTGCCCACCAACTCACCCGCCAGGATGCGACTCATCGCCTCGGCGTTTCGCAGGTCGAAGACGATGATCGGTAGCCTGTTCTCCATACACAGTGACAAGGCGGTGGTGTCCATCACCCGGAGACCCAGCTCGATAGCCTCCATGTAGGTAAGCCGCTCTAACTTGGTAGCCGCCGGGTTCTTCGCGGGGTCATCTGTGTAGACGCCGTCCACCCGATTCTTCGCCATCAGCAGCACTTCCGCCCCAATCTCAATGGCACGGAGCGCCGCGGCCGTGTCGGTGGTGAAGTAGGGGTTGCCGGTACCGGCCGCAAAGATCACCACCCGACCCTTTTCCAGATGGCGGATCGCCCGCCTACGGATGTACGGTTCGGCAATTTCAGACATGGTGATCGCGGAAAGCACCCGCGTCCGCACCTCAATTGCCTCCAGCGCATCCTGGAGAGCCATGGCGTTGATCACCGTGGCCAGCATTCCCATGTAGTCGGCTGTGGCTCGATCCATGCCGCGGCGCGCCGCCGATACCCCTCGCCAGATGTTGCCACCGCCAATCACGGTGGCAACCTCCACTCCCTGCGATTGGATCTGAGCAATCTGACCAGCGATGTATGCGACCATTTCCGGGTCGATCCCGTATTTCTGGTCGCCCATCAGCGCTTCGCCACTCAGCTTCAGCATGATGCGCTTGAAGCGCGGTGAAACCACGTCAGGCCCCAAGCTCGAACCTCGCAAACCGTCGAATCACGATGTTCTCACTCATCTTGGAAATAGCATTCTTCACCAGGTCTTCGATAGACGCCGAGCCGTCCTTGATGAAGGGCTGCTTCATCAGGATCTCTTCCTCTGGAACGTCCGCCGGCAGATCCTCCTCGTTGCCCACAAACCGAGGATTGGTGGCGGCCACCTGCATCGCTACATCGTGCGCCAACCGCTTGAAATCGTCGGTGCGCGCCACAAAGTCGGTCTCGCAGTTCACCTCGACCATGGACCCGATCCGTCCGCCAGCGTGAATGTATGACTCTACCAGGCCCTGGCCCGCGACTCGCGTACCCTTCTTGGCAGCCTTGGCAAGACCCTGCTCCTTCAGGATTGCCGAGGCCTTTACGAGATCGCCGCCGGTCTGATCCAGGGCTCGTTTGCAATCCATAATCCCAGCCCCGGTCTGCTCCCGGAGCTCTTTTACCTTGCTTGCTCCACTCTCGGCCAACTGTACCCCTCCCGTACGACCAATCGGTATCTAAAGGCCACCCAACGGCCTGTTACTTGTCGTTCTTCTCATCCGCGGCGGGGCTCTCGCTCTCGTCCTTGGGGGCTTCCGCTGGGGCCTCGACGGCCTCCGGTTTCGCCACTTCCACAGCCTCGACGGCCTCCGGTTTTGCCACTTCCACAGCCTCGGTGGCCTCCGGTTTTGCCACTCCCACAGCCTCGACGGCCTCTTCTTCCGGCGCCGCGCGCGCAGTCATCTCCTCCAGAGTCACTTCCACCACCGGCTTGGCTTCCTCTTCGCCCTCTTCCTCGGCTACCTCAGCGGCCTCAGCGGCCATGTCTGCNTCNGCCTCGGCCTTGGCAATGTCGCTCTCCCGCTTCTGGTTCCCCTCGATCACCGCATCGGCGATCTTGCTTGCCAGNAGCCTGATGGCGCGAATGGCATCGTCGTTTGCCGGGATCGGGTAGTCNATCACGTCCGGGTTGCAATTGGTGTCGACCATTGCCACCATCGGCAACTCGAGCCGTCGAGCCTCCGCCACGGCCAGGGCCTCACGGTTGGGGTCGACAATGAAAACTGCGGTAGGAAGCTTGTTCAGGTTCTTCATGCCGCCCAACAGCCTGTTCAGCCGCGTGATCTCTTCCTCGAGGGCGCTGGCCTCTTTCTTCGGGCGCCGCACGAACTCACCACGCTCCTTGGATGCCTCCAACTCGGCCAACCTCCTGATCCTGCTCTGGATCGTCTGGAAGTTGGTGAGCATGCCGCCCATCCACCGCTGGTTCACGTAGGGCATACCGCAGCGTGCGGACTCCTGCTCGATGGTCTCCTGCGCCTGCTTCTTCGTCCCGACAAACATCACGACGCCACCCGCCGCGGCCATGTCGCGGACGAAGTTCATTGCCTCACTTAAACGGCCGACGGTCTGCTGAAGGTCGATAATGTGGATGCCGTTGCGCTCGGTGAAGATGAACTGCTTCATCTTCGGATCCCAACGGCGCGTCTGATGCCCGAAGTGGACACCAGCCTCGAGGAGAGTCTTCATGGAAACTGGAGCTGCCATAGTACGTCGATTCCCTCCCGTTCTTTCTTCCGCTGCTTTCATCCCACCGAAGAGACCGCAGACAGCCGTTAAGACCGTCCGCTACACGGCTCCGGTGGTCCGGCAGCGTGACAAATAATATGGGCGTGCTCGCCCTTTGGCATTTTAGCACGCCCACAGTTTTCGCGGCAACCCGCAGCACATTATGTAGTCTACAGGATGTAGCGGCTGAGGTCCTCGTTCGCCACTATCTTCGCAACACGATCGCGAACGTACTCCGCGTCCACAACCACCTTTTGTCCGGGCATTGACGGAGCCTGGAAGGAGATCTCCTCCAGCACCTTCTCCACTATCGTCTGAAGCCTTCGGGCACCGATATCCTCCAACTGCCGGTTCATGCGGCTGGCGGTCGACGCGATCTCCGTCACCCCATCCTCGGAGAACTCTAGTTCTATTCCCTCGGTCTCAAGTAGCGACCTGTACTGCCTAAGCAGCGAATTCTTCGGCTCGACGAGTATTCGCTTCATCTCCNCCTCACCCANCGGCTTCAGCTCCACACGCAGCGGAAAACGCCCCTGCANCTCAGGGATCAGGTCCGACGGCTTCGATCGGGTGAAACTGCCGGCGGCGATGAACAGCACGTGGTCGCTCTTCACGAGACCGTAGCGGGTCATCACGGAGCAGCCCCCGATGACCGGGAGCAGGTCTCTTTGCACGCCCTCACCCGAAATGTCGGATCCAAAGTCATGGCTTGATCCAGCGATCTTATCTATCTCATCGATGAACACGATGCCGTTCTGCTCCGCCTGCTCCACCGCCTGATCCACCATGCTGTCGTAGTCAACCAGCCTGCCGGCCTCTTCCTTCGTGAGGATACGGCGCGCATCCCGGACCGACACCTTCTTGGACTTCCGGCGAGAGGTAGAATAGGTCTCGATAAACTCCCTGAGTCCCTCATTGACCTCTTCCTGGGACATGCCGGTGGAGAACTCCCAGACCGACTCGTAGTTGTCGTTATCCTGGGAGACCTCGATCTCAATGACGGCGTCCTCCAGCCGGCGGGTGCGGACCATCCTCGCAACCCGGCTACGCTGCAGTCGGGATCGCGACGGGTCGCCCGCGCCCCCCTCGGCAGACGGCTGCCCCTGAGACTGCTCGTCCTTGCCGGCTTCTGCCGCGACTGCCCCCTGCTGCACGCTCATGGAGACGGCCGGAGCGGCCTGCGCCAGCCTCGAGCCCCTTTTCTTCAGATTGGAGGGGACCTGCTGGCACAGATAGTCGATTATCCGCTCGTCTGCAGCCTTCTCCGCCTGAGTCTGAACCTCCTCGAGCTTTTGCTCCGACAGTCGGCTCACCGCCGCCTCCACAAGCTCCTGGAGGATGCTGTCCACGTCTTTGCCCACGTACCCCACTTCGGTGAAACGGGTCGCCTCAACCTTCACGAAGGGGGCGCCGCACAACCCCGCCACGCGGCGGGCGATCTCGGTCTTGCCGACGCCGGTGCCGCCGATCATCATCATGTTCTTCGGAGCAACGTCGTCCCTGATCTCGGCCGGGAGCATCCGCCGCCGATAGCGATTTCGCAGGGCGATGGCCATCGCCTTCTTCGCTGCATCCTGTCCGACTATATACTTGTCCAGCTGTTCCACTATTTGAACGGGGGTTAGATCTTCCATTTCCCGAGCCTCGCTAGGAAGTGGATTACGGGTCAGATCGGTCGTGCTACCCTTATTGTCTCTCATTATTCAAGAACGTCCACGTTGATCGAGTCATTGGTATAGATGCAGAGGCTTGCGGCGATCTCCAAGGAAACACGGGCAATCTCCGCGGCGGAAAGCGTACTGTGGGCCAGCAGGGCAGTAGCGGCTGCCTGGGCGTAAGAACCGCCAGAGCCGATGGCTGCAACCCCACCATCCGGCTCTATCACCTCTCCGTCGCCGGACAGCACCAGCATGTCCGTCCCATCGGCCACGAGCAGCAAGGCCTCAAGCCGGCGAAGGTACTTATCGGTTCGCCACTCCTTGGTCAACTCCACGGATGACTTCCGAAGGTTGCCCGCGTGCTGGTCCAGCCGCGACTCGAATCGTTCGAACAGCGTCAGGGCGTCCGCCACTGACCCGGCGAATCCCGCCAGCACCTTATCGTGATACAGCCGCCTTATCTTCCGGGCGGTGTGCTTCATAACCACATCCCCAACCGTGATCTGACCATCTGCGGCTATCGCCACCGAGCCACCCCGCCGCACCGCCAAGACGGTGGTTCCGTGCATTCTTCCCTCTGACACGCTCTCACCTACATGAATGATGCCCTGTCTTCAACATCTGAGATTATAGCATACGGCCTACCGCAGGCCCCCGCTCTCCTGAGCAGGCCAACCGCCCGACGACCTCACCACGAAGGCACGAAGACAGAAGGGAAACGAAGATAAAGAATCGAACATCGTTTTCGTGCTTTGGTGTTTTTGTGGTTCCGTCCCAGTCGTCCTACCTGCTGTAGCGGGCCACGTTGTCGTTGTGCTCGTCGAGGGTCTTGGCAAAAGCGTGGGTGCCGTCCTGCTTCGCCACGAAGTACAGGTAGTCGGTGGCCGCGGGCTCCACGGCCGCCTTGAGGGACGCCAGTCCGGGGTTGCAGATCGGGCCCGGGGGAAGTCCGGGGTGAAGGTAGCTGTTGTAGGGGGAGTCGATGGCCAGATCGTCGTTCGTCAGCGTCACCTTCCACCAGCCGTATCGCTGCTGAGAGTTCGGCTGCCCCAAAGCCACGGCATACTGCACCGTGGGATCGGTCTGCAGCAGCATACCGTCTCTGAGCCGGTTGTAGAACACGCCTGCCACCAGCGGCCGCTCCGAGGGAACTACCGCCTCCCTCTCCACCAGCGATGCCATCGTCACCACCTGATGGATCGTCAACCCCTGGGCCGCGACCTTAGCCCTCATGTCCTGAGTGAACCGGGAATCGAATTGCTGGATCATCCGGTTGACCATCTCATCCGATGTGGTCTTGGCATCCGCCTGGTAGGACTCGGGGAATAGGTAGCCCTCAAAGCTGGAACCAGCGGGCCGGCTGGCCAGTCCAGGCGATTGAGAGCGGCCTCCCTTGACCAAAGCCATGAACTGATCTATTGAGCCTACGCCCCTGGCAGCCATCCTCTCGGCGATTTGCTCCGCTCTCCAGCCCTCTGGAATGGTTACGAGGGGTGCCGACTTCGTCTTGCCGGCCGCAAGCACAGCCAGAACCTCGCTTGGCTTCATGCTGGGGGAGAGTTCATACTCACCGGCGGCGAGGTCCCCAGCCACCCCCTTCAGGTCCACCATCCATCTAAACACCCTGGCCTCGGAAATCAGTCCCTGAGACTGCAGCCGATCGGAGATCTGAGCGGCTGCATCCCCCTGCCTCACTACAAAGCTGCGGCTAGAGCTGTCAGATGGATTGGCGGGCGTATCGAATCGGCCCAGAAGCTCCTCGAATAGCGAGCCTGGGTTCTCCAGGGCCCTGGAGCCCTCCATACCGATCAAAGCGGCGGCCGCAACTATCGCCACCACTGCTGTAAGGCCGATAATCCCCTTGATACTCGCCATATCGCCGCTCTACCTGACCTCATCTTCTGGAGAATAATGCGAGGGTCTCACTCAGGAGCCTGGCTGAAGGCTGTCCATGTAGCTCCGCAGGATCACTGCGGCAGCGACTTCGTCCACACGGCCCGAAGCCGATCGCCTCCGACCTCTCCGCCGGGGGCCAAGAATGCGCTCCGCCTCGCTGGTGGAGTGCCGCTCGTCCCAGTATGCTACCGGCACACTCACCAACTCTTCAAGCCTGCGCCCAAACCGCAAGACTCTTTGTGCCTGTGGACCGGCCTCACCACGGAGGGTCCAGGGCATCCCCACCACTACACATTCCACAGTGTGTTCGACGATGAGCTCCGCGATTGTCTGCTGGTCCCTTTTCTCATTGGACCTATGAATGGTCGTCAGTGGGCTTGCTATGGTGCCGGTCGGATCGCTCAGCGCCACGCCGATGCGCCTATCCCCTACGTCCAGAGCCAGCATTCTCACTGAACCGGGTGCACCTCAACCCTGAATGCCCTCGGCGCCCACTCTGGCCACATGGCCACGCTCACCAACTTGTATGGTACCTCTAGTCTCGACAGCCGGGACTTAGCCTCCTCGGTGGAGACCCCCCGAGCGAGATCTGTCAGCCGCTCGGTATCCACCACCGGCTCGGATTGCCCCGATACCCTCACCTTCAAGCTTGCGGTACGGGAATCAGCCTCCATCACCTCCGGGGGCGACAGCTGAATTCCACCCTGCACGGGTCGGTATCCCTTTGGTGGAGACTTCCTCCAATCCCGTTCCACGGCAGCGTTCAGATCCTGATTGGCGAAGGACATGGCGCGGGCGAGCACGTACACCGTGCCCTTGATACGGTCGCATTCCTCGTCCTGCTGCCGGTCATTTTCCTGACCCTCGATCGCAACCTGCATCGAGTGGGGTATCAGCGACTCCGACTGCTTTACCCGCAGATTCAACTCCGACAGAGACTGCGACTGAGCCTTCTGGAACAGCGTCTCCTTGAGACGTGCGATGTCGTCGGCCGAGGCCGTACGGGCCTTAGTGCCGCTTCCACCAGAGATTGGCAACTCGTTGGCCACCGTCAACGTCCTGAAAGCGTCTCCATCGACCCTCACTATCGCACGCGCCGGCACTTTCCCCTGGACACCAGGGTCCATCGCCACCACGGTTGCAACGGCAGATGCGGCCTGAGGCCGCGCCACGCCCGGCGTGGGCGTTCCCACAATCGGAGTGGCGGCCCCGGTTACGGGAGCGCTCGGAGTGGCGGCCCCAACGGTCACAGGGGCGGTAGTACCGAAGCGGATGCCGGATGCAGTCGTCACCAGCGTGCCGGCCGGCACACTTACGGCGGTGAGACCAGTGTTGGTCAGCGTAACCTCTCCCCTCGCCAAGTCTCTGCCGACTTCCTTATTGCCGGTCGTCTCGACGTAGTCCGTGATCGAGAAACGGTGCTCAATGATCCTCCCGGAAATGGTATTGGAGTTGGGGTCGGTTCCCGAGGTGCCAATGTCCACCTTCACCATCACCTCGCGGCCCATGGTCTCAACAGGGGCCTTCAGGGTGATGTCGATGACCGGCAAGACGAAGAGAGCCGCGGCGCCGGCCAGCACCAAGAGCGCAGCGGCGATTGGCCAACTCTGCCGAGAAATGGAAGGGTGAAGGGTGGAAAGGAGGGCGTCGGCCAACCCCTCGGGCCAGGAAAAGATTGAGCGCGTGCGGGCCCGCCTGAGGGCAGACATGGATGCGTACGCGTGAAGACCCTGCTCCCGAGCCAGCCTCCTCCAGTGAGGTTTGGAGGTGACAACCGCAACAGGGGCCCCAATGCGCTTTCCCGCCCTGGCCAACAGCCGATATGTCACGACGTTTTCGGCGATGCTGCAGCCCGACGCTATGATCACCACGGGCAACCCATCTCCCGGCATCTCCAGCTTGGCCAGAGCGCTGTAGAGGGTATCGCCCCTGTCCAGGGTTACCGGTTCATCTCCCCAACGCGGCATCTTCGTAGGATCAGCCCCTTTCAGAAGTTCCCCTGTGGACACGGAGGGATTGGAGGTAGTGATCCCACTCAGGAAAGGTGACTAACCCTTTAGAGCCTCTTCAACCAGGCCCTTAACACTGTCCAGGGCGCTGCCCATCTCTCGGGGGTCTTTCCCGCCGGCCTGCGCCATGTCGGGACGGCCGCCGCCGCCGCCGCCAGTCCGGGACGCAACCTGCTTCACGAGCTTCACGGCGTCCAGACGCGGGGAGATCAACCCCTTGCTCATGCTGGCCACGAAGTTGGGGCGATCGTTGATAACCGAACCGAGAACGATGACGCCCGGCTCCATACGTGGACGTAGCCAGTCTACCATCTCCCTCATCGCGTCCATACTATCTACCTCGACTTCCGAAGAGAGAACCCGTACACCGTCCAGCGACACGGCCTTGGCCAGCAGATCTTCGGCTTCCATCCTTGCAACCCGGGAGCGAAGTCGCCCGACCTCTTTTCGTGAAGAGGAGAGCTCGTCCAGGGCCGCCCGCAGTCGGTCAGCAGCCATCTCGGGCACGGTCCCCAGTTCTGACGCTACGGTATCCAACTCATCCGTGCGGCCACGCAGCGCCTTCAGAGCTGCCCTGCCGGCCACGATTTCGATCCTCCGAACGCCGGCTCCGACGCTGCCCTCACCCATTATCGTGGCAACCCCCAGAACACCGGTGTTGCCCACGTGGGTACCGCCACACAGCTCCAGGCTGTAGTCGCCGATCCCAACGGTTCGGACCACCTGCCCGTACTTTTCGCTGAACAGAGCCATCGCCCCGGCGGCTCGAGCCTCCTCCAGGCTCTGGGTCGTGGTCTGAACCAGGATGCCGGTCAGGATCCTGTCGTTGACCTCGGCCTCCACGGCCTTCAGATCCTCGGGAGTCAGCTGAGCATCGTGCGTGAAGTCGAACCGAGCCACCTCCGGCGACACGAGAGAGCCGGCCTGAACGACGTGAGTCCCCAGCCGGTCCCTCAGCGCCCTGTGCAGCAGATGGGTCACCGTGTGGTGCCTTGCCGTATCGAGCCTGCGTCCGGCGTCCACCGTGGCGGTGGCGCTGGAGGAAACCTCCAGGAAGCCCTCAGTGACGGTGCCGACATGCATGATGCGTCCACCCTCGTCGTGCTGGGTGTCCCGCACCTCGAACTGGCCATCAGCGGTGGTGATGACGCCCGTGTCCCCCACCTGGCCGCCGGACTCCGCGTAGAAGGGTGTCTTGTCCAGAACCAGGATGCCGTCGGTGCCCCTCTCCATCCGCTGCTGCCACTTCCCGGCCTCCAGCAGCGCGACAATCTGCGACTCGCTTTCGACCTGCTCGTATCCGACGAAGCGCGATTCCTCGATCTCCTGGACGGCAGACCCGGCGTCGTGAAGCTGCAGCGCTCGGCTGAACTTCGCCGCGGCTCGGCTCAGCTCCCGCTGGCGCTGCATGGCGGTCTTAAAGCCTTCCGCGTCCACAGCGAGGCCGGTCTCCTTGACGATCTCGGCGCTCAACTCCATGGGGAAGCCGTAGGTGTCGTACAATCGGAACATCAAGTCGCCGGGCAACGCCTTGAGGCCGCCTTCCTTCGCCTCAACCACCCACCTGTCCAGCAGGGAGAGGCCGGTCTGCAAGGTGCGGATGAAGCGATCCTCCTCTTGCGAAACCACGCGCCGGATGAACTGGTGGCGCTCCGCCAACTCGGGGTAGGCACCCTTCATCTGCTCCACCACCACATCAACTATGCCGGTAAGGAAAGGGCCCTCCACACCCAGAAGCCTGCCGTGCCGGACAGCTCGCCGGATGACTCGCCGCAAGACGTAGCCCCTACCCTCGTTGGAGGGCAGGACCCCGTCGCAGGTCAGGAAGGTCATGGCGCGCCCGTGGTCAGCGATAACCCGCAGGGAGAAGTTGGCCTTCTCGTTCTGGCCGTACTTCCGTCGCGAGAAATCCTCGGCCGCCTGGAGCACCGGCCGGAAAATGTCGGTCTCGTACACGGTGCTGCAGCCCTGGGTGATGGCGGCTATCCGCTCCAGGCCCAGCCCGGTGTCGATGTTCTTGTGCTGGAGAGGGGTTCGGCTGCCATCCACATCCTGGTAGTACTGCATGAACACCAGGTTCCAGTACTCCAGGTAGCGATCGCAGTCGCAGCCCGGCGAGCAATCAGGCCGGCCGCAACCCCGCTCCGGCCCAAGGTCGATGAAGAGCTCCGAGTCCGGCCCACAGGGGCCGCTGTCGCCGGGAGGCCCCCAGAAGTTCTCCTCGAGGTAGGAGATACGCTCCTCCGGAACCCCAACTCCCAGCCAATAGCCCTTGGCCTCGTCGTCCGTTGGGTGAACCGTTATGTAAATCTTCTCTTTGGGGAGCTTCAGGTAGTTCAGGGAGAAGTCCCAGGCGTAGGAGATCGCCTCTTTCTTGAAGTAGTCGCCTATGGAGAAATTGCCCAGCATCTCGAAGAAGGTGAGATTGCGCGGGTTGCCGACGCTGTCGATGTCGGTTGTCCGGAAGCACTTCTGGCAGGAGGCGAGCCTCGGATGGGGAGGTGGCTGCCGGCCCACAATGAAGGGGATCATCTGCTGCATACCTGCAGTGGTCAGGAGCACAGTGGGGTCATCCTTCGGGACCAGACTGGAACTGGGCATAACCAGGCTATCCTTGGACTGGAAGTAATCAAGGAAAGCCTTGCGAATCTCGCCACCGGTCACTGGACACCCCCCCCATCGTACGCCAGAATCTTGAAAATTTTAGACGACGCCCCCTCCACTGTCAATTTCGCCGCGCGTCAACCCGTGGCTAGGTAGCCAACGTGCGCTCGCTCCCCTGCGGCGGCGCGAGAAACCAGAAACCCACCGTTCCGATAAGCAGTAGTGCGGCGACAAAGAAGAACGCGGGCCGGAAGCCGACGGTGGCTACCATAAGGCCGGTAACCACTGGCCCGGTCGACTGCCCGACGTCCATGATCGTGGAGAGCACACCCAGCGCCGACCCGTACTGCCCGGCCTTGGCCAGCTCGGCCACGTAGGCCGAGGTGGCAGAGGTGACCACGGAGAGGCCGAGGCCGTATAGCATTCCAATTGCCAACAGCAGAAGGAAGCTGCCGGTCGTGACGAACAGCGCCATCGAAACGCCGCTCAGGATAAGCCCTAGCGCTATCATTGGCCGCCGACCGACTCGGTCGGAGGTTCTACCCATCAACGGCTTAGAGAGGGCCGTCGTGAGGATCTGCGCGAAAAAGATTGTGCCCACCTCGGTCGTGGTGAGCCTTGGCTTCACAAAGAAGACCGCGTAGAGCGGGAGAAATGCTTCCATCGCGCCGTAGGAGAAGTATTGGAGCGATTCCGCCACAGAGGTCACCAGTATCGGTCTGCTGCGAACGACGTCGCTGAGTCCTGCCCTGAGCTTACTCCAGCTCTCACCGAGTGTCGCTCCGCCCCTTGTTCGGTTGTCGACGGGCAGTTGAGTCGCTGCCAGCATCGCGGCGAGGCCCGCGACCCCACAGACAATGTAAACCCACTGATATGAGGTGAGACCCAGCCAGTAGCCGCTCCCAGTATCTGCCGACCCGGCAACCGAGGCCAGGATGGTACCGCCCACGAAGGGCGCCAATGCCCGGCCGATGAGCGTGGCCGAGGAGTACCAGCCCATGCTCTCGCCGCGTCCGGTCACAAAGAGGTCGGCCACCAGCGCCATCGCGACCGGCCCGAAAATGGCCGTCGCGAAGCCGTGATAGATCCGGACCGCGGCGAGCTGCCATGGGGAGGAAACCAACAGATACAGAAACGGGGCCGACGCAAACACNAACGTGGCNGACAGAATGACCCGGCGACGGCCGTAGAGATCTGAGAGCGCGCCGGCTGGAATGGACGTCGCCACGCCCACGACACTTGACGCCGCGGCTATGAGGCCAATGTACTGTTCAGTCGCTCCGAGGTCCCTTGCGAAAAGGGGAAGCGCGGGATTCTTGGACATAGTCGAGCTGAAAATAGCGAAGAGTCCCGTCCCACACAGCAGCAGAAACGGGCTAATAATCAAGAATCGCGGCTTTCCGACTTGCCGAGACATCGGAGGTCTCCTTCCGTCAGACGAGTGGACAAGACTATAGCATGTGTGCGCGGCGCGAGTTCATGAGTGGAAGTCTAGAACGAGCGAGATGGATCTCGCCCTCCCGGATCGTACGATCCAAGGCTTGCGATGCCCACGCGCCGAATCGAGAGCGGCCGTTGACTCCAGAGGAGCAAGGCTGGGACCGCCATGGAGGACCAGATGCACGAGAATACCGAGCTGGGACCCAATACCTTCCTCTACCCCATACCGACAGTCGTCGTTGGGGCGACAGTCCAGGGAAAGCAGAACTACCTGACAGCCGCCTACTGCGGTATCGCCGGCCACAAGCCACCCGCTATATCCGTCACCCTGAAGTCGAGCCATTTTCAGGGCTTCTATGGCACTCTGGAGAAGGCTCCCATGATCGCCGAGTGCGCGCTAAACCTGGAGTGCCGGCTGGTCCACGCCCTCTCGCGGGGTGATCACGAGCTGTTCGTCGGAGAAATCGTACAGGTGTACGCGGCAGAGAGCGTCCTAACAAACGGCCTGACTGACATCCACAAGCTCGACCCCACCGTCTTCTCGATGCACGACAACAGTTACTGGAAGGTTGGCGAGCGCATCGGGGATGCCTGGCGGATCGGCAAATTCTACCAACCGGAAGGATAGTCCGGCGGCGGACTCCGACTTCCCATCATCGAGGAGCAGCCTCCAGGCTGAGGGCGTAGCCCTTGATGACCACCCCCGGCGCCGGGGTGAAGTCGATCTCTGGAGCGCGCTCGAATCCCATGCCCTCGTACAGGCGGACCGCGAACTGCATCATGTCAGTGGTATGAAGTGTCAGTGCAGTAGCTCCGGCCCGTCTGGCCCGGCGTGCGCACTCCTCCACAAGGGCCTTGCCGATGCCGCGACCGCGAGCCGCTGGCCCCACGGCCAATAGGCGAACTTCCGGCCGCTCGCGACTGACAGAGCCGCCATCAGGGATTTGGATTACCGTTCCCGCTGGGTACAGCAGCACACTTCCGACGATGGCCCCATCTTGCTCGGCGACTACGCGCTCGGGCTGGTCGTCGCCCTCGATAGTGGCCGCCATGCCATGGCTGTATCCCTGCCAGAGCTCCTCGCCCATGATCGCCGCGTACTCCTGGTACGCCAACAATGTGACGCGAAGCATGGCATCGCGATCTTCCTCGCGTGCCTCCCGTATGCGCAGCCTCTTCGTCTCGGGCATGGATTTGCTCCTCGTATTACGCCCCTTTGCGCAGCAGGAGGCACCTCAGCAGCGGGAGGCGCCATGGCCAGCGGAAAGTCAAGACTACACCCCGACCGAAGGGGCTGGCGGAAGCCAACTGGGCGAGACCGCCATCTTGTGCAGCTCCATGCACGTTATGGCGGATCCAGTCGGGGAGGTCGTAGATCCGAGCCTCGCCACCCGGCCTCAACACTCGGTAGATCTCAGCCAGGCCCGCCCTGGGATCAGGCCAGTGGTGCATGGACATAGTGCTCACGACCGTGTCGAACTCCCCTTCACCGAAGGGAAGATTCGCCACGTCACCCTGCTGGAAACGCACTCGACCGGCCACTCCCCGCTCGGCGGCGTTCATTGCGGCCCGATCGATCATTGCCGCATCGACGTCCACNCCCACGATTTCCAGGCGAGGTGCCGCCCCGGAGAGGGACAGATCCAGCCACCCCGGCCCGCACCCAACGTCCAGCACCCGCCCCTCAGACCCGGCGGCAGCCAACTCTCTCGCCACCACATCGTAGAAGGGGCACATTACGGCCCCGGCCACAGTGTCGTACACGCCAACGCTGGGCATCCAAGGGGAGCGCAGACCGACCGCCCCCCGCTCCAGGGAACCACGTTTCCACTCTCTGTAGAGCAGAACGCCACCAATCGCCGCCAGGGGGAAGAGCCACCTTCTGGCACCCATGGTGAATCTCCCGCAATCAACCCGCCCGCGCGCGGGTCTAGTCCGACCAACAATGTCGGGAACCCAACTCCACCAAAACCACCGCGATCAGCGATCCACCCACCGAGGCCGCCCACGCCAGGACCAAGACGAGGTTCAGCCCACTCTCCCGAATCTCCACTTCACGCAGAGACCTACCTGCAAGAACGTAGCCCGGCCGAGGCCCGCCGAAACGTACGAGAACCGCTGCACTCCGCACTCCGGGCCTGGGCTGCCAGGTGAAGCGATCCCCACCCGGATCCCCACCGTGGGCAAAAACCCCAGATGGTGGTTTCGGTGTCTCTCCGTCCAGTCTCGCCGACGATGCCACGGGCCGCCCTGACTCATCGAAGATGAGCAGAAAAGGTGCCAGGCTCGTGGCGATATCCACCTACGCCGCAGGCAAGAGCGTCTGTGGCACCTGCCCCCTTTCCAGCGCCGCGGCGGCATCTTCGGCCATCTCTATCTGGGGATCGTTGGCAAGGCCCCTGAGCACCGGCTGGACCGCGGCGCCCACCAGGGCACACAAGACGGTCCCAAGTACCGCAAGCGGCACCCATTGCCGCAAGATGCTCACAAATACCGGCTCGCGTCCGCGAGAGGTCATCGATCCCATGTGTGGTACTCCTATAGTGACATCTGTATCCGCCAGGGAGCGCTCCACGAGACAAAGCTGTACGTGATGTGTCCTGAGGAACTGCCGGCGCAGCCCCTCCAGGTCGAACGCTTTCTGCACCAGCCCTCGAAGCAGCTCGGCTCCACCCATTTCGAGGACGAACAGCTGATATCGAGCTTCTACAACAATACAGGTCTTCAGCTTGAATAGGAAACCGCACTCAGAACAGCGACAATTGTGCCAACTCACCCTCGGAGTCCCAGAAGAGGCTGCGCCGGTCTCGAAGCGCCACGGAGAGCTTCAGCCCGGCAAGCCCCTCCTGCTTCAGCGCGGACTGGACGGTGTTGAGCGCCACCTTGGGTGTATTGTTGGTGTTGCTCAGGTGAGCCAGCCAGTACTCTTTCGGGCGGCCTTGGGCCATTCGCACTATGGTATTGCCCGCATCCTCATTGGAGAGGTGGCCGCGACTTCCCAGTATCCGAGACTTCAAGTAGGCTGGGTAGGGGCCCCGCTTCACCATTTGCACGTCGTGGTTGGCCTCCAGGATCACCAGATCGGCCCCACGCGCTCGCTCCACCACCTCGTCAGGCATGAGTCCCATGTCCGTGGCAAGACAGATCGTGGCGCCCCCTCCTCGGATAATGAAACCTAACGGCTCTCGGGCATCGTGGGGAACCGCAAAGCTCTCCACCTCTATCGATCCGATGACACAGGATTGGTCCGCCTGCAGAGGATGGTGGTCGGGCCGCGGCTCCCCTGCCGATATGGACTTCCAGCTTCCCGGGCTGCACACCAGGGGCACCCCGGCTC
>JGI24132J36420_10000497_pt1 | contig 19016 bp, 15 predicted proteins | sample BarGraNGADG00212_3_FD_36420 | JGI IMG/M metagenome (IMG submission 36420) | reverse complement strand
AACAAACGATTTATGTAACTTTTTTCCAAAATTATGTAATATGAATTGTTTGAATAACATGGATATTGTACTATGGGGTAAAAAGTACAAATGACATGGATGCACATATTCAAAAATACAAAATTAAGCTAGGGCTTTTCGTAATAGGTGGATTGGCACTTTTTATGTTGGCCATCTTTATCATCGGAAAACAAAAAAACTTATTCAATCCAGTGTTTACTTTGACCTCTACATTTTCGAACGTAAGTGGATTGCAGGTAGGAAATAATATCCGTTTTTCAGGTATAAATGTTGGTACAGTCGAAAATATCATCCAAATAAACGATACGACGGTACGGGTCGATCTGATGCTAAAAAAGGAAGTATGGCAGTTTATCAAATCGGACTGCAAAGTCACGTTAGGTTCAGAAGGAATTATTGGTGATAAAATTATTATCATTACTCCTGGCAGTTCAGACGCTCCATTAGTAAAAGAAGGTCAACGTCTAAAAACAATTGAAACAATTGAAACAAATGCCATTATGGCGCGATTGGATGCAACTACGGCAAATGCAGAAAACATATCGAAACAGATTTCCGAAATTACGGATAACATAAATGGTGGAAATGGAACGCTTAGCCGATTAATCCTTGATCGAAAACTTGCCGAAGATTTAAGTCAAACCATTTCTAATCTAAACCAGTTTTCCAATGGTCTAAAAGGTTCGGAGCACGTAATGGCAAGTTTGAAAGTAACTGCAGGAAATGCGGAGTACATCTCACACCAACTGGCCGAAATCACAAACAAGATTAATAAGGGAGATGGAACGCTCGGTCGGCTCATTCAGGATTCAAGCATTGCAGAGAATTTAAATCAGAGCATCTTGAATTTAAAAAAGGCCTCAGAAGGATTGACAGGGACAGATACCATGATGGCTAAATTGAATGTCACGGCAAGCAATGCGGAGATTTTGTCAAAGCAATTGACCGAAATGATGCAAAAAATAAACAAAGGCAATGGAACGCTCGGACGGTTGATTCGGGACACTACTTTTGCCGCGAATTTGAATCAGACCATGATCAATCTTAGAAGCAGTTCCAAAGGTTTGGATGAAAACATGACTGCTGCCAAGCATAATTTCCTTTTCCGAGGCTATTTTGAAAAGAAAGCGAAAGTAGCGGCTGCTAAAAAGGAAGCATTAGAGAAGAAAAGACTGAGTGAATTGGAGAATGAAAGCAAACAATAGGTCATAATGATGGTTTATTGGCTTTATTAGTTGTACTTTCACTTCAAATGATTAAATAATGGGTACACTCGATTACGGAGTAGTTGGCAACTGCAGGTCTGCCGCACTTATATCCAGCAGTGGCAGCGTCGATTGGTTGTGTTTCCCCGATTTTGATTCACCGTCCATATTTGCACGCATATTGGATGATTCCAAAGGTGGTCACTTTAGCATTGAAGTTGCGGCGGCATATACCATCACTCAAAAATACATCAGCCATACAAACATTCTGACCACTCGTTTCGATTCAAAGGAAGGTTGTTTTGAGATTATCGATTTTATGCCTCGTTACACCATCAGTGAGTACAACAGCCATTATCTTCCACCTGAATTGTATCGTTTAATCCGATTGGTGAGTGGAGCCCCTCGCTTTCGAGTCGTGTATGAACCGGCATTGAACTATGCCAGAGATGATTCCTATCACAAATTCGGCCCGACTTTTATCAAAACCATTTCAAAAGAGAATGTCAGGGATACGGTTTATATGTACTCCAACCTGAATCTGGAAGCCATCATTAACAGAGAAGAATTGGTTTTGATGAGCGATAGCTATCTATTGGTTTCTTACCATCAGAAACTCATCCCTATAAACCAAGACAGGGTAGAACTCGAATACCAACGTACTCGTGTTTATTGGTTGAATTGGACCAACAGGGCAAAAAAGTTCACTATTTTCGCAGATGAGATTGAACGTAGCATGCTTATTTTAAAGCTGATGTCTTATCATCCGACCGGAGCGGTTTTAGCAGCACTAACAACCAGCATTCCTGAGACTCAGGGTGAGGTGCGAAATTGGGATTACCGGTTTTGTTGGTTGCGTGACGCATCAATGTCCATAAAAATACTGCTTACACTGGGGCACCGTGGAGCTGCATTTCGTTTTATGGAGTTCATCAATGGCATTCTAAAAAACAAAAGTGAGACTTTTCAAATCATGTATAGCATTCGAGGCGAACGAATTCTGTCAGAAGAAGTCCTGGACCATTTAAGCGGATTTGCCAATTCTCGCCCAGTCCGAGTGGGTAATGCCGCTTACCACCAGAAACAGAATGATTCTTTGGGTTATCTGATGGACGTTATATGGCAGTATTATCAGCACTTTCCGGGCACACTGAACGAAATCGAGGAGATGTGGGAAATCGTAAAGAATATCTTACGAACCGTACAGGAGGAATGGCGCAATCCCGACAATGGTATCTGGGAGATCCGAGGGGGGCAACAACACTTTGTTCACTCCAAGGTCATGAGTTGGGTTGCGTTGGATAGGGGCACTCGGATTGCGGAGATGCTTCATGAAAAAAGATATGTCGAAAAATGGGAAAAAGAAGCTGGGTTCATCCGCAAGGAAGTCTTTGAAAAAGGATGGAAAGAATCGCTCCAAAGCTTTTCGCAGACCTACGAAAATGAAGAATTGGATTCCTCACTTTTACTGATGGAAATGTATGGTTTCATCTCAGCAAAAGATGAACGGTTTGTCAAAACAGTGCATTCCATTCAAAAAGAGTTAATGCACGAAGGGCTACTTTACAGGTATAAACACATGGATGATTTTGGTCATCCAAGGTCAGCTTTTACCATTTGTACATTCTGGTTGGTACAAGCGCTGTTTGCCATTGGTGAAAAAGACGAAGGGCTTTTAATCTTTCAGAAAATTTTGACCTATTCCAATCATTTAGGCCTTTTCAGTGAAGATCTTGACTTTGAAACCAAAAAGCAATTAGGCAATTTCCCACAGGCTTATTCCCATTTAGCACTCTTACACTCTGCCATGCTGTTCGCTGACAAGGTAGAGATCTCAAGATTCATCCGACCCTGAACATTTTATCAGCGATTGAAGCATCGGCAACGTTTCTGCTTGGGTGAGCAAATAATAATTGGCCGCCCTGCATGGCCCGCCCACTTTAACGGTATAGGCCGATTTGGGCAAAGCGTTAAAGGTATCTTCATCCGTTGTATCATCACCAATAGCCATTATAAAATCGTACTGATCCCCTTGCAACAGACGCAAGGCTTCAGCCCCTTTGTTGTATTCGGGTGATTTAACTTCAAGAATCTTATTGCCACGCATAATTTGAAGATGCAAGTGAGCACAAGGTTTTATCAATGTATTTATGAGTTGTTGCTCTCGTATGGAAGCCAGCCACGCATCGACCTTCCGAAAATGCCAAACTAAAGCAGTGTCCTTGATTTCTAGTTTTGACTGTGGCGTTTTATCCAAAAACTCCTGAAAAAGTTGCAAAATTTCATCATCCCAGGAAATCGTACTGGTCTTTCTATTCCAAACGCCATGTTCCTTATAAAAAGCACCATGTTCAGCGGCCATATCCAATGGAATATGGCCGAGCCATTTTTCAAGTGTCTGCATATCTCGACCACTACTTATCACTAATCGATTTCGGGGATCACAAGCCAATTGAGTTAGTATTTGCAACAACTCAGAAGTTGGGAAGGCATCTTCAGGCTTATTCTTGAAAGGTGAAAGTGTGCCGTCATAATCCAATATCAACAATCGTTTTTCAGCCATTCTGTAGGATTGACAAAGGGGTTTCAACCGATTTGGCAGGATCCTTTTTCGATCGTTCTCTTTATTTCGAATACAAATCCGTGTTAATTCAGTTATAAAATCATTTGCCCATTTTTTGACGGTCTGACGAGAAATCACTTTTTGCATTTTTCCCATTTTATCAAATTGCTCTTCTCGGCTCATTTCCAAAGCATCAAGTAGGGCCCATTCAATAGCCTCGGGATTGTTCGGATTAATAACTATGGCATCGCTCAACTCCACTGCCGCACCCGCCATTTCACTAAGAATCAGGACTCCTGGTTTATCTCGCTTGGATGCGACATATTCTTTGGCCACCAAATTCATTCCATCACGCAAAGGGGTTACCAAGGCGATGTCTGCAATATGATACAATGCCGCCAACTCTTCAAATGCCAAGCTGTGGTAAAAATAATGAATGGGCGTCCAGTTGATGGTTGAATACATGCCATTAATGTAACCAATTCGTTCATCAACCTTAGTCTTTAATTCAGCATAACGGCCGACCGAGTCCCTGGAAGGCACGAGAAGCATGACTAAGGATACTTTCCCATGATATTCTGGATGATTTTCAAGAAAGTGAACAAATCCCTTTAATCGATGCAAAACACCTTTGCTGTAATCAAGGCGATCGACGGACAAGACCAGCTTGTTTTCTCCATAATTTTGGCGTAATTCCCTTGCCTTTTCCTGAATGGCTGGATTCAGAATGGCATCGTAATACTGCAAATAATTGATGCCCATTGGATAGGCTCCAACATGAACCATTCTATAATCAATCAGGACTTTGTCCAAACGGAACTCCAATTCCATAACCCTTTCAACAGCGCTTATAAAATGCCTCATGTAGTCATGGGTATGAAAAGCGATTAAGTCTGCGCCCAATAGACCATCCAATATTTCTGCACGCTCCGGGAGTACACGAAAAAGTTCATACGATGGAAATGGAATGTGGTGAAAATAACCTATCCCACCTGCTTTTGTTCTTTCACGAATCATTTTTGGCAAAAGCATTAACTGATAGTCGTGAACCCAAACCATATCACCAGGCTTAATAAACCCTGAGGCTATGCTGGCAAATAATAGGTTCACTTCTTTATACGTTTCCCAATAATTGGTATCGTATTCCACAAATGAATAAAAATAATGGCAAAGTGGCCACAGAATGCTGTTGCTGTAACCTTCATAATAATTGACAATCTGTTTTTCTGATAAAAAAACAGGATGGTAATTAAACGCCTCCAAATGTTTGGTCACCTCCTTACGTTCTTCTTTCGAATCTAAAAATATCCCAGGCCAGCCAATCCAATGTTTTTCTATGGTTACTTCCAATGAACCAAGACCAGTTGCCAATCCGCCCTCGCTTCTTTGATATTCAAAAGATTGGTCCTCATTCCTCGTTACCTTAAGCGGCAACCGATTGGAAATGATAAAAAGTCTCATTTCGATACTATTAGTTTTCTAAAATAGGTAATAGCTAAGGTGTCGTGGCCCATAATGAGGGCGGGGTCATGCAGTAACACCAAATATACAAAAAAAAGGGGAAGAACGGTTGTTAAAGCCTTAAATATCAAAGAGATTTATCTTAAAAAATACTAATTTCCAAGTATGTCTTTTGCGATTATTCCTTTAATTCGTGTTGATATTTGCTTCTCAGGGTTAAACTATTTATCTTACATCGCTTAATCGTAAATGATCGTGTGAAAATGGCACATCAAAAGAAATATTGTTCACTGATCCTTTTTCTGTTGGCAGGCTGGTTAGCATCTGCTCAGACAACTAAAACCAACGTACCCAATGATTCCATCCAATCGGTGGAATTGAAAAAGCTGAACATTGGATATCCAGTTACTGGAATTCTGAAAGATACCCTGTTTTACATCCATTCAAAGCTTGCAGCCACCTTGCCACAGGAAAGGGCTATCAATATCACCAAAAGGATTCAGAAATTGTACGATGATGATTTTCTGAAAATTGATTCTATTTATACTTTCCCATCTGAACACAATATTGACATTGTTTATGGTGATTTTATAATCATGAGCGTCTCGGAAATGGATGCACGCTGGTATGGTAAAAGCATCGTACAATTATCCGATAATTATAGCAAAATTATAAAAACGTCCTTAAGACAGGCAAAAAGTGAAAATAACGTAATGAGGTGGCTGCTTCGGATTGGGTTGATCCTGTTAGTAGTAGGAATGACTTGGTTGGTCTTACGTTTGATTGGTAAGGGTTATAAACGACTATATGGATATCTCGACCGAAAAAAGGATGCATTTTTCAAGGACTTTATTTACAAAGACTACACCTTTTTAAAAGCCGAACAGGAAAGTCGCGTTATCTTGTTCTTAATTCGAATATCTCGATGGTTAGTATACCTCGTATTAGGCTATGTGACTCTTCCATTAATCTTTAGCATTTTCCCATTTTCCAGACAATGGGCCAGCATCCTATTCAATTTGATTTGGTCTCCTTTAAAAGGTGCCTTATTGGGTATCTGGGATTTTATGCCCAACCTTTTCAGCATTTTGGTGATCTTTTTTGTAATGAAATACCTCATCCGATTTGTTAAATATATCTTTTCGGAAATTGATGCTGAGAACCTGAAAATAGCTGGATTCCATTCCGATTGGGCCAAACCGACCAACAGTATCGTTACTTTTTTACTATATGCCTTCATGTTTGTACTGATCTTTCCCTTATTACCAGGATCCAGTTCCCATATATTTCAGGGGGTTTCGGTTTTCATCGGCATTTTATTTTCACTTGGATCTTCCTCTTCCATTGCAAACATCGCTGCCGGATTGATTATCACCTATATGCGACCCTATAAAATTGGAGATTTCATCCGAATTGGAGATGTAATAGGAGACGTTGTCGAAAAGAATTTATTGGTTACCCGGCTAAGAACCATAAAAAACGAGGAAATCACCATTCCTAATTCTACGGTATTATCGGGGAATACCATCAATTACAGTACACTTGCCAAATCCAACGGTTTGATAATCAATACTAAAGTTACTATTGGATATACTGTTCCTTGGAAAGACATCCATCAAGCATTACTGACCGCTTCAGATAGAACATCCGGATTGATGAAAGAGCCAAAGCCCTTTGTTTTTCAAACCAGCCTTGATGACTTTTTTGTGACCTACCAAATAAATGGCTATACGCAGGAAGCCAATCGCCAAGCATTCGTTTATTCAGAACTACATCAACATATTCAGGATTGTTGCAACGAAATGGGTATTGAGATCATGTCACCTCATTACCAGTCCAATCGCGATGGGAATACAACAGCTATTCCAACTGAATATTTGCCGAAAGGTTACAAGGCACCCGGATTCAAAGTATCTTCTGATTAGAAAGAAGATTCGTCTGGATCAACAACTGTACCTGTCCTGATTAATCCGTTCATCATTACCAAAGAGGTTAAGACGCCAAGCCGATGGTACCTATACGTCAATAGTAAAAAGCAAGCATCATGTTATAATGATACTCCTATTTAAGGTTTGAAATACGGCAATAATATATCCTCAAAATTATACATACCTATCCCTTTGTCAATGAGATTCTCGGCCACAAAAACAACCCCATTCCCAAAAGCTTCTCTTGAAATCGACTCATGAATCAGTCGGACGGTTTGATACGGAAAGCCAAAAATAACTTCGTGTTTTCCAACAATCCCTCCTGCTCGTACAGAGTTAATCTCTGACTTATCCAAATCCAACGCTTCAGCAATTTTAATTGCCGTACCCGATATGCCTTCTTTTCCCTTAAAGTGTTCTTCAATAATTTCTATATCTACCCATGGTGCAATCTTCTGAAGGAATTTTGCAGCGAACATTAAATAATTCACACCTAAAGTAATATTGGGGCTCCAGAAAACGACGGTTTCTTTTGAAAGTTCTTTTAAAAATCCTTTTTCTTCGTCATTGTAATGGGAAATTGCGGAAATAATTATAATCTTTCGAACCGCAGCGATCTTACCATAGGTATAAATACCTGTATTAGATGAAAAATCGATGATAATATCTACGGGGTGTTTGTCTATCAAATCCTGAAATTCAATGTTGGAACTTGAATAAATCAGACCAGGTTCATCTGATTGTATACCTAAAAATTCAGGAACACTTCTATGGTCTAAAAGTGTACTCCTTCTAAGGACCCATTCTAAACAAAATTCTTTATTTTGAAGAATGACATTTGCTACAGCTTTACCAGTTTTACCAAACCCAATTAAACCAACTTTCATCTTCTTGTTTTTAAGTATCTTTTCATGCGTAAAGTAGTTATTTCTAACAAAGTTTGCAAGTTCCATTGTTAGAAATAGTGTTGGTACATTTCAGCTGAAAATGCTATATTGTAGCATTATAGAGGTCCGCTTGCTGGTCGTCATTCGTTCGCTCCTTCTCAACAACCTTGATCTCAATTAAAACACTAACGTTTTTACCATGATTACATTAATTGCTGTCATTTTCATCATTGGTTATGCCGGTATAGCTTTTGAGCATCCCTTGAAAATCAATAAGTCGGCTACGGCCCTAATCACTGGCGTATTATGCTGGACAGTCTATATTCTTAATGCACCAGATAAGGGGTTGGTCAACAATGAACTGTCCGAAAATTTCAGTGGTGTGGCTCAAATTCTGTTTTTCCTGTTGGGTGCAATGACAATTGTAGAACTGATCGACTCACACAACGGTTTTGCCATAATCACGGAGAAAATTACCAACACAAAAAAGTCATCACTTTTGTGGATGATCTGTTTCATCACCTTTTTTCTGTCTGCTGTATTGGACAACCTTACAACGACCATTGTTATTGTTTCATTATTGCGTAAACTCATCAAAGACCCGAAGGAAAGGCTGATGTTTGCGGGCATGGTGGTCATTGCCGCCAATGCAGGGGGAGCATGGACGCCGATAGGAGACGTTACAACCACAATGCTATGGATAGGAAATCAAATTACGACGGTCAATATTATGTTGAAACTCCTATTGCCGAGTTTAGTTTGCCTCCTAGTGCCATTGACCATTTTGTCTTTGAAAATGAAAGGAAATCTGGAAAGGCCAAATATAGCTAATGAAAAACACAAAGAATTCTTGTCTTTGAAACAGCAGAAAATTGTGTTTTACGCTGGTGTTGGCTGTCTAATTATGGTCCCCATATTCAAGACCTTCACCCACCTGCCACCTTTCATGGGTATCCTGCTTGGAGTTGGTGTCTTGTGGGTCCTGACAGAAATAATGCATAAAAAGAAGCCTCATGAAATGCGAATGCCATTTACCGTTACTCATGCGTTACATCGCATTGATACGACCAGCATATTGTTCTTTCTGGGCATCTTGATTTGTATTTCAGCATTGGAATCGGTTGGCATACTACCTGCTGTGGCTCAATGGATGGATAAGACCATTCATAACGATAGTATCATTGCGATGGCTATCGGGGTGCTTTCCTCCATTGTGGATAATGTGCCTCTTGTAGCTGCTACACAAGGCATGTACAGCATGGCCCAGTATCCAACTGACCACTTCTTCTGGGAATTTTTAGCTTTTACTGCTGGGACTGGTGGTAGCATCCTAATCATAGGCTCTGCCGCAGGTGTTGCTGCCATGGGCATTGAAAAGATTGACTTTATTTGGTATCTAAAGAATATCAGTTGGTTGGCAGCTTTGGGTTTCTTTGCAGGTTGTGGAACTTACCTTGCACAACACTATCTGCTTCATATTTAATGTTGTGAAAGAAATTCAATAAAAGACCCCAAGGTAAATGGAAAACCAGGCAATAAAATAGAAAATGCAACAAAAAATAAATACCATTAGCATTACGTCGGTTTTATTCGTATTTTTGCATTCATAATGACACCTGTATTAGGTTTTCAGTGTTATTATGTAAGGTATTATGGATATAAATAGTTCTTTTTGTAAATTGAACCGGCCTGACTGTTATGGAGCGAAAGAGCTGGATGTATTGCTTGAACTCAGTTTTTTATTGAGTAACAAGGATATTGACCTGGACGAAGTGATTCGAATTCTGGCTGAGCACTTGAGTGCAGAGAGAATCCTGCTGACAATCCTAAATCGTGAAAATCAGATTATCCGCATTGAAGGCGCATTTGGTATTCGTCCTCAAGAAAAGGAGGCCGCGATTTACCGGGTTGGTGAAGGGATTATCGGAAGAGTCATCCAAGATGGCGAAACGGTCCTGATACCTAAAATAGCCGCTTCCAAAGATTTTCTCAATCTGACGCAAGCACCGTTGCGTATCAACGGCATGGACGTTTCCTTTATTTGTACGCCCATCCGTTACAAGGATGAAATCATCGGTACGTTGAGTGTTCATAAGATCTATGACCGTGTTGTTTCCTTCGATTATGACGTACGATTGCTTAAAATCGTTGGCTCCATGATTGGGCGAACCATGCGTAGGCGACAGGAATATGCTGAGGAGTTGGAGCAGTTGAGGAGCGAGAACCTCAGCTTAAAAGGAGAACTCCGCAACCGGATAAACCCGGAGCAAATCATCGGGAACTCAGGTAAGATGAACGATGTCTTTTCTTTGATTGACAGTGTCGCAACAACGGATGCGACGGTATTGATTAGAGGTGAAAGCGGGGTCGGTAAAGAATTGGTAGCAGATGCCATCCACTACAACAGCCTCCGAAAAAACAAGCCATTCATTAAGGTGAACTGTGCCGCTTTGCCGGAAAGTCTGATTGAAAGTGAATTGTTTGGACATGAGAAAGGGTCTTTCACCGGTGCCAGCACGCTTAGAATCGGACGATTCGAAGCAGCCAACGGTGGAACCATCTTTTTGGACGAATTCGGTGACATACCTGCCTCGATTCAGGTTAAACTCTTGCGTGTGATACAGGAGCGGGAAATCGAACGCATCGGAAGTACGAAACCTATTCATGTGGATGTGCGCATACTTTGTGCCACCAACCGAAATTTGGAAGAGCTGATTGCTAACAATGAATTTCGGGAGGATTTGTATTACCGTATCAATGTTTTTCCTATTTATATTCCTTCTTTGCGGGAACGAATCAACGATATTCCGGTTCTGGCCAATTTCTTCATCGATAAATTCAACAAAAAGCATGGTAAGAACATCACGCGAATCACGACCATGGCCATAGACACGTTGATGGTATACCATTGGCCTGGAAACATCCGTGAACTGGAGAACTGCATTGAACGTGCGTGTATTCTAAGCACAGATAAGGTCATTCGTATCAACAACTTACCTCCAACCCTTCAGACAGCGACTTCCAGCAAGACTGCCCAATCAGGTACGCTTGATATCATACTGGGTAAAATAGAGAATCAAATCATTGTGGATGCACTCATCGCTTCCAAAGGGAATGGCGCCAAAGCGGCAGAAAGTCTGGGTATTACCGAACGGATTATGGGAATTCGGATAAAAAAATACGATATCGACCCCAAGCGATTCAAAACAAAAAAGGATCATGACTGAAATTGATAACTCATGCGTGTAGCCATTCCTATAAAAAATCTTGACTCCGGCCGCAACAATATTGCCAACACGTTGGACGCTAACGGTCATCTTTGTTTGTATGACAAAGACACCACCGAGTTTCTTTGGCTGAAGGTTAGTGACCTGGCGGCCAATTTGGGTGATTTACTACCCGCTCTTGAACAACAGTCTGTGACCGAAATACTGTCGATCAATATGCATCCGATGGCTCTAAAGGTTCTTGTCAATAAGGGTTTCAGAGTCTATCGTTCGCGGGGTTCTAACCTACGTTACAATTTGAGCTTGTGGAAAGCTGAGCGACTACCAAAATTTGGCATGCAGGATTTGATGGCCGATGCCCAACTTTGTGGTGGCACCTGTTCAAGTTGCGATACGATATGCGAAACCCCTGAAAAATAAATAAATCACTGCAGTATGAGCATCCAAAATGCCTTAGTATTCCTAAGCGAAATCGAATCAAATGTGGAACTAAGAAAGAGCTGTTATTCTTGCAAAACTAGGGGCGAGCTACTCGAAATGCTTGATAAACAAGGGCGTGGATTCACATATGAAGAATGTGAAGATGCCACTAATTCACTGCTTCTTAAATGCCAAACTTACGAACAAGCCGATCGTGTCCGGGAACTACATGTCTGGTTTCTGCTATTTCGAGATTAGATCTCCGACAATCGTTTCTCGACCAAAACCTTTATTTCCTGTATTCCTGTTTCCATTTGAAGCAACTCCTCGGTAGAAGGAGTTCTGTAACCAAAACCGTCAAGCGAGCAAATAGCTTCGAATTTTCCAACCAAAATAGCCGTTTTCTTCATGCTTTCCGTGAGTTCCGGCTCAAAATCCTCAGCTTCCTTGTAAAGGCCCAATGGCATATGATGTGTGCCGTTCCAGTCGTAACGGGCCAATAGTGCAACAAAGTATTTTTCCACGCTCATGACCGCAAAATTGTAAAGCAGGTCATTATCAAAACGACTTCCCGGTTTATTCAGGCTTCCCTGAAAAGATTTGTAGAATCCGTTCGCATAGTTTAGACAAGAGAAAGCTTGAGCTTTCATTTCAGCTTCAGGCTGGTTGGTGTTCGTTGACATGTTTTTTGTTTTTTTTGAGAGACATTCGGGTGTGGAGGTAGAATAATTCCTCCTTATTAAGGCTTCTTTTAAGCTTTTCAGATTGGGATTTTACAAGAGCAAGCAGTGTTTCATATTCTTCATTACTGCATGGAATACCCGCATCAGACAGATAATGGCGCAAGGTATCTTTCCCGCTATGCTTACCAATGATGAATTCTTGATCTTCTCTGCCAATTCGAGCGGCATCCAGAAGTTGATAGGTCGACCTGTCTTTCAGCAGGCATCCGGTGTGGATGCCACTTTCGTGCGAAAGGACCATACTTCCGGTAATGGGTTTGGATACACTGTTTGGACGATTGGAGACTTCAGCAACGAATTGGCTAAGAATATTGAACCGTTCCGTTCGCAGGCTACTGGGTATGCCGGCACTTAGTTCCAATGCCATTGCCACTTCTTCCATGGCGGCATTGCCTGCTCGCTCTCCAAGGCCGTTCACTGTTGTGCTCAAGCAGTCTGCTCCGGCCATCCAGGCGGCCAGCGTATTGGCAGTTGCCATTCCTAAATCGTTGTGACCGTGGAACTCAATGGAGAATTCAGAGTCGATGTTCCGGATATCCTGAACCAGACGCGAGGTGGTGAATGGGTTTAATAAACCTACGGTGTCAGCCAGGCGAATCCGACTGGCACCAAAACAAAGGACGGCCTGCGTGAATTCTCTCAGAAAATTCGGTTCTGCTCTCGATGCATCCTGAGCACCGACCGTCACATAGTCAAAGCCGTTCAAAGCAAGTCCAAGCAGTTTCTGCATTTGTGTAAAGACCCAGCTTCTGTCCTTCCCCATCGCTTTCATCAGAATTTCAGAGACTGGAAAGGAAATATGGACTCCATTCGAACCGGTTTTTTCGGCCAAACGTAGATCGTTATCCGTAGCTCTGCACCATGTTAATGTTTTGAAACCAAAACCCATCTTGCAAATCGTACGGATATCCTCAATTTCCGCCTGACCCATTGCAGGTGTTCCTACTTCAAGTTCAGGCACACCTGCCCCATCCAGCAAAGCGGCTATGCGTAGCTTCTCGGGCAGGGAGAAAACAACTCCGGGGGCTTGTTCACCGTCCCGGAGCGTTGTGTCGATAAAGTAGGGGTTAACCTTCATATCTAGTCGCTTATAAGGTATTTGGCGCAAGCCTCATTGTTTTCTAGGGCATCGAGAATTTCGTCGATGACTTCCTCAGAATCCACCGCACCATACCAGTAATTATTGGGGTGAATCACCATGGCTGGACCTTGTGAACACACATTCAAACAAGCTGTCGTGCTTACGGCGACATCCAACCCACGATCGGAGGCTTCTTCCGAAATATATTGCAATAAATCGGCAGCGCCTTTTTTGTTGCAGGCACCCTGAGCATCACCGGAAACCCGGTATGAATTACAAACTAAAATGTGATAAGCAGGCTTTTTCATAAAAATTATTTTTAATAAATGATATTACTTGCAGTAGAGTTTTTTGATAGGAGTGTGAAGTACAAGGCACCGGGCTGCCGGTAAACCGGAGCGTACTTTTCGTACGTGAGGATTTGCCGGACTGCCCGGTAACGCCGTAATTCGCGCTCATTTCAGCAAACTCAGGCGCAGCCAGTGGCGGTTCCTTTGCATGCTGTCCCGCATTTGAACGCGTCGGGTTTTGCCATAGATCGGATGACCCTGTTGTTGTAGATCCCTTCTAAACCCTCATCAATAAGCCCCGTCATTTCAACCACGTGAACACCACAAGATTTCAGTATGGACTTGGGTGTTTCCCCGACTCCACTCACTAGTAATGCACGGCAGTCATTAAGTATACGAGCCATATCCACCCAACGTTGGTCTCCTGAACCCGGTTTTGGGGCAGCTCTTTCTCCCACAAACTGAAAACCCTTGGGCGTTTGTCTATAAACATAAAAGGAACTGGCTTCACCCAAATGCTGATTGACCAACAAACCTTCGTTCGTTGCTACTGCGACATACGGACGGTCTGTCGTATCCAGATCGAGTCTGGATGCGTATTCTTTCATCAGCGCATGAACTTCGGTCAAGTCTTGACCCAGCAAACCGGCAGCATCAGCGCGGCACCGGGCACAATGGCTCATCAATTTCAAATGCTCGGAGGCCAACGTACGAACTCTAAATATCATTTTAGTATCCGGTTTCTCGACCTCTGCAAAAGGAGTTTCAGCTGTTGGAATAAGCGGAATACAGTTGATTACATCAGCACCCAGACCTGCACAAACCTTGGCCACTTCTTCAATATGGTCTTCGTTGACGCCAGGGATAATGATGGAATTGATTTTAACGGTAATGCCTTTGGCTTTCAGAAGCGGTATACAAACCAACTGGCGCTGCAACAACAGCCTGGCACCCTCTTCACCACGATAAACATGTTTGCCGAAACGCACCCATTTGTAGATTTTAGCAGTGACAGCAGGGTCTACCGCATTGATGGTCAGCGTGACGTGTGAGACGCCAAGTTCGGCAATCTCATCAATATAGGGTTCCAGATCCAACCCGTTAGTTGAAAGGCAAAAAATCTTCTCAGGGAAATCCGCTTTGACACGTCGCATCGTTTCCAACGTTTCCTCGGGGTTGGCAAATGGATCACCAGGACCAGCGATACCCACTACAGCCAGGTTGTCCAACCGCGTATCCAATTCGCGAAGGTAACCAGCTGCCTGACCAGGAGTTAAGATAGATGATGTTACACCCGGACGGCTTTCGTTGACGCAATCGTATTTGCGGTTGCAATAATTGCACTGAATGTTGCATTTGGGGGCAACTGCCAGGTGAACACGCGCGTTGGTATGTCTGGCTTCCTCGTCAAAGCAAGGATGAGCAAGGGTTGTTTTTTCTTCCATGACTCAAATGTATTTGTACCCGATGGGCGAGTTTTCTTGTTTGTATTCAATGAGTGCATTGACCACAAGGTCAAACAGCGTCTGGGTTCCGCGGTAGCCAATCTGATGGATCCGCGATGCCCCGAAGCGGTCGTGAATGGGAAACCCGAGTCGAACCAACGGTATTTTCCGTTCACGAGCAATGTAGTAGCCTTTACTGTTTCCAATTAAAAGATCCGGTTGAAACTCTTCAGCCCGCTCGCGTAGCGTTTCAAAGTCGGTATCGCGAATCCAGAGCGGTTCCATACCAATTTCTCGTAACCAGTCAGCCAAAGCGGTCACCAAATCTTCCTCACCATATAGTAGAGCTTTCTTGCCGAAGACATACTTGTGGGCATCGACGTAGGCATCGACCAGCCGACCACGTTCTTTTTGGTATTTCTCCGGCATTTCCTTACCAGTGATGCTTTTCAATGCTTCCATAAACGCATCAGAAGCATTTAGCCCGATGGGCATCGTCATTTGGTGGTTCTTGAAGAAGAAGGTGGATTCCAACCACTCACCTGCTGTTGGTAAAGTTGCTGCAGGTCGCGCTTTCAGATAACCTCTGTTAAAGACTGTCCCGAACTCAATTACAGCTTTGGAATCACCGATTGAAACCAATTCCGGAATCGTGGTTCCTCCAGAGGGAATTAATTGATATTCGGACGTGTAGACATTATCGAGCGTTTCGCTATAGTCCGGAAAAATGGTATGTTTCACTCCGAAATCAGTGAGTATTTCTTTCAAATACCGAATATCAGCCGGCGTAACCATGCCAGGTAAAACCGTAATGGATTCACCAACCTTTTCATACTTCGCTAATGTTTTTAAGGTTGAAACTACGGTATTGTGGAACCCGTCGGCATGGCTGCCACAATAACTAGGAGTAGAAGTATGGATAAAAACCGGCATCGTAGACTCATCCTCCTCATGCAGTTCTTTGTAATTACGGATATGACCGGGAATATCTTCACCAATGGTTTCTGACAAGCAAGTGGAAGCAATCCCGATCACAGAGGGCTTATACTGCTTGATGATGTTATCGATACCGGTGATGAAATTCTTGCTTCCACCATAAACGGTCGATTCTTCACTGAAGTTACTGGATGCAATGTCCACCGGCTCCTTGTAATGGCTGATCATATAGCGCCGAATATAGGTGGCACATCCTTGACTCCCATGAATCAGGGGAACGCATCCCTCTATCCCCTTGAACACCAACGAAGCACCCAGCGGAGCACAAAGCTTGCAAGAGTTCCTGGTGGAGGAATAGGATTTAATTTCTTTAGCGGCTATCATTTCTCTTCTTTTTTACGTGTGAATTGCCAAACCGGACTCATTGCCGTGGCGTAAATTTCTTTGGCAAAATTGATCATGCCTTCATAACCTGCAAGTGCTTCTTTTCGTTCGTGGTTGTGGTCGCAGAAACCTAGACCGATCTTATAAGCGATGGGACGTTCCTTGACGCCACCTATAAAAATATCTGCCTTTTTTTCCTTGACGAAATGCGCAAGTTCAACCGGATTGGAATCGTCAACAATGATGGTACCCTCTTCGCAAAGATTCTTTATCAGTTCATAATCTTCCGTGGTTCCAGTCTGAGAACCAACAATAACAGTTTGAACACCAATTAATCGGAGTGCCTTTACCAATGAAATGGCCTTAAATGCACCACCTACATAAATGGCCGCTTTCTTCCCCGTCAATCTTTCCTTGTACCATGCCAGTTGTGGCATTAACCTTGCAAATTCTTCACGAACGAGTTCTCTGGCTTTGTCCATCATCTCTTCGTCCTTGAAAAAACGGGCCACATCATAAAGCGCATCGCTCATATCTTCAATGCCGAAGTAAGAAACCCGCATGGAAGGAATGTTGTATTCATCCTTCATCATCTTGGCCAAGTAATTCATCGAACCTGAACATTGCACCACGTTCAGTGCGGCATTATGGGCATTTCGGATATCGTCCACACGGCCGTCACCTGTGATGGTGGCATTTACATGGACACCCATGCGTTTATAATAGTCTAGCAAAATCCAAAGTTCACCCGCTAGGTTGAAATCCCCGAGAATGTTGATGCTTTTGGCCGGAGTCGGCCTGTCAAGTGTTCCGACTAATTGAAAAATGGACTCGCAAGCTACCTTGTAGCCATCCTTTTTAGAACCCTGAAAACCAGGCGCCTGCACTGGAATGACAGGAATGCCTTTTTCAGCAGCAAGCTGTTTGCAGATGCGTTCCACATCGTCACCAATGATTCCCACAATGCAGGTGGTATAGACAAAAGCCGCTTTGGGCTGATGTTTGTCAATGAGTTCATTCAGCGACGCTTGCAATTTGGGTTCTCCACCAAAAATCACATCCTTTTCCTGCAAGTCCGTACAGAAACTTAGTCGGTGCAATTCGGGCCCTGAAGACAGGGAACCGCGGATATCCCAGGTATAGGCAGCGCAGCCAATGGGGCCGTGTATCACATGTAAGGCGTCGGCGATGGGATATAATACCACACGCGAACCGCAAAATACACAGGCACGTTGGCTCACACTACCGGCAAGACTGGCCTTGCCACAGTCGATGGTCCGCTCACTTGCGCCCGCCACCGAAACCTGATTCAGCCTTTCATCCAATATATGAGCCATAATACTATTTTTTTAGGTAAAATTTTGGATTGAAAACTACGGGAGCAAACCTAAAAACCGTCTTAGGAGTATGTCGTCCTTCAACGGAACTCCGGGTTTACTCCCGCAATTCCAAACCCAAAACCTTCACAGGTGTCAAATCTGTCATTTATAAAGAAGATGAAAATAATTCACAGCGGACTCTACAGCTGGAATTCAACCTTTTCTTCAAGGCAGCTCCGATCTAGGTGATCGAGCAATGCATTGAGGATTTGATGGGCTAGGTTGGCCGCACCAACATAGCCGGTTTTTGCAAAATAGTTGTGACCTGGTCTGTCCGCAATCGGGAAACCAAAGCGTACAAACGGCGTATTTTCGTCACGTGCAATGTATTTTCCGTAGGTGTTCCCAATCAACAAGTCTACACCTTCCTGTTTGATCCACTGATGCATACGGAACATATCGGCCTGTTCGCCACTCTTGAATTTGGCTTCGGGAATATCCTTGAGAATTTCGGCCATGCGTTCGTCAAAGTGCTTGCCTGGAGTACCAGTAACCACATAAACCGGTTTCATGTCCATGCTTACCAAAAATTCCACCAAGGGAATCAAGGTATCCGGATCACCCCACAAAGCCACCCGTTTGCCGTATAAAAGCTTGGAGGAATCGGAAATGAGGTCCAAGAGTTGACCGCGTTCAGTAGTGAGAGCTTCGGGAATGGGTAGGTTTGCATGACGGCTAAGGGACATCAGGAACCGGTCGGTTGCCTTAAATCCGATGGGTATGTCGAGTGTCTCAAATTTGACCTTACACTTGTTTTCCAACTTGATGCAGGTGTCCTCGGTGCAATATTTGCCCAAACCCAAGGTAAACTTGCTATCCCCAATCAATTTAAGGTCGGTAACTGTTGTTCCACCCTCCGGATACATTTTGTAAGTTCCCGTGAGTGGTGCATCCAGCACCCCGGTCATATCCGGAAACATAATGGTACGGGCTTCCATGACCGACGCCAGCCTTTTAATTTCACCCATGTCGGAGGGTTCCATCCAACCGGCTACAAGGTTTACGACGTTGCGCTTTTTTGGAGTAGCTGTGGCAAAGAATTTCAC
>JGI24132J36420_10000495_pt1 | contig 19018 bp, 14 predicted proteins | sample BarGraNGADG00212_3_FD_36420 | JGI IMG/M metagenome (IMG submission 36420) | reverse complement strand
GTCTCTATTTACAGCAGGACCAAAATTATCAAACAAGGGATGCGGATTCAGCTGCGCAGGGATATCCTTGCGGAAAATATAAATATCGGAAAGGACTGACCCGGACATTGCGATTGCGCCATCAATGGAACCAGTAAAATACCTGGTCAGCAATTTATCGCCAGGCCTCTTCTCATGAGGAATTACGTTATCAAAAATGCAGATAATCTTAGTATGCCGGTTCGATTTTGCAATCCTTGCAATAGTTCCAAAACCAGGGGCCATGAATGGGAGCCAATATTTGAAAATAAGTATATCGGGCCTTTGCTTTTTTATTTTTAAACCAACGGATATCCAGTTTAAAGGGCTGACAGAGTTTACTTTGCGATCAATTTTAAGTCCGGATGGTGCGGGTCCTTCCAGGAATTGAGATTTCCCTGGAAAAAGAAAGCCAGGATACTGAAGTGTAAAGGTTATAATATTGACATTATGTCCATCCATTACGAACTGTTTCGCCAGCCGTTCAATAAATGAAGCCAGTCCGCCCCTGTAGGGATACGCAGGTCCGAGTAGTGTTATATTCATTTCATGCTGTCATATTTTGCCTGGAAGCGCCGGTAAAGCTGCTTATGTTTGTTATCAAGACTTATGCTGCGCCCTGTAATAAATGCAAGTTCGACATTATTAGTGGACATATCCAGAATATCACCGGTAGAAACAATAATGTTTGCATCTTTTCCGACCTCGAGTGAGCCTGTTTTATCATCGATCCCCAGAATTTTTGCATTATTAAGTGTGATTGTCTGGAGCGCTTCCTCTTTTGTGAGTCCATAAGCAACCGTCTGACCGGCTGCAAATGGAAGATTCCCATAGGCCTGCGATGTATATGAGAGACCAACAAGGATTCCTTCATTCTTAAACATAGCTGCAAGTTTGAAAGGAAGCCTGGTATCGCTGTAATCATATTTAGGAAGGCTGAGAGTATTAGCCAGAATAACCGGGATATTGTTCTCTTTCAGAAAATCCTTTACAGCCCAGACTGATTCATCAACTCCTGTGAGAACCATCTTTTTAACACCATATCTCTTTCCAAAAGAAATAGCCGCAATAATACCTTTCGGTTCCGTTGAACTGATAAACATGGTTTTGGTGCCATTGAACAATCCTCTGAGCGATTCAAGTCTGAGGTTTACATCTTCGGGTTTCTCAACTGCAGCATAAGCTACTGCATCGGTAAAGATTTTTTCAAGAGCCTCTACATTTTTATCATATGTACCAGTTCCTGCATTTGCAAATTGCGAATAGCCACCACCTCCTCTGCCACTTGCAGCAGATTTTCTGGGCCAGCCCAGCTGAATACCATTATCGATCTTATATGCCGCGTCTTCCCAATTCCATGCATCAAACTGAACAACGCTCGAAGTTCCCGGGAGCAGGGTTCCTGTCGGTACAATCTGAGCCAGAAGAATGCCATTCGATCTTAAAACCGGAATTACATGAGAATCAGTATTATAAGCTGCAATGGCCCTGACGTTTGGATTCAGATCTCCAATCTCCCTGTTATCTGATGCTACATCAACACCACTGCCTATTTCAACAAGTCCTACACTGGTATTGGGGAAAATTAATCCGGGATAGATCTGTTTTCCGGTCACATCTATTACATCATAACCAGTCTTGTCGGTTTTAATGTCTGATGATTTACCAACTGCAGTGATCTTCCCTCCTGTAAAAACTATAGTCGCGTTTTCAATCACATCACCTGTGCCGGTATGAATTGTCCCGCCGACAAGCATTACAGGTTTTTTCTGTGCCGGCGCAACCACCGGGCTCTGAGCTGTTGACTNGAATAAACAGGCAAACATCAGAATTATCGAAATATATATTTTGTTTTTCATCGTCTTGGCATATTTTGTAAGTTAGAAATTGCAGGCTGTGGTGTCTCTTTTAAGATATTGGCAATAATCCTGTTACGTTCATTGTCAATCTGTTCTTTCATTTTTGCATCCTGTTCCTCATCAAAGTAAAAAGTACCATCAACCATTGTACTGCCNGCGCGGGCATAAATTGAAAGAGGATAGTCTGTCCACAGTACCAGGTCAGCATCTTTTCCTACCTTAATACTGCCTGTTCTGTCGCCCAGATGCAGCATTATTGCAGGATTGATAGTTACAAGTTTTAGGGCTTCAGTTTCGCTTATACCTCCGTATTTCATGATTTTGCCGGCTTCCTGGTTCAGTCTTCTTCCCATTTCGGCGTCATCAGAATGGATGCAGGTAAGCACTCCCTGATTTATCAACATGGCTGCATTATAAGCTATACCTTCATAAACTTCATACTTATAATCCCACCAGTCTGAAAAGACGGAAGCAGCAGCTCCATGTTCAGCGATCTGATCTGCTATTTTATATGCTTCATTGAAATGTATCAGTGAATTAACTTTCACTCCAAACTCTTTAGCAAGGTTCAAAATCATCGTCCCTTCCGACTGAACGTAGGTGTGACATTCGATAAAGCTTCTCTTTTCAAGGACATCTACAATTGCATCGAGCTCCAGGTCACGTCTTGGTGGTATCTTACCGGCCCTTTCAGCAGTCTTTGTTGCATTCCATACTTTCCACTTGTTGTTATAATCTACAGCTCTCTGATAGGCATCTCTTATGATCTGTTCAGTTCCCATGCGGGAGTTNGGGTAACGGCCTGCAGACCTTTTAACATTCTCTCCCAGAGCATGTTTAAGGAATCCTACCTGGTTCTCAACTTTTAGTTCTTCAGCATTATGACCCCATCGCTCCTTTATCAGNATGGATTGGCCNCCGATAGGATTTGCCGAACCATGAAGTATATGGGACATGGTTACACCTCCAGCCAGCTGTCTGTAAATAGTCTGATCTTCAGGGTCGACAGCATCTCCTACCCTCACTTCGGATGTAATTGCCTGGCCCATCTCATTAGAACCATCCATTGCAATATGTGAATGTTCATCAATGATACCGGGTGTAAGGTGNTTNCCGGTGGCATCAATTATTCTTACACCACCAGGGGCAGTAAGGTTCTTCCCTATTTTTGCAATTTTCCCTTTTTGCACAAGGACATCTGTATTCAGAAGCTTACCCTCTTTTTCGCTTGTCCATACTGTCGCATTTTTAAATAGCACATCCTCCTGTTTCGGAAGCTCCGTAAATCCGTAAGCTGTAAACGGGTACACTACCTTCCCCAGTTCAGGTACAGACGCTGAGCGCCTTTGCCTGGTGTCAGGTTCTGTAGTATTATTTGAATAAGCAGCCTTCCATGTAATCCATTTTCCATTGTCAAGTTGTCCTTTTCCTTCAATATCTTTACCATTGACATACCCTGATAATCTGAACTTTCTTCCTGATCTGTCAAAGTTGATGCTGACAAGATCTTTATCAAGCGTAAATGTGGCGCCTCTTACCTCAGTTGAATCAAAAGTCAGTTTAATTACCGGTTTATCAAAAGTACCTGAAAGAACAAGCTTATAGTCAGCTGTATCTACTTTAAGAGAATAGGTTCCTCTGATATCTTTTATCCTCAGATCAACAAATCTGTACGGCACTCCCTGAACCCAGTTTTCATAAATCACACAATCATCTTTGAAAATATTACCAGAAGTTACAAGCAGGTTAGCGACCATATTTTTCTTCACAGCGCCGACCATACCCGAAGCTCCGATCATGCTTGCAGGAGTGTATGTTAAGGCTTTAAGCGCCTCTTGCTCAGGCAATCCGTACTTAATAGCTTTTCTAAGATTTGTGAGAAAAGAGGATCGCTGCCTGAGATCAGAAGATGTGATCGCAAAGGTAAGACCTGCACCTGAAACTTTTGACAGGTTAGACGGAGCCAGTTCATAATGCTTCAGCGTTGTATAGCTTACAGAGACTGCATCGTATGGATCTTTTACGTCAGGAGCTTCAGGAAAATTAACCGGAATTATAAGTTTATTACCTGCTTTTTTTATATCATTCAAAGCCTGATACTCATCGCCTCCACCTTTAATAATATAATTGATACCAAACTCTTTACCTATCTTATCGGCTCTCATGATCTCGAGTTTGTTTGTTACTTCAAATATCTGTGGCAGAGCAAGATTAGCGGTATATGCTTCAAGTCCGTCATCATGAAAATAACCTTCAGGAAGCTGCTTGTACCATTGAGCATCATAATTAACTTGTCTGAGCAGGGCAATTATACCAAATTGTGCCGCAGGGTAAAGGTCAGCAGAACGGCCTCGTGATATTGAATAATTGGCTGAAGCCTTATTCTTCAGAATCACATTGTTTGCCTTGCCATCGCCGGTGCTCACAAGAGCTGAGGTTCCGCGGGCAATACCATCGGTTTTAAAAGCAACCACTGCTCCGAAGCCAACCTGCCGGTACTCACCAGCTATTTTTGTTTCAGGAATAAATTCAGAAGAAATGTCGAATGATGAATTGATCCCATCGTTCCAGTAATCAGCAATCCTTGCCGGAGGAGTTGCAGCCTGTGTGCTTCCTCTGCCGGTCTGAGCAGGATTAAAGAAAGCTGCATAGGGATTCGTTTCAGTTGTTGAAGCAGCGGATTTTATACCAAAATTTCCTGCATAAGCATCAATGAAAGAGGGATAAACTGTTTTCCCGGTAAGATCATAGATTATTGTTCCTTTCGGAAAAGTAAGATTGGTTCCGACAGCTTCGATCCTTCCATTTGAAATCAGGATATCTGCATTTTCAAGAGCAGTCTGATAATCGACTACAATACGGGCATTTTTAAGCCCATACACTTCTACCCGTTTATCGCTTACTCCGACGACAGGAGCATCATCCTGCTGGGCATAAAGTTGAATAGAAAAAAGTAAAAGAAGAAAGCATAGAGTTTTTCGCATAATTATAACAAGTTAGAATTAGAATTATAATTTATTTTTAAGAATTTATTGGCCGGGTACAGAAAACTATAACTACCTTTTTATCCATTCAGATAATCATTAAGATAAGANAACTGAGGAGTCAGTTTTCCATACATTAATACTGTAGCTCTNTCTATCATTGGGCTTTTGGCTTCTGCTAAAAGGTCATGCATGGCATTTTGCATCAGTTGTCTGCCAAAATCAAGCGAGGCATCACGGGGAAGTTCACCAGGCAGATTATCAATTGCCATTACTGTAATATTTCCTGATCGTGAAAATGCAGGCTCTTCGGTTTCAAGTAATGGATTATAATCATAGAAAGGATCGGAGATAGTGGTTGATCGTAAAGTAGAAGGAACCGGACCTTTGACATCGCAGCTTATATCTGCTATCACTGATATCCTGAACCCGGTTTTTTTCATATCGTCCCCGGTAAAAAAAACAGGAGACCGCGGATCCCAGAAATGGCCTGTTATAAGAATGTCGGCAACCATGGTAAATGGAAGAATAGCCGATTCATATTCATCAGGGTAATTAATGAAATGCTTATAGTCAAATTTCAGACCTTTTTTATGTCTTGCATAATATTCCGGTCCAATCTGGCACACAACAGGTCCATCAAATTCGCGGATAAGAAAATCTTCAGGTTTTACCCTGGCTATGTTGCAGATATTCAATGTTTCCAAAGCGCCATTAGCCACACGGCCATCACCCGTCACAAGAATTTTCAATCCCGGGTTAAGTTCTATAAGCCGCAGGCTTTTCCACATCTCCTTCAGATCGTGATATTTATGCGGAGGTTCCAGCTTAAACCTGTTCGTTTTCAGACCAATGGCTCTTAACCCATTATAAGAGCCAACAATACCTGCGTAACGGCCAAAAGCGACTACACGCTCTCCAGTATTGGTTGTAAGATACTCATAGTCAAGAAGTCTGATTTTTTTATTGGCTAATTCCCTGAAAAGGTCCCGGTTATGTAGTTGTCCTTTTGTAACATGAGTGAAAAAGAGATATGTCTTTTCAGGAATCAGAGCATGTTTGTTAACTTCTTTAACTCCCATCANTATGTCGCAATCGGACAGGTCTTCTTTCAGAGAAATATCCAGGTTTTCATATTCTTCATTAGTATAGCTTCTGATGTCACTTGGCTGGACAAAGAACTGGACAAACGGGTACAGCTCCCCGAGTGCAAGTATCTGAATCGGAGTGAGAGGGACCCTTGGGTCAGGAGGGATTTTTGTCTCACGTAGTATTCCAACTTTCAAAGTTTTCTCCACAACTGAAAGATGACTTTTTTGTAATGTGAAGATAATAATTCCAACCTTATTTTGGTATTTGCAACGATGGTTTAAGAATTTATTCTGAATCTTTGTTTTTTAACCTTGAAGGTGTTGATTTGGTTTTGGCAGAATATGAGTTGTTCCTGACTTGTTTATGTAAGAACCGCACCAATAATTATTCTGATCAGATCAAACTAAAAAATTTTTGTCAATAAATTCCTGAAACCTGGCTTTGTACCGTTGACTTACAGGTATGTACACGTTATTTTCGAATATAATCCTGTTACGTTCGATAATTTTTACTCTTTCGAGATTTACGATGTAGGAACGATGAACCCGCATGAATTTCTTAGCAGGAAGCTGCTCTTCTATCGATTTCAGACTAATAAGAGTCATCACAGGCTTTTCATTTACAAGGTGAAGTCTTACATACTCATGCATGCTCTCAATATATTTAATATCTGATAACTCAATTCTCATGAGCCTGTATTCTGATTTAACAAAAAGATGATCTGTGCTGGTTTTAATTGTATCAGATTGAAGCTCTTTTAAATCGATCAAAGATTTGACCTTATTTGCAGCTCTGAGAAAATCTTTATATCCTATCGGTTTTAAAAGATAATCTACTGCGTCAACTTTGAATCCTTCAATGGCATACTCACTATATGATGTAGTAAATATAATAAATGGTTTTTCTGAAAGTGATTTAACAAAATCAATACCTGACAAATCCGGCATACTGATATCCACAAACATAAGATTAACCTGATCTGCTTTTAAAAATTCCATTGCATCGAATGCATTACTGCATAGTCCTGCAAGTTCCAGAAATGGTGTTTTTTTAATATAAAGGCCAATCTGTTTTAATGCAAGCGGCTCATCATCAATAGCCAGGCACTTAATTAACATACTTAAGTTGTTTCGGATAATATAGCTTATTTCATGTTTAAGACTTAGTCCAAAATGTTATTTAAACAGGTCTCAACTGATTTTATGACAAGATAAAATATTTTAAATAAAAATGAGAATCTGATTGCTTCTAAAAACAACAGATCCTCATTCGAAAAGAGACAAGGTTTCTTTAAAATTCTATTAACAAACCGAAATGTTAAAAAAAATTTCAACCAATTTATTCCAGGGAATGAGAGCTGAGAAATTTCTGAAATGCCTCTTTGTATTGCTCACTTACAGGAATATAAACTTTCCCTTCAAAAACTATCCTGTTATGTTCAACTGTTTTTATTTTTCCGAGGTTTACGATATAAGAACGGTGAACTCTCATAAATCTGTCGGAAGGAAGTTTTTCTTCAAGAATCCGTAAAGAGATTAGCGGCATCAGTGATTTACTATCATCCAGATGAATCCTCACGTATTCCCTCATTCCCTCAATGTATATTATATCATTTACCGAGATCCGGGCAATTTTATAATCTGCTTTTACAAAAAGATACTCACTGGAACTAACCTCTTTCTTTAAATCAGGATCAACAGATTCGAAGTACTTTAATGCTTTATTTGCAGCTTTAAGAAATTCGTTATACCCGATAGGTTTTAGTAAGTAATCGAGAGCGTCGAGTTTAAAGCCTTCTATGGCATATTCACTGAATGCTGTAGTAAAAATGACCTGCGGTTTATTATGAAGTGTTTTAACAAAATCAAGTCCGTTAATATCCGGCATATTAATATCAACGAACATGAGATCAATTTTTTGACTGGAAATCAACTCCATGGCATCAAAGCCTGACCTGAAGGCTCCTTTCAGTTCAAGAAACGGAGTTTTTGAAATATAATTGGACATCTTACTAAGTGCCAGAGGTTCATCATCTATTGCTAAACACTTAATTATCATGTTGGTATTATTAGTTTTACATTAAATTCATGATCTGTCTTATTAATTATCAATTGATGTTTATCCCCGTATAACAAATCAAGCCGTTTCTTAATATTTTCGAGGCCAAATCCTCCATGATTAACCAATGAATCACCATTACTATAAGCCGAGATAGTATTTACAGCTATAAACTCTATAGAATCAGTATTCTGAATCATCTTAAATGTCAAAGCTGAAGGTTCTCTGTAACTTACACCATGTTTGAATGCATTCTCAATAAATGAAATAAATAAAAGAGGTGGCAGATTCACATTATTAAATTTTTCAGGTAATTCAAAATTTACAATAACAGAGTCATCAACCCGTAATTGCATAAGGTTCACATAGCTCCTTAAAAATTCAATTTCCCTGGCAAGGGTCGTTTTGCCCCTGCCTGATTCATATAGTAAGTAACGCATCATTTCAGAAAGTTTCAAAACGGCGTTCTGAGCCAGTTTCTGGTCTGCTTCAATTAATGAATGGATATTATTCAATGTATTCATGAAAAAATGAGGACTCACCTGATTTTGTAAAAAAGCAAGTTCAGATTCCATGTGTTCTTTTTCAAGTTCCTTCCTCGCCTGATCTTCGGCAAAAAACCTGTTTGTTACGGCAATTCCGGTATTAAAACCTGCAATAAGAAGAGAAATAAAAAAAGTATTAATAAACTGAAAGAGGGATTGGTTGGGAACGGGCAATCCTCTTTTTTTCGAATTAATATCCTCTAATGGCGATTTGAAAAGTTCAGGGCTGCCCGTAGCATTACCGGACAAATGAGGAGGAGCGCCTGGTTTCATTTCCTCCCTTCCCCATTGCGGATCCTGCAATATTCTTTTTTCAATTAATTTGGGATCATTTTTATACAGCCCCGGGCCAATAATCTGAAAAGTAGAGGTTACAATAATAGTAAGGGTTATCAGTACAGCAACATAAAGAGCTGTACTGCCTTTAAATAGAAGGTTCGGTAATAACAGGAAGCTGTTAATAATGAAAACTATTATAAAGGGCAACATCCGAAGCCAGTCATAACAGATTTTAATAAAATCACCCCTGACACTGTAATTATTGATAATTAACGGAATAATAAGGAATAAGAGCCATAGGAACAGATATATGACATATTCAGGCATTTTCCGGTACTTTATCTTCATGGCTTTCATCATTGATGTATCCGATTATTTAGATTTATTTGATATCTGAAACAGTTAATATCTATTTATTGATTTTAAAGCACAAATTCATTTATATTAAAACCTGAAAATCATTAATAACTATTTGATCTGATTCAGACCAGCGGTAGCAGAGGGATCATTGGGCGAAAGTAAGATTGCCTGATTAAACAGGACTTTTGCATCTCCGGTCTTTCCCTGGTAAAGTCTGGCCCAGGCCAGCATAATTACCGAACCATAATCCATCGGATACAGATTTACAATTTTCTCAAAGTTTTTTGCAGCATTGTCATAATCTTTCCGGTTATACAACAACACTCCCAGCCAATAGAGCGATGTTGTATTCTGATCATCGATCTTAAGTATTGCCTCGTATTGTTCTTTTACCTTATCCCAGCTTTTAAGTTCATTCAGGGCTTTAATCATTCCGAAGCGGGCTTCGATTGCATAAGGCTTAAGGTTAATTGCCTTGTCGTAATAATTAACAGATTCGGTGTACTGTTTCGATAAAAACAGCAGCCAGCCTAACCTGGCATTAATTGAATAATTATCAGCCTGATATACTGCTCTTAATTCAGAAACACTTAAGACATAATAACCACTAAGCTCAGCTTTATAACTTTCAGCAAAAGCAGNCTGGATTTTGGCATCTGACTGAGCACTCAAATCACTTATTGTTAAAGCTGATACAACAACAACCAGAAGCATTTTTAAAGTCTCCATTTTATACCTCCCAAATATGAAAATTGATTATAATGAAATAAATTATCTTCGTAATACTCTTTTCTTTCAAACGAATAGTTTGCCCATAAAGCNATATTCTTTCCCAGGTAAAAAATCATTGTTGAACCAGCTCTGAAAGTCATTGGATCTAATGTATTATAAACGTATAAACCGTTATAATCATTATAGTCGGTCATTCTTCCAAATGTCAGATTACCTTCTAACCAGGTTTTTTTCATGACCTTAAAGCCTGCTTTTTGATTATATATCAACCTGTTGCCTGTCTGTTGAAATAATCCTGAAGCTGTTCCTGTAAGATAGAAGTTTGATCTCCCCGGAAAAACATATCCAATCTGCCCTCCTGCCTGATATATTAATTCCTTACCAATGCTTAAAACTGAACCAGATGTTTCAAGAGAAAGTCTGTTTAAATCCGGTGAAATGGCAAAAAGAAAAAGATTCCTGCTTCTCCTTGAGCTTCCTGAGGTTGTACTAATATAATGGTATGCTGTTTTCAAAAGCAGATGACCTGAAGCACTCCATTTCAAAAGAGCATAATATTCGGGCTGTTTATCTGAAATTTTTTCACTGTAACCAGCTTGTTGAGTTATAATTACCTGATTATATTGCGATAAGGATTGAAAAAGCGTTAACCTGTAACCAAGCTTTGTACTTATTCCCAATCGGTAGTATTGAGGATTTGACCGATGAGCTGTACCTGCAAACTTGAAATTATACTCAATTTCAATGCTCTCTAAAGGTTTGAATGGACTTATTGAAAGGCTTTTTCTTATTTCAGGATCCAGTTTACGTGCATAAACACCTGCATATTCCTCCTTTGCAGTATTTAAATATGAGTAATATAAATACTCATTGGTGAAAGAATCATAGCTATCGAATGACCTTGCTTTTTCAAACTGGAATTTTGCATCATAATAGTTTCCCTGTGAAAAAAATGCAAATCCGATTCGCTGACGAAGATATTTATAATCAATTCCTTTATCGGTCGCTTCCATCCCTAATTTGATAAGTTTATTCCAATCACCGGAATTATAATAGCTGTATGTAAGAGTATCAACATGTTGATAATCCATTGCTACCTGTGCATTCAGTAAAACAGGGAATNAGAACATTATTAATATCAGATATCTGTTCTTTGTGCCCATATCTTAGTTTTATACGACTCAAATGAAAACTCACTGAGGCGATTATCAGTTAAAAAAATAGTCCCCGATCCTTCATCATTACTATGTGAAAAAAATGAAATCCTGATTTTAGACAGGAGACGTATNTTACCCGGATTTACCGATGAATCAGACCAGACAGGTCTGATTGAGTATTGTGCCTTTAAAAACTGGTAAAAAGGGGCAACAATATCATGAATCAACAATGAGATTCTGTTTTTCCTTATAATATGCAGGGGGAAAAGATCAGATATTTCGATATTCTCATAATATCCCAGCAATACTTTGTAAGCAGTGAGATAAAAGAAGTAAAGCAAAGATTTATGGCTGCCGTAAAAAGAGGTAAAATAGAACATAGTTCCATCGTTGACAAAATATGCTGTTGACTGGGTTTCACTGCAGTAAAGATATTTGGTATTATAAGCATCAGTAAACACTTCCCAGGTGATTATTTTCTCCTGGTCTTTTCCCATTCCATATCTGAATTTCAGAATCATACCAGGCTGGAAATCAAATGCCTCTTTTAAAAGCTGATTTGTTGAAACATTTGAAATACAATCACCTTCTGAAGGAATACTGAAAGACTTTAACTGGAACCCACTGATAGTTTTTTGCAAATAATATGAAAATGGATAACTAAGTGTTTTAGCTCCCTGCAATGGGGTTACCTGAACCTGGAAATGAATGTGTGGTTCCGGGGAACGACCTGAATTTCCACAAAAAGCGACAATATCGCCCATTCTGACAAAATCACCTTTTCTCACCTTAAATGTTCCGTTATGTAAATGGGAGATTTGTGAATACAGATTATTCAAATGTTTGATTACAATTGTATTGCCCCAATTCTGGGTGGAGTTTACTTTTCCTGGTTCATTATCGTCAATATGATCTGTAATTTCCACTATTACTCCATCGGCCGGGGCAATTACAGGTTTGTTGTAACAATAAAAATTTTCACATGTTTTGGAGGATTCATTATAAGTTTTATTCATTTCATCAACCAGTACAAAATCGACCGCACTGCTCCACTCTCCTTTGTGAGTATATTCCCCTTCATAACCCTGGCTTACTGTCCATCCCCCCCAGAAAGGAAGATGCAGCGGGAAAAATTGGGTTCCTGTGTTCCTGTCAATACCTGATTTGTATGTGTAAAGATTGATCTCCGGTGAATAGTGCTGAAACTGTGTCAGAACAAGCTTGCCGGGTTTTACCCTTAAAACCAGAAAATATAAAAATGAGATGACTACAACAGAAAACGGAAGAGAAAAAAATGGCAGCTGAATGTAAGTACTCAGTTTGGTCATAAATAATATTATCAGAGAGGTAAGCGGNACTAACAGAATAACCCATAAAAAAGAGTGACGGGAAGGAATTGTNAAGAATCCACCTATTGCAATTGCTACAAGTATATAGTTTGCACCAATNTTGTAAAAGCTGAAACTGGCCATATCGGAACCAATCAGGAGGGCAAACAGATAAGCAGTAATAAAACCGGTAATTGACAGCAAAAATGATATCCGGGAACTGACAAGTAACGAAACAGCTATTAATATCCCCGTAACCAGATTATCCTGAAAAAAGATGGAACTAAGTGATCGCAGGTACACTATAGCCATTTTGTTTAAGGGAAGATTCTCTATTGTCTGGAAAAAATCAAGCAACGGTTTACCACCAAAAGAGTACATTTCGTTCATCCAAAATACATTCCGTTGAGTCAGTCCAAGGTTTTCAAATTGGCCTGATGGTAAAAGGATGAGCCAGAATGAGAGTACAAAAGGTATGCTGAGAAACGGTAATCCGTACTTACCTAACCAACCGCTCAAGATTACAGACATAATAAGGCTGAACAACGCTGCAAGCAACAATAAAACCAAAAACACCAATCCCGGTTCGAAAAAGGTTCCCATTCCGATTCCTGTCAGCAGCGCGTTGAAACTGTAGATTCCCTGTTTCAGCTGATTCTTATCAAAACCCATGGAATTGGCAATAGTAATTGTGGCTAATACCGCTATTAAACCACTTAACCCTGCAGAAAAATTAAAAAATGTTACAATAAGCAATACGACCCCAAGCATCCGGTTATTAAAGAAAAATACGACCGAATAACTGTTTAGAGTTGCCGGGATTATTGTTTTACGTAATATATTAATAATGTCACGCATAATTCTGGAAAGCAGTTACAGGTCAATGTTTTTCAGATGTTCCGGAACCTGCTCAGGTGATTGGAGGTACTCGAGTGTTTCTGCTCTTCTAATCACGTGAGTATTATTGTTCGCATCAATCAGAACGACGTTTGGTCTGAGGGTAATAAATTGCATCCATTGGGTCATATTATATGCTCCTACTTTGTGNACNACCACATGATTTCCCTTTTCAAGAAGCGGCATGTTTACACTTTCACGGATAATATCAATATTCATGCAAAGGGGGCCGTACATTACCATATCCTCGGTATACCCGCCAAACTCCTGAGCAGGGCTTATTTTATGATCGTACCAGAAAGAAGTAAAGAGTGTATTCACGCCAAAATCAAGTATTGTTGCTCTCCTGCCATCTGAAAGAAGTTTGTTTGTAAGGACGGTACCCAGCAAATATCCTGCATCATCAATCATAGCTCTGCCTGTTTCCAGTAAAAGCAAAGGGAGATCTTCCTGCTTAAAACCAAATCCGAGTATAACGTTGGTAATTGCATCGGCAAACTGATCTATTGAAGGAACTGTATCAGAACCAGGCAAGTATGCACCTTTCAAAGTATTAAGCGACGGGAACCCTCCTCCCATGTCGATGTATTGAATTGTTTTGCCATACTTTGTCTTAATACTCATTGCTAATTCACAGAGTTTGGTTGCAGCAATTGAATAAGCAGAGGGAGAAAGCATAAACGTACCAATATGACAATGCAATCCGACAAGTTCAATGTTTTTATCATTCAATATACGGACGATTGCATTCCAGGCTTGTCCATTTTCAAAACTAAAACCAAACCGGTCCCATTTTGGATATATACCAGTGTCCATATTAACTCTGATAGCAACCCTGGGGTTAAGATTATGCTTATCACTCAGATCAATCAAAGTGAAAAGTTCATCGAGATGGTCAATATGTATAAGGGAATTATTCCGGGCAGCCCTGATAAGATATTTATCTGATTTGTCAGGACCATTAAATATTATTTTATTTCCAGGAACACCGTTTCCGATCGCCTTGTCATATTCAAAACCTGATACAACCTCGGCCCATGATCCCTCCTGATGGAAGATATTGCATACGGCATTAAGATAATTGGTTTTGTAGGACCAGGCAAACTGTACTTTCGGATACCGTGTTTTAAAAATCCTGGTTGCATTCTGAAAATTACGTCTTAATTGTTTTTCCGACATTATAAACAGAGGCGATCCATATTGGTTGATGAGTGATTTCACTGGTATGCCTTCGATATTGGTAACAGGTTCATATTCAGTGCGGGTACCAAATTTATTCATTAGTCCGGAGTTCATTTTTTTGATAACCGGACGTTCATATTTTATCTTTTCCATTACAATATTTTTCAGTTTGTTACCTATTATAATTCGCCCGACCCTGCAATTTTGTGAAACTCGGATATATCTGTTATCAAATCCCAGGAATAGCGTATAAATATTTTTCCAATATCATATTTTTTAAAAGGAGTTATTTTTTGTCCGAGAGCAAGTTTTACCAGTGCTGCCGGCTGGTTTTGACCGGCTGCTGCTGTCAGGTAAATCCAGGCAGGGAACCTTGGATTGACCTCCATAATATATGGTTTCCCGTCTGATGTCATCATTATTTCGAGCTCGCAGCCACCTCTCCATTTTGTTACTTTAATAAATTTCATAGCCAGATCAATCAATATCTGGTCATCAATTGTAATACCTGCCCATGCTTTACCTTTATCGGTAATATATAATTTCCGCATTGGAATGATGCTGATTGCATTCCCGCACCCGTCGCCCAATGCTGCTATATTGACCTCAGTACCAGTAATAAATTCCTGAATTATTATCGGAAGGCCCCATTTTGCCTGTAGTTTAAAAAACGCTTTTTCAGCCTGTTCAATTGTATTGCAGATAACAGCATCGTAAAATTTTCCTTTTACCACTAATGGAAACCCGAACTTTTCTGCAGCTTTGGCAAGTTCACCTGCATGAAAGATTATTTTGTCGGAGGGTACTAAAAGGTCATGTTTCTTACCAAATTTGAAAAGGTTTATTTTATCGCGACCTTCAAATTCGTCCTGTGTGGGCATAAAACTATGAATTCCCAGTTTTTGCAGTTCATCACTGATCTTTATAAAATTGAAAAGTTCCGCATCAAAATTAGGTATCACTACATTGAGATGTTCAATATTATTAATATACAAAATCCTTGCAAAAAGAGCATCGGTTCCGGCAGAAGGGTATGGTATCTGGTATGTTTTATCCACAATATCATGCATATAAATGCCCGGTTCGAGTGATTCGTAGGACAAACCGATTATTCGCACTTCAAAATCGGCAGACTCTTTTAAGGCACGAATAACTGCTACTCCCGGTCCCGGACTATCAATTGCGTTCAGCGCGGTTACTGCAATAACAATTTTCTGTTTTTTTTCGGAGGTTTTCAATTCAGGAAAAGGTTTATAAATAATATTTTTTCAGATTACTTTTCCAAAAGATTATAGTCGCTCAACAAGTAAATAAAATCATCCATATCTTTTTCAAGCTGAATTTTCTCAACGTCAAATTTTGACGAAAGATATTCAATGATTTCCTCATGTTTCTTATTATCTTTCAGCATTACAAGTATTTCGGCACCTGTATTATTCACTGAAAATGAATCTCCTGTACCCGGATTGAAGATTAACCCGGCTTCGCTTGTTGCTATGTTTTTCTTTAACCTCATGGAAGATATCTTTAAAGAGGGAATATCCCTTGTACAAAACTATTTTAAGGAAAATCAGTTACCAAATGAACTCTCCGGAATTGATATTTTTAAGGACAGAAAGTGAGGTTTTATCACTGAAACGGAGAAATTAAAGTTTAATATCATCGCGACGGAACTGCAACTTTACTAAAAAAACGGGAGACTGCAATAATTACAGCCTCCCGTCGACAAACTATTTTATTAAAGTATCAGATTTTAATTATAGCATTCATTAAAACTCTTAAACTTTAGGTTCCCATCCTTTTTCATAGTCACGGCCCCATAATTTCTGGGCTTCTTTATCGCCGATAATATGGCCGTTCGTCGGATCGATTTTCAGATCACGACCTACACGCCAAGCGATATTTGACAAAAGCATTCCAACGACGCTCTTATATCCTATTTCGACATCACAATTTGGACGGCGATTATTTCTAATAGCATCAAGGAAATCGGCAATATGAAGGTTATCCATACCTACACTGGGGGTATCGATATTACGTCCCTGCACTTCACTTTCGTTCATGAGAGATTTAACTTCTTTTACCAGTTTTCCGTTGTTATCATAAACTTTATAGCTATCGCCACCGGTATCAAGACTACCATTTTCGCCATANAATATAATACCGCGGTCCTGACCTTCAATAGCTCTTCCGTTTGAGCTTCTGCTTTCCCACATCATCGAAACACGNCCNGGGAAATCCATAGTAACAACCTGTGTATCTGGTGTCTGCCAATCATCTTTGTAATGGTATCTNCCTCCAACNGANGTTACATGTGTCGGGAAGTCCACACCCAGACCCCAACGTGCTACATCAACTTCATGAGTTCCATTGTTAAGCGTTTCGCCTGTTCCATAGTTCCAGAACCAATGCCAGTTGTAATGAACAAATCCTTCCTGATACGGTACATGCGGAGCAGGTCCCTGCCATAGATTCCAGTCGAGCCATGAAGGTACGGGACCGGCAGGTTTCAGGAAGTTATCCTTGCGGGTATTAGTGTACCAGGTTTTTGCAAAATATACTCTTCCGATAATTCCATTGTGAAGTTGTTCCATACCCTGAGTAAGNACAGGGGCNGAACGACGCTGGGCACCCATCTGAACCACGCGGTTATATTTACGTGCTGCTTCAACAGCCATCTCGCCTTCTCTTGGGTTATGNGCTAAAGGTTTTTCGACATANACATGTTTTCCTGCCTGGCAACCCATAATTGTAAGCGGAGCGTGCCAATGATCAGGTGTTGCAGTATATATCGCATCAACTGTTTTGTCTTCCAGTACTTTCCTTAAATCCTTTTCCGTTTTAGGAGGATTTTCAGGTGTTGTGCTCATTATTGTTTTAACAGCTTTGGCAATTGCTCTTTCATCAACATCGCAGATATAGGCAACTTCAGTGTTTTTTTGTTTTGCGAAATTTCTTCCCATTCCGTTTCCACGACCATTTACGCCAATTATTGCCACACGTAACTTTTCGTTGGCACCAATAATATTCCGATAGCTTTTTGCACTAAATGAAAATGCAGTTCCCCCTATTGCAATACCAGCTGTACCGGCAGCAACTTTTTTAATAAAATCACGTCTCTTTTCCATAATAATTATTTTTAAAATTCCCTGATCTTTATATTTCTGAATGATACTACTCCTCCATGTTCCTGAAGAAGAATATTTCCTTTTTCAACCATACCGAATGCTGGTACAGTTTTACTGAACTTACTTTTGGCGACACCATCCGTGTAGGTCTTATCGCCGCGGGTAAATGAAAGAATTTTCTTCCCATTGATCCAATGTTCGACTTTTTTCCCTTTTGATACGATACGGATATTATTCCATTCTCCGGGAGGATTAATCTTTTTCATTGATGCATCAGGAGGAAGAACATCATAAAAGGATCCGCATAAGTGATTCTCCTGTTTATTATCTTCACCCAGAACATCATCTATTATCTGGTATTCCATCCCAAGGTTTCCTCCGGTCTGATATTTCGTGAAGAAATATTTCACGCCGCTGTTGCATCCAGGTTCAATATTAAAGTCGAGGGATAGATCAAAATCTGAATATTGGTTAACAGAAATTATGTCGCCACCTTTCCCGCCCTTTTTAGTAGATATAGAGCCGTTACTTATTTCCCAGCCGGCAGGAACCGGTGTTCCCCTGGGGGTAGTCCAGCCTTGTGAACTGACGCCGTCGAAAAGAAGAATCCAACCCTGTTTTTTTTCTTTTGGTGTTAGGGTATTTGAAGTTTGCGAAAATACTTCAGGTGCCACCATCATTGCAATTACAAGAAAACAGATGACTTTTTTCATAGAACCATTTTTAATTTATTTAACAATTATATCATTAGCGAACACTTAAAACCCACTGATTATGCTTATAAAACAATATATTTAAAACTGATATATCTTAACCGTTGTAAAAATGCAAACATACAAACTATGGTCTGATTTTTGTTAAAAAATAAAAGGCTTTAAAACATTATCCGTATCTTTGTAGTCACTTTTCGGGGCTGATTTGGTTTTGACAGCATGAGAGGTGTTATGTAAGCATGCAGTGTGTGGTGGCGCGTCACTTGAACAGTGTCACAAAACAACAAAAGGCGAAAACAATTACGCTCTCGCTGCTTAAGCGAATAACAGTAACTTAAGCTTTTCCGCCGAAAGGCAGAATTTCCAGGCACATGTGCCTGGACGAGACGTTTCCCGGGCGGTCAGGCCCTGATCCAACCCGACACGGAGACGCACGCAATCCGGGGCTAGTCTGAAGATCGTTCCGGTCCGATGGCGAAACAAACAGGAACTAAGGACCGGTTAGGTTGTTCTGCAGCTGACTGGTTCCGACAATCAAGCAGGAATAAGCATGTAGAAAGCATATGGTCTCCTTGACTGGACGCGGGTTCGACTCCCGCCAGCTCCACAAAGGACTCTAACCTAATCAGTTAGGGTCTTTTTGTTACCCCCTCGCAGCGCAGGAATACTCAGCGTTTCCGCTAATC
>JGI24132J36420_10000492_pt1 | contig 19115 bp, 17 predicted proteins | sample BarGraNGADG00212_3_FD_36420 | JGI IMG/M metagenome (IMG submission 36420) | reverse complement strand
GGTTAGTGAACACTACCCTGCGGACCCGCTTCCAGATTAACTGATAGTATAACTGCACTGTATAGTCAATTGACAGTTCCACTCTGGTGAACTAATAATAATGGACGCTGAATGGGTCGCCTTAGCTGCGCCGAGCTGAATGCGCTCCAATTTTACTTTGGTACCGGCCGCAAGGTTGTAACGAAAGGAGACGCAGGAATGCCGTACTTCAGTGACATCCAGCCTTTCTACGATTCCCTCGGCGAGCTTTTTGAGAGACTGGCCGAAGACCCGTCCATCAAAGAAAAGGCCCTTGCGTCCAAGCTGGTGGTCCACTTCGTCTACAGCGACCCGCAGGGTGAGGTCTGGGTGGACTGCTCCGGCGACGAGATGCTTCTGCTTCCCGGCGTGCAGGGGGGGCGCAACGCCGACGCCACCCTCACCATGTCGACCGATACCGCCCACAAGTTCTGGCTGGGCAAGCTCAACCTCATCAAGGCGCTTACGAGCGGCGAGATCGAGTCCGAGGGCTCGGTCCCCAAGATGCTCAAGCTGCTCCCCGTCATCAAGCCCGCGTTCAAGATATATCCCGAGATCCTCAAGGAAAAAGGCCTCGAATCGATAATCGACGTCAGTTGAGCCACCCCCGGCGGGAGGCTTGACCACTACGACCTGGAGGAGCTTATGAACGGCAACGGAAGCGCCGCAAAAGAGCTGAAGAGATTGCTCGGAGAGAAGAACGTCCGTACCGGTTCGGGCGTGCTCTCCTCATACTTCCCCGAGCCGCTTGACGGCGCGGACCTCACTGTTGTGATGCCGCAGTCCGTGGACCACCTGTCCGACGTGGCCGCGTTCTCGTACGAGAACGAGGTGCCCCTTTTCTCGGTCAAGAGGAAGACCGACGGGGGCAACCTCTCGGGAAAGAAAGGAATCCTGGTCGACCTTTCGGGGATGGACCAGATAAAGAAGGTCGACGTCCGCAACCTGACTGCCAACGTGTACGCGGGCGTCACATTTGAGAAGCTCGCCGCCGAGCTCGCGAAGACCAACCAGCGGGTGCTCTACCCCATCGCAGGCACCTCCCCTTCGATCCTCCGGTCGTATATGGACCGCGACGTGCTCTCGGGGGAAGGCGGCTACCGCCACCCCCACATCTCCGTCTTCCACGCCATGATGGCCGACGGACAATTGTGGGTGTCGGGTTCGCAGCAGCTCACGGACGAGGGCCACGCGGACTTCCGTGAGGACCAGGGGCCGCAGTTCTCCCCGTTCTTCGGGGCGAGCGAGGACATCTTCGGCATCCCCTACTACGGACTGGTCTATACCTATCCGAACCGCGAGGAGCGCAGGCTCGTCGCCTTCGGCTTCGACGAGATCGGCCCGGCGAAAGACCTCCTCTACAAGGTGAGCCGCGCTGAGTGGTGCTTCGAGTCGCTGGCCGCGAACGAGCGTTACCTGTCGGTCATACTGGCGGACGGGGACGCCGGCGCCGTCGCCGGCATCAAGAAGAAGCTCAACCCGTGGACCGTGGTGTTCACCATGGAGCACTACAAGGACCTGGTAGACCTCTGGGAGCGCTACATCAAGGAGGCGGCCAAGGACCTCGGGGGCAAGGCGCTCAAGGGCCAGGTCCCCGAGATGTGCGAGAAAGCTCTCTCCGCGCCGTGGAACATCTACGACCGCGATTACTTCAAGGGCCGCACGCGCGACATCAACTGCTACAACTATTTCAAGAACGTGCCCGATACTTTTGCCGCGATCGACGAGGCGGCCTCCGGCGCGGGCCTCAAAACCGAGGACGTCGGCAAAGTCGTGGTCCCGATCTACTTCGGCGCGTCTGCCTACTGCGAGGCCGACCTCTACTTCGATCCGAAGGACGAGAAGACGGCTCTCGCCGTCGAGAGCGCATACCTCAAGGCGTACCGGTCGCTCATCGAGGCCAAGGCCTTCATCGACAGGCCGCGGGGCAAGGTCGCCGAGATGCTCTACTCGGAGATGGACCCCTCCTACGTCAACATGATCAAGCTGTTCAAGAGGACGGTCGACCCGAAGGGCCTCCTCAACCCGGACCAGCTACTGGAAGGAGTCTAGACGATGAAGCGCAGAATCACGGCCCCGCGCGAAACCCTTGCTGAGCTCCGGGAAGACTTCTCGCTGTGCGGCAAGTGCAAGCTCTGCCAGGGCGTCATGGCGCAGCAATGCGACGACCCGCGTTTCTGGAGGAACTGCCCCTCGGGCACGCGCTTCCGCTACGAGGCCTACTACGCGCCCGGCAAGCTCGAGATGGCGCGGTGCCTCGACCTGGTCGAGATCGAGCCCGACGAGATGATGCAGCACGCGGTGTACACCTGCATGCTGTGCGGCTCCTGCGACGACCGCTGCTATCCCGTAAAGCAACTGCACCCACTGTGGGTGCTCCAGTTGCTCCGCGAGCAGGCGGTGGCCGACGAGTGGGCGCCTCTGGACTATTTCTCGGAGATGCTCTCCAACCTCGAGAAGACTGACAACCCGTACGGCGTCCCGGCAGGCAAGCGCGTCGCCTGGGAAAAGGGCATGGATATCAAGAACGCCCTGGAAGAGAAGGTCGAGTGGCTCCTCTTCGTCGGCGACGACTATTCGAGCTTCACGTCGCTCACCCCGAGGATAAAGGCGGTCGCGAAAGTGTTGCAGGCCGCAGGCGTCGACTTCGGCACCCTGGGCAGCGCTGAGGTCTCGAGCGGCAGCGCGGCGCTTCTCATCGGCGACCGCGATTTCTTCGAGAACTTCGCCGACGCCAACATCTCGCTCTTCGAGCAGGCCGGCGTGACGAAGATCGTGACCGCCGACTGCCACGCCTACGCCGCCATCAAAGACGAATACACCAAGGCGGCCGACCTCGAGGTGAAGAGCTTCGCGGAAGTGGCCGCTCAGCTCATCAAGGACGGCGCGCTCAAGCCTTCAAAAGAGGTCAAGGTCAAGGCCGTCTATCACGACCCGTGCAGGCTGGGTAGGCGCGAGGGGATCTTCGACGAGCCGCGAGCGGTACTGGAGGCGATACCGGGCCTCGAGCTCCTCGAGTTCGAGCGCGCCCGCAAGAACGCGCTCTGCTGCGGCGGCGGCGGCTCGGTGTTCTTCTGGGAGCCCGAGTTCGCGCTGTGGGTCACCAAGGAGAGGCTGTTCGAGGCCGAGCACGTCGGCGCGGAAGCGATAGTGACCGCGTGCCCGATATGCGTCCGGCTGTTCGAGGACGGCATCAAGGAGACCAAATCGAAACTGAAAGTCTACGACCTGGCCGAGATACTCGACAAGGCGCTTTAGGAGGTAGGACTTAACATGGCTAAAAGTAGGATAAGAGAGGAACTACGTGCCAGGCGCGTCGTCCACAGGCCGCTGGTCATGGAGAAAGACCCCGACCACAACCGCGTCGAGAACCTCGGCAAGGCGCTGGACGCGCTCAAGGAGGCGCTCGGTGAGGAGTGGGCGAGCGACGCGCCGTCAGTGCTCTGCGGCTACGCGCGCGACCAGAGCTTTACGCCGGCGTCTTATCCGCACATCGTGTGCCTGCCCGCGAGCACCGAGGACGTGCAGGCTGTCTACCGCATCGCGAACGAGCATCTCATCGACGTGATGCCTTTCGGGACCGGCCTCACCACCGCGGGCCTGGCGCTGCCTCCCTACGGGGGCATCATATGCGACCTGCGTAGGATGGAGCAGATACTCGAGATCGACGGCGAGAACATGTGGGCTACCATCCAGCCGGGCGTCAATTACCTGTTCTTCCAGGCGGCGGCGCAGCAGGTCGGCTGCCGGGTGTTGAACCCGTCCACCTCAGCCACCGCCGGCGTGATCAGCAACCACCTCTTCTGCAACATCAACACGATGTCGTCCAAGTACGGCTTCGGCATGGACAACATACTCGATGTCGAGGCGGTCCTCCCGACCGGTGAGATACTCAAGACCGGGGCGATGTCGTACGGCGCGGCAAAGGGCGCTGTCGCGGGGCCGGGGCCCGACATTTCGTGCCTCTTCCGGTACGCGTTCGGCACCTACGGGATAGTCACGAAGATGACGGTGCGCCTCTACCCCGAGGCGCCGTTCCACCAGCAGATATTCCCGGCCTTGGAGGAAGACAGGCTCGATCTGTTCGCCGAAGCCCTCTNCGAAGTCGCCCAGGACAACCTCTCGCTCGAGCTCGCCCACCTGATGAACTCGTTCTACGGCATCTTCATGGGGGACAACAACAAAGAGGCGAGCAAGGTCGCGGAGCTCATGCCCCGCCACAACATGGTCACCATCTTCGGCGGGGAGACAGAGGAGGAGGCGGACCTCAAGGCGGACCTCACCCAGCGAATGATCGAGGAGAAGTTCCCGATGTTCGACTTCCTGCCCAAGGAAGCGCTCCTCGACATGACCGAGGACTACGACTTCATCGACATGGACAAGTGGGTCAAGTTCTTCAACGTGACCGTGCGCGTGCAGAGGGTGCGGGGCTCGTTCATGATCGGCGCCCTCATCGACAAGCTGGACAACATGGTCGGCATCGAGAAGACCATGCGCACCGCCTGCACCAACCAGGTCGGGACCACCGACGACGCGCTGCCTCCGGATGACGCCTCGACTTACCTGCAGCCGTACCACATGGGGCGAAGCGCCTACATGGAATACGACATGTATACCAACCAGGCGGACAAGGACGACCTGCTGCGCATCCTGATGGGTTACGGGCGTGCCACTGCGACGGCTATGAGCCAGGGAATGATCATCGCGGCGGGCGGAGGGGCGCTCATCAAGGGCGTCGTCCCGATGATGGACCTCGCCATGCAGGCGGCGCAGCCCAACATGGTCCAGTTCATGGACGCGTTGACCAAGATGAAGATGGCGCTCGACCCCAACAACATATCCAACCGCCGCTGGGAGTACGACACCGGCTGCATGAAGAAAGTGTTCTTATAGGCTGTCCTTCCTCTCCCCCTGGGGGAGAGGGCCGGGGTGAGGGGCATGATCAGACTTCTCAAGTTCGCCACGCGCCACGCGGGAGGCTCATCCCTCCTCGTTCTCGGCGCCGCTCTTGCGCTTGCGGCTTTCGCTTACGCTTTAAACCTCGACGAAGGCAGGAAGTCGCACCTCTCCAAACAGCTCGCCGAGGCGAGGGAGATGCCGCTGCGCCTTCTCACCTAGCACACATTGCGTGACCGACAAGACTCCAGGGGGTCCGAACATGGAAGAAGAGTCCAACGAAGTCATCGTGGTCGGGGCCGGGCTGGCCGGAATGACCGCGGCGCTCAACCTCGCCCGTGACGGCAAAGAAGTCCTGGTCCTCGAGAAATACGACCAGGTCGGGGGCATGCCCAACGTGCGCCCCGCGGTGGACGTGACCCCGTTCGACGTGGGCCCCGTCGGCAAGTTCATCGGGGTCGAGCTCGGGGCGCCACAGATCGTCCCGTGCGAGTCATGGAACTTCTACNCATTCGGCCAGAAGGTCGAGATGAAGGTGAAGGAGGTCAACCTTCACTGCGTTGAGCGCGGGCCCAGGAACAGCGCGCTCGACAAGCAACTGGAGGACCTCTGCCTCGAGGCGGGCGTGAAGTTCGAGTTCGGAAAGAACTTCGCTTCCCAGCACGACTTCGCCCAACTGCCGCCCGACACCATCATCGCGACCGGGCTCTACCCTGCCGGCGCTTTCGAGTCCTTCAACATCCCGTACCAGAAAGTCTTCGGTTATATGGGACGGGGCAAGACGGACGACTTCCCGACCTGCGGCGTCTGGATGGACGACTACATCCTCGACTACGCTTACTACGGGGCGAGCAACGGTGTCGTCTTCTGCCTGTACTTCGCGAGAGAGCCCGTCAAAGAGAGCGAGTTCGAGCGGTTCAGGGATACCCAGCTCGAAGGCAAGGAAGGGATGCACTGCTCGTCCTGGGTATATCACGAGGGGCTGGTGCCCACCGCCTGCTACGATACCCCTCGCCTGTTCGAAGGAGACAAGATCCTGGCGGGCACCCTGGCGGGCGGGATGGACCCGTTCGCCCTGTTCGGGGTCCACGGCTCGCTGGTGACGGGCAAGATCGCCGCCATCGCCCACAAGGACAAGGCCGAAGCGTACGCCCTGTTCAAGAAGTACACCAGGTTTTACAACCGCAACCTCTTCCTGCGCAAGGTGTTCGACGGGACGCCCGTCGCCATCAAGAAGAGGATCATGGGGNCGCAGCTTCAGTTCAGCCAGACACACGTGGACAAGCTGGGCTTCGCGATGAACAACTTCTTCAAGGCGCTCCCCGGATACCAGGAGCTGCCGAGGTAAAGCGCGGGGGGCGCTTGCCGGTATGTGCATGCGAGTCAAGACCAAGGCGCCGATGGAGGTGTGCTGATGTCTGAAGTGACAATCGTGGGTGCGGGGCTCTCCGGGCTGGTGGCGGCGGTCAACCTTGCAAAGGGAGGGCACGATGTCCGGATACTGGAGCGAGAGAACCGCATAGGCGGCATGCCGGAGTTCAGGCCCGACCCGGCCGGAAGCCCGTTCGACCTGGATGCGATCAAGCGCTATACGGGGGTCGATATCACCCCGGGAGTCAGGGTCATCGACCAGTCGCACATCTGGGCTTACGGGAAGATGTTCGACCTTCCGATGCGCGGCCGCATCCCCCTCTACATGGTCGAACGCGGCTCGCGCTCTACCTCGCTCGACACGCTCCTTGCGAAAGAGGCCGAGGCGGCCGGCGCAAAAATAGAGTTTTCAAAGCCGGTCCTGACCCAGGGCGACTACGCGATGCTGCCGCCGGATACCATCATCGCGACGGGCCTGCAGATCGAGAACTACCAGGCGTTGAACATCCCCTACTCGCAATTGTTCGGGTGGTTCGCGAAAGGCACCGTGGACCATGACCGCACCACCGTCGCGTGGTTCATGGACGACTACTCAAAAGATTACGCGTTCACCAGCACGATCAACGGGATCTCGTTCGCGCTGCTGTTCCAGCGCGACGTCCCCCTCTCGAAGGCGGGCAAGGAGAAGTTCACCCAGATGGTCGCCGAGGGAGAGGGGCTCGAGTTCAACCAGTGGAACGAACTCGTCGGCGGGGCTTGCCCGGTGGGGTCCCTGCGGAACCCCAGGCTGTTCCACGGCAACAAGATACTGGCGGGCACGCTCGCCGGCGTGATAGACCCGCTGCTNTTCTTCGGCATGCTGGGCGCGCTCGTCTCCGGCAGGATCGCCGCGAAGGCGATAGAGGACAAGGCGGAGGCCTACGACGATTTCCGCCGGGTGACCANGCTCTTCTATCCCGAGTACGTCCTCAAGAAGATCCAGAACCTGGTGCCGCACTTCCTGAAGCGGCCGCTGCTGCGTGCCGGGCTCGCGATGCTCCCAGCCGTGGAAGGTCGCGTAATGGACAGGTTCGCACCCAACATCCCCGGCTGGCGCGTGGCCGCCGGGGGCTAGGAAGCCTCCCATGTACGACGTCGTCGTCATCGGCTCGGGCATCGGTGGGCTCAGCACCGCAGACCTCCTGGCGAAGCGCGGCAAGAGCGTGCTGGTGCTGGAGCAGAGCAGCAGGCTGGGCGGGTGCTGCGCGACCTACGAGCTGAACGGCCACAAGTTCGACGTCGGGGCCATCTTCATCCTCTACAAGGAGCTCTACGACCGCTTCTTCGAGATGATGGGGCTCAGGCTAGAGGACTACCTCGACCTGCGGCTCCTGGACCCCGTATACGACATGCGCTTCCGGGACGGCTCGAGCATCCTGCTTCCCATGGACCCGCTCGAATGCGCTGACCTCATAGAGGGGTTCGCGCCGGGTGACCGGGAGGGCTGGCTCGCGTTCTGCCGGGACATGCAGTCGATATGGGACGCGTCCAAGATCCTGGTCGAGAGGCCGTTCCCGCCGCTGGAGCGCTTCGGTACGCCGTCACACCTGGCTCGCACCGCCGCCAGCATGAACCTGCTGCGCGCCCTGCCGGCGCTGCTCAAGGTCATCTTCACCAACCAGGACGCGGTCAACCGGCGTTACATGAAGCACCCCAAGTCGCTGACCATCGTCTCTTTTGAGAACCTCTTCGCGGGCATCCCCGCCGACCGCATCAGCGGGATCTTCGCTATCATGAGCTACCTCTCCCACGAGGGGTACTGGTACCCGCGCGGCGGCATGGGCGCGGTGCCGGCGGCGCTGGCGAGGATCGCCACCGAGAACGGCGCCGAGCTACGGATGGAGACCCTGGTCACCCGCATCGTGGTCGAGAACGGCCGGGCGGTCGGGGTCGAGCTGGCGAACGGAGAAGTCGTGCGTGCCGGCGTCGTGGTGTCGAACGCGAGCGCGATCCCGACCTACCTGGACCTGGTCGGCCGCCACAACCTGCCCCGGGCTTTCGCGCGGGCCATCGAGGGGTACACCCTCTCCATCCCCGCGCCCATGTCCTACTTCGGGCTCTCGAAGAAGCCCGAGCAGATAAGGTGCCACTTCACCGTGATGGTGCCGCCGCCGGAGCAGTTGAACGCCTACTGGGACGAGTTCTACGGGATGGGGCTGATGCCGCAGATCGAAGACCTCCCCCACGGCTTGATCTGCCCCAGCATGACCGACCCGGGCCTCGCCCCCGAGGGGAAGTTCAGCCTGGGCCTGCTCTCGGCAGGGCCCTATCATCTGAAGTACGGGACCTGGGACGACCTGAAGCCGGCTTACCTCGAGGAGGCGGTCACGCACCTCGAAAGGACCATGCTGCCCGGTGTCCGCGGGCTCATCGAGGACACCGACATGCGGACGCCGCTCGACTTCGAGCGCGAACTGCTGCTGCCCGAAGGCGCCATATACGGGCTCGAGATGAGCCTCCCCAACCTGGGGCCCTTCCGGCCGTCGTGGCGCTCGCCCGTCATCTCAGACCTCTACCTGACCGGCGCCAGCACCAACCCCGGCGGCGGCGTGCCCCTGGTGATGATTTCTGGTATAAACGCATCGGCCTGTATCGTCCGCGACAAGAACTGGTAGCAGGGGTCAGGCACCGTCCACCTTTTTGTCCACCGCAGTTTGCGGTCTGATGCGAATGGAGAGAGCATGCCCGGACGCGTAGACATGATGAAAGAGATCGAGACCATGGCGGCGATCCCCATGCGCGGGCCCACCAAGCCCGGGGAGCGGGAGGCGGCGGAGTACCTCTCCAGACGGATGAAGGAGATCGGGCTCGAGACGTCGGTCGATTCCTACAGGGTCAGCCCCCACTACTACTGGGTCTATTTCACCCACACCGCGCTCGCCATTCTCGCGGGCGTCGCTACGATATGGACCAGGCCCGCCTGGATACCGTGGCTGATGGCCGCGGTCCTTGCGTTCATCACCGTTTCGTTCTGGGGGGACCTCACCACCAGGTTCCACCTCGTCCGCAACGTCATCCCGCGCTACCCGTCGCAGAACGTCATCGGCGTCATTCCGAACGAGAAAGCGACGCGGCGCATCATCGTCAGCGCGCACATCGATGCCGCCAAGGTCGGCGAGCTGGTGTTCAACCCCGACCTCGACGAGGCGGTAGCCAAATTCTACAAAGAGAAGTTCGACTCGACGCCCAACGTGATGATGCCCATCCTGGCGACGATGGTCGGGCTCGTGGTGGCGGTGGTGGTCCGAGCGATCGCGGGAACCGGCACTGCGATGTGGATAGTCACCTGGATCATCCAGGGCATCTGCACGCTCGGGCTGCTGGTCGCCGCAGTGAGCTTCTTCGACATCGGCATCGGGAAATACGTCCCCGGCGCCTGCGACAACCTCTCCGGCATCGCCGGGTGCATGTCCATCTGCGAGGAGGTGCTGTCCGCGCCCCTCGAGAACAGCGAGCTGACATTCGCGGCCTTCGGCTGCGAGGAGGCGATAATGATGGGCGCTGTCCAGTACATGAAGATGCACGGCCACGAGCTGGACAAGGAGAACACTTACTTCATCAACCTGGAGTCCATCGGGTACGGGACGGTGCGCTACGGCACGAGCGAGGGTTTCGTGAGGGTGCGGCCTTACGCCGAAGAGCTGGTGTCGATCGCGCGCGGGCTCAAGGAGTCCGGCGAGTTTGGCGAAATCGGGACCTACGATGTGAGGCTCGGCACCGACGCCATGGTCCCCCTCGTCCGGGGCTTCAAGGCAATATCGATACTTGGGTTCAACGAAAACAACTTCGTCCCGAACTACCACACCCCGCAGGACACCCCCGAGAACATGGACATCCGCGTGACCGAGCGGGCGCGCGACCTCGCGCTCAGGATGATCCGGGAGCTGGACTCTGCATAGGGGTCAGGCACCGTCCACCTTTTTATCCACTTTGTCCTTCGCCAACCGCTATGCGGGTGGACAAAAAGGTGGACGGTGCCTGACCCCTCGGGGATTCAGCGGGCTTCGCGGCGCAGAAACTCGGCGGCAAGCTCCCGGTAGGCATTCGCAACGGGATGGCTACTCGCGTACTGCACGATAGACTTCTGGTGGATGGGCCCTTCCGCGACCTTGACGCTCTTCTTGATGATCGTGTCGTAGACCTTGCCGCCGTACCGGTCGTGAAGCTCGCGGAGGACGTCCGCGGCCAGCCTGGTGTTCGTCTCGTAGGCGGTCGGCACGATGCCGGCGATCTCCAGGTCGAAGTTGTAGGCATAGCGTATGTCGTCGATGATCTCGAGCAGGGTGTTGAGGCCGGCCAGCGAGTACGGGTAGCACTGTATCGGGATGATGGTACCGTCCGACGTCGAGAGCGCGTTCACCGTCAGGAGGTTGAACGCGGGCGGGCAGTCGACGAAGACGTACTCGTAGTTGTCCTTCACCTCGAAGAGCTTGTCGTGGAGTATCTTGTGGCGCTCCGGGCGCTTGTCGATATTGATGTCCACCTTCGAGAGGTCGAGGGTCGCGGGCGCGATGTCCACGTTCGGGATGGACGAGGTGTGGATGATCTCACGGAACGACACCTCCGGGTACAGCAGGAGGTCGCCGGTCCCCTTCTCACCGTTGCCGACGCTCGAGGCCGACCCCNAGGGTGAGGTTGCTCTGGTANTCCATGTCGACCAGCAGGATGGATACGCCGGCCTCCGAGAGAGCCCCGGCGAGGTTTATGCAGGTGGTTGTCTTGCCGACGCCGCCCTTCTGGTTGGCGAACGAGATCACGTGGTGCTTCAAATCCATCCCTCTCATCGGTGAGTTTTAGGGAGGCTATTATACAACAGCAGGAAATACGCGGCAGTCCTTGCCGCCGGAGCTCGACGCCGTCGATGCCGTCGCCTTTCTCAGTAGTCCGCGAGCAGGACCTCGAAAGAGCCCGAGGGGTACCTGGAGCGGTCCCTGGTCACAAGTACCGATGCCAGTTGTTCGCAAGTAGCAGCAACAAGACAATCACAGAGGTCAAACTTATCTCGACGGCCATCAGAGAGGAAAAGTCCGGCACGTGAGGCCACCTCCTTGTCTACGGGCACGATGTTGAACGACTCGAGCAGCTTCGTCGCGGTGTCCCTGTTCTTCATGGACGCCCTCGCCATGACCTGCGCCGCGGTGACCGCGCTGAGGCGGATCACCCCTTCATCGGCGGCTCTTTCGAGGACTGCGCGCGCGCCTTGGATTCCTTTGAGGAAATCGATGAGTATCTCGCTCTCGACCAGGATGTCTCTCGTCTCAATCTCCTCCGCGCCGCAGCTAAGCCTTCCCCGCAGCCGGCTTCCATGCCCCGAAGTANTCAGAGAGCGCCTGCTGCGCCTTTATCCTCGCGAGCTCCCGCTCGAGGGCGGTCGCAACCACCTGGCTGCGCATCTTCGACGGCACCAGGCTTCGCAGCTCCGCGAGGAGCGGCTCCGGCAGCAGGAAGTTCGCCTGCCTCTTCGGTTCTCGCTTGGCGTAGGCTTCGTTCTCTTTCATTACTATATAATTAATATAGTCATAATGCTCTATTTGTCAATATATATTATATATAGTTGTTACTATTCCAAATTGCCATGCCCCGGGCACTTGAGTATCATTGCTTTGTTATTGCTCTGCGGACTCGCGCTCAACGTTTCCGCTCCGCCTGGTAATAAGAGCCGCCAACCTCAGGACATTGCTTGGTAGCACCAGAGCCAATTCTGAAAGACAGATACGAGGTAATCGTCATCGGAGCGGGGATCGGTGGGCTCGCGGCCGCGTCGGTGCTAGCTCACGAGGGGCTGGACGTGCTCGTGCTCGACCGTGCGAACCTGCCCGGCGGCTGCTGCACGTCTTTCCGCGAGGGCGACTTCACATTCGACGCCGCGGCTTCCATCCTGCAGGGATTCGGCGAAGTCGGGTTCCACATCCAGCGGACGCTGTTTGATTTCCTCGGCCAGCAGGTGGACCTCATCCCGCGCGACAGCGCGTACGCGATGTACTTCGGCGATTCCCGCATCGAGTTCCACCGCGACCGTCACGCGTTCACGGCGGAGCTGGGCGCCCTGTTCCCCCAGCAGGTCGGCAGCCTGCTGTCGTTCATGCGCGAGCTGGAGCAGGTCTACCAGGCGCTCCTGGACTGCTCCGGGTCGCCGCGGCCCTCCAGCGACGAATCGTCCCTGCAGAAAGCGGGGCTGTACCTCAGGCACCCGATGAGCGTCGTCAGGCTGTCGAAGTACGTCCGCACCAGCGCCGAGCGCATCTTCACCCGTTACACCGACGACCCGCTCGCCCGGAACTTCTTCGACGCGGACCTCACCTACAACACCGGGTACTCGATGGCGGACCTCTCGGCGCCGAACGCCGCGCTGGCGGTCCTCGACCGTCACATCGGCGGCACCCATCACGCCATCGGGTCCGCCCAGCAGATCCCCAACAGGCTCGAGAAGAGCATCATAGAGAGGGGCGGCCGTGTGGAGTATCGGGTCGCGGTCGAGCGGGTGCTCGTGGAGGGAGGCCGCGCGGTCGGGGTCGAGACGGCGGGCGGGCGGCGCATCTCGGCGGACGCGGTGGTCTCTAACACATCGGCGCGCGACCTCTACGAGAACCTGGTGCTTTCCCAGCACCTGCGGCCCCAGACGCTCGAGTGGCTTGATTCTCTCATCCCGGGGCCGTCCGTCTTCGCCATCTACCTGGGGGTCCCGGAGGACGCGGTCCCCGAAGGCTTCAACCCCAATACTGTGCTCATCGACGACCCGGAACGCGAGCCCGGACAGTTCATCTCGGTCAGCATACCTTCGATGTTCGACCCTTACCTCTCCCCCGAGGGCTACCACTCCATGACCGTCTACGCGGTGACCGACCCCGCCGCCTGGCCCTTCCCGGGCGACCCGGTGTACGGCACCGAGGAATACGAGGAGATCAAACAGCAGGAGGCGGCACGCGTCCTCGAGCGTCTCCTGCCCATCCTGCCTGAAATAGCGGCCCGGCCGGTGGTGTGGAGGATCTCCAGCCCGGCCGCCTTCGAGCGGTTTCTCTCGAGAGACCACGGGGCTCTCTCCGCGGCCCATCCGTCAGGCGTCCTCGCCCCGGCCAGCCTGCCGGGAGCAGTCACCGAACTGCGGGGCCTTTTCCTCGCCGGAGAGGCTACGTTCTACGGGCGCGGGGTCGCGCAGGCGGCCGCCTCGGGCGTCCACGCGGCAACGACGGCTATGAAATACCTGTCCCTGCGAGCGCCACGGTTCCTCCAGAAAAGAGAGAGCTACGTGCTCGAGACCGTNCCGGTCCGGCCTCAGATCTCGAGCCAGGGAGTNGTGGACTCAATATCGGCCGTGCTCGAGTCGCACCGCTGCCTGAGGTGCCTGGACGCTCCCTGCGTGGAAGCCTGCCCGGCTTCCATCGACCTCCCGAACGTGATACGCCGCATCTCCTCGACGGACATGACCGGCGCCGCGAGCTTGATTCGGGAGATGAACCCCATGGGAGAGGTCTGCGGGCTGGTGTGCCCGTCGGGGAGCCTCTGCGAAGCCGCGTGCCTTAGGGCTCGCCTCGATGAGCCGGTGAAGATCGCCCAGCTCGAGGAGTTCGTATGTGGAGTCGCGCAGGCCACCGAGGGCTGGCCGGAGCCGTTCCGCGAGACCAGGCGCGAGAGGGTCGCCGTCATCGGTTCGGGCCCGGCGGGCATCTCGTGCGCGTACTACCTCTCGCTCCTCGGGTTCAACGTGGAGGTGTTCGAGCAGGGGATCGAGGCGGGCGGCCTGCCGGCTCACTACATGACGGACTCGAGGCTCAACCGCCAGGTCCTCGAGCGCGAGATCGAAGGCTCACTCATGGCGGGGGTCGAGTTCCGGGGGAACACCGTCTTCGGGGAGGACATCAACTTCGAGTCCCTGCTCCGCGAGGGCTTCAGGTCGGTGTTCCTGGGCATGGGCCTGCAGTCGCTGGCGATGCCCTCCGTGCGGGGCGCGGACCTCCCGGGAGTCATCGACGCGCTCTCGTTCCTGGGCGCGGCCCGGAGAAAGGTCAAGCGGGAGCTGACCCCGAGGGTCGCNGTCGTCGGCGAGAGCAACCTCGCGGTCGACACCGCGATGCTCGCGCTCGAGATGGGCGCCGAGAAGGTCTTCCTGGTCACCACCTGCAAGCCCGACGACCTGGACTGCGTCCCCGAGCGCCTGACCTACGCCACCGCGGCGGGGGTCGAGGTCGCCTGGGACAGGAAGATCATCGAGGTGCTGGGCGAAGGCAGGGTCGACGCCCTGCGGACTCACCCCAACATCGGTTCGCCCGACGAGCTGGACAAAGAGTCAGTCCCCAGCGTCCTGGCGGTCGGCACCGTCATCATGGCTCCCGCACGGGAGGTGGACCCGGCCCTCGCCGGTTACCTGGCCAGCCACCTCAAGATGAGCGAAAAGGGCCTGGTCCTGGTCGATGAGAACATGATGACCTCCAGGCCGGGTGTCTTCGCGGGAGGGGACATCGTCAGTGGCGGGCGGCTGGTCGTCAAGGCGTGCGCCGAAGGGCGGCAGGCAGCCCTCGGGATCGCGCGGTACCTCGACTCCCGCGCCGGGCGCGATCATGCGGTGTCGCCGGGCGTGTCAGTCCCCCCGCCGGCTCCGACCGACGACTCGGGTCCGGGGTTCTTCGACCAGCACGAGGCGTCCTGATCGAGCTCCTNCAATATCGCGAGCGTTGCCTCCCCGGCCCTTCGCAGGCCTTCCCTGTTGACCTTCTCCAGTGAATCGCGAGAGCTGTGGATGTTTGCCGACGCGGAGATCAGCCCGGTCGCCTCGAAGCCGTGCTTGACCCAGGGCATGTGGTCGGCGCCGGCGCCCACCGGCAGGTAGCCCCCGCTCACCTTCACCCCCATGGCCTTGCCGACCTTGCGTGTGATCTCGTTCAGCTTCCTGCTCGTCCGCACCGGCGGGAACTCGAAGCCGGTGTTCAGCATGAGGTTGCCCGAGCTCGAGAACGGCATGTCGAAGTTGATCATGAAGAACGGGCGGCGCCGGAGCTCTTCCTGGTGAGCGAGGAGGTAGCTGATGGACCCGCAGAGCCCGACTTCCTCGCAGCCGAACGCGGCGATGACGACGTCGTAGTTCCGGGGCGGCATGTCCGCGAGCACCCGCGCCACCTCCAGTATCACGGCAACCCCCGAAGCGTCGTCGAGCGCGCCGGGCGACCTGTTCCCGGTCACGTTCAAGACGAGCCCCAGCATGAGCGCCGGCGGGACGAGGGAGACATAGAACCCGGCGTGGCTGCCCAGGTAATCGTGGCCGGCGGCGGCCAGAATGCCCACGACCACGAGCGTGATGCCGAACATGATCGCGACGGCGAAGCCCAGTATGAAGAACGAGGCGCGGAGTATGACCGGCATCAGCTGGCTCTTGGAGTCGTAATGCGCCGACAGCAGGACCTCGCCACGGGCCTCGGCCCCCGGGATGCGCCCGATGAGGTTGCAGGAGTGCTTGCTCCCTTTCGAGGCGAACTTCTCGAAGGTGCTCGACCACTTGAAGCCGAGGTAGACCACCGCGAGGAGCGCCACTCCGGGGATGATGACCAGCGACGTCCCCCAGAAGTAGGCGAGGGACCCCATGACGCTTATCGCGCCGATGATGAGGCACATGGCGGGCAGCGCTAACTTCAGCGGGAGCTCGTTGTACGCGAACTCCTCGCTCTCGATCTCCAAGCCGATGTCGCGGCCGATGCCACGGATGTAATCCTGAGCGCCTGCTTCACCTTGCGTGCCGGCGAGGCGCCGCATGTCTGACAGCTCCGCTATGTGGCCAAAGGCCCTCTGTGCGTCAAAGTGCTCGTGCATCGTCCCATTGTATAATCCACGCATGAGAAAGGCAGTACTGTTCCCCCTGGCGGTCCTGGTTGCGGTCGCGCTCACGGGGTGCGGCTCCGGTGGTGGCGGCAACACCCGTACCAGCACTAACTTCGCGGTGCGCGAAGCGATAACCGACGCGCTCGCGGCGGACAGGTCCCTGGACCAGGAGGCGCGTGGCGTCATCGCCTCGATGAAGTCGGGCGCACTTCCCGTGCAGCAGGGCCTTGACACCCTGGTAGGCCAGACATCGAAGGTCCTGGACCTGATCAGTCAGGTGACCTCGCAGCGCAAGCCGGACAACCCCACCCTCACGGCGGCACAGGCCTCTATGGAAGACTACCTGCGACAGCGCGAGTTCCAGCTGGAATCGACGATCCAGGCGAAGTCCGGTGCCGAGGCGGAGGCGGCATATGCGAACAACCAGCAGGCCGTCGACGCGGCGCGACAGAAGGTGCGGCTGCTGCTCGTGAAGTACGACCCCGGCCTCGAGAAATCCCTCCCCTGAGCGGGCCGCGCCCGGAAGGCCACCCTGTTTGCAGAGCAAGCAGCCAGCGGAATTGGACCAGCGGTTTTGACTGCTTGTTTTTGATATACTAAGGCGTCTTTGCCCTGAGACCGCGCTTCCCGCGCGGCTTACGGACTCAATTTTTCGACCCCTATCGGCGCACGACTGAGAAAGGGAGGGAGGGAGGATATGGAGATTCTCGACAAGAAACGCAGGGTATTCGTCCTCGGTGGCGGCATCTCCAAATTTGCCGCGGAACGGGAAGACGGAAGCATGCGCGACTGGATCAACGAAGCGGTACTGGAGGCACTCGAAGACTCGGGCACCAAGGTCCAGGACATCGAGCACAGCACCACCAGCTATTTCAGCGACCACTTCGACAAGCAACTGAAGGCCGGGGCAATATTTCACGACAACATAGGGATGTGCCCCAAGCCTAATGTCCGCGTGGAAGGCGGCGGAGGCACCGGAGGCCTCGCTATCCGAAACGCCTACGCGTACATAATGTCAGGCCTCTGTGACTCAATGGTCGTCTTCGGCTCGGAGAACATGGGCCGCCAGGTCCCCTCGGACGTGGCGCAGCAGTTCATCGCGCTCGCGTCGGACACCGACTGGGAAGTGCAGGTCGCCGGATTCTACATCGCTTACTACGCGATCATGATGGTCACCCACATGGAACAGTACGGCACCAAGGAAGAGCAGTTCGCGATGGTAAGCGTCAAGAACCACCGCAACGCCATGTACAACCCGAAGTCGCACTACCCGATGGACATCACGATAGATGACGTCCTGAAATCAAAGATGATCACCTATCCGTACAAGAAACTGGACTGCAGCCTCCTCTCTGACGGCGCGGCATCCCTCATCTTCGCAACCGAGGATTGGGCAAAGAAGAATTGCTCGACGTGGGAGAAGAAGCCGACGATCGAGCTGACCGGCACCGGATGCGGGACGGACTTCATGAGGATGGCGGACCGGCCTCACCCCTACCCGGGGGTCACGCACTTCCGCGGTAAGCGTACGGCGGCTGAGCAGGCTTATCCCATGGCCGGAATCAAGAACCCGCTCGAGGACTTCGACTGCTTCGAGGTCCACGACGCGTACTCCGGAGCGGAGCTCGTNTCCTACGAGGACCTCGGGTTCTGCAAGGAAGGCGAGAGCGGGAAGCTCATGGAGAAGGGCGTCTTCAACGTGGGCGGCGAGCTTCCGACGAACACCTCCGGAGGCCTGATGGGCTTCGGGCATCCGGTAGGCGCGACGGGCGTTGCCCAGGGCGTCGAGGTGCTTCGCCAGTTGCGGCAGGAGGCCGACCCCGGGCGCCAGGTGGAGCTCAACTCGAAGCGCGGGGGCATGGACTCCCACGGCGGGACCGGCACCTTCTGCGCGCTCAACATATTCGAGAGGAGGGACTGATCATGGGACTGGAACTCATCAGCAACCTGATGAACGTCTTCACGGCCGAGGACCCGATGCCGTTCGAGCATCCTGATGGCGACCCGTGGGCAGACTTCCGTGAGGGAATGCGCATCGAGTGGAAGATGGACTTCACGTACAAGCACGTGCTGGGCAAGTATTCGAAGTTCTTCATAGAGCTCACGAATCACAAGTTCCTCGCGACGGAGTGCCCCGGCTGCGGCAAGGTGTGGGCCGTGCCCAGGCCGCTGTGCGCCGACTGCCTCACCATAACGAAATGGAAAGAACTCCCTGGCACCGGGACGCTTCACAGCTTCTCGGTCTCGGAGTTCGTCCCCTCGTTCATGAAGGTCGAGGTTCCCTACGTGCTGGCACTGGTGAAGATGGACGGCGCGGACACGCTGTTCACGCATCAACTGCGCAACTACGGTGACTCTACTGACGCGGTCAAGACCGGCATGNCGGTCAAGGTCGCTTATGCGNCCGAGCCGGTCGCCCACCCCATGTTGCTCATGCACTTCGAGCCGGTATAGCGTCAACACTTACGAACAAAAGGGCGGGCTTTCGAGCCCGCCCTTTTTCTTGTAGCGCCGGCGTCTCGCCGGCATTTTCTCCTATNGTAGCGCCGGCGTCTCGCCGGCATACATATCTCCTACTCCAGACCATTCCCACTCATCAGAGTTCTCACACAACCCAGCTTTGACCGGATTGTTTATCGTGTATTCGATATCGCGATGAAGTTCTTCGTCGTTTCGTANGATGTGGTCATAGTACTCACGCTGCCAGAAATCACCGGTTCTGCTCAGCATTCGATTTGCCTCGTGAGCAATGTACGACTTCCAGGAATGCAAAACCTCTGCCAGCGACCGTTTTGGACCGAGAACAACGTGCACGTGATTAGGCATGACACACCATGCGTGCAGCAAATAGCGGCTTCCACTCCAATGTTTGATCGTGTTGAGGGTCAAGGCTGCGATTCTCTCGTCCTTCAACCAGCATTCGCCGTGGCCGCTGTCCAAGAACTCATCAATGGCGTCTTCATTCCGCTTTGCTGCCTTGATGT
>JGI24132J36420_10000485_pt1 | contig 19324 bp, 14 predicted proteins | sample BarGraNGADG00212_3_FD_36420 | JGI IMG/M metagenome (IMG submission 36420) | reverse complement strand
TTTTTATGCAAAGAGACTACTCGGGAGCAGTAGAGNTGTTCTCGCAAATACCTGAGAGTGACTCCCAGATGAACACCTACGCAAAGTATCAGATGGCAATTTCTTACGGGCTTTTAGGCGAAGACGGCAAGAAAATTGAGGCTCTTAAAACCATCGTTCAAACACATTCAAAAACAAAATATTATCCGGAAGTGCTCTATGAGCTTGGAAGAACACTGGTCCAGACTGGAGACAACAGCGGTGCCATGCAATACTTCCAAGAGTTGAGCACAGATTATCGGGAGAGCCATTTTTATACAATAGCCCTGTTAGAGATGGGCATGATAAGCATTAACCAGCAAGAGAGTGACAAAGCAATCGTGTTCTATAAAAAGATTCTTGAAGAGAGCCCTCTTTCACCAGAAGCTCAAAATGCAATCGCCGGGCTGGAAAATATTTACATGGAGAGAGGTACATCTGAGGAGTTTCTCGCGTATCTGGATCAGCTTGGCCTGTCGAAAGTTAAGAGCACAGATGAGAAGGGGCTAATGATTTTTAACTCCGCAGAGAAGCAGTATCTATCCGGGAACTACTCTGCTGCAATAAGTTCATTAACTTCATTTATAAATCGCTACCCTAACGGAACCAAAACCTCGCAGGCCTATTTCTATCTTGGTGAGTCTTATATCAAGATCGGGAAGCAGGAACTTGCGCTTGATGCCTACTTAAAGGTAATGGAGAAGGGAGAGGGATCGTTCACAGAACTTGCAACTCTCAACTACGCCAGGATCTCATACCAGCTTGAGAACTATCCGCAGGCTCTCAAAGGATATTCGACCTTGGGATTGATAGCTGTACTGGATAATAACAAGCTTGAGGCTCAAATGGGTAAGATGAATTCATTCTTTATGGACCGCCAGTATGAAAATGCACTCGCAGAATCTCAAAGAGCAGGCAGTTTGAACCTTAGCGAAACAAACAAGCTAAGAGTCAAGTATGTGATGGCAAAATCATACTATTTGCTTGGTGAGAGATCAAGCGCTTTGCCAATACTTAAAGAGTTGTCAAAAAACAAGATTTCTCCCGAAGGTGCAGAGAGCACATATTTGCTTATCTCCAATATATTTGATAACGGTGATTTTGCATCTGTAGAGAAGGAAGTTTTTGCATTTTCAGGCACAGATACTCCTCAGACATACTGGCTGGCAAAAAGCTTTATTCTTCTGGGAGACAGTTATGCAGAGAGAGAGAACTGGGAACAGGCAGAGGCAACTTTCAGAAGCATTCTTGATTCCTACAAGCCAAAAGCAAAGGATGATATTGCCGAACAGATTAAATTAAGGCTTTCAAAAATTGAAAACAGAGTTAAATAAACAGGGAGATTATGAGCAGAACTTATAAATTACTTTCCGGCCTTACTATTTTAGGCTCAACAGCGCTGCTGCAACCAATATTTGCACAACAAAAAATTGATCCCACATTAGAGGTCAGGCGTGACTTTGATGCAAAACTCCTTGAAATTCAAAAGGGGAAGCTCAGCACAACTTATTCAGACACAGTCGGAAACTTTAATCTTAACTTCGACTATTCAATATTTGACAAACCAATAAAGGATCTTTACGAATTCTCACCACTCCCTTCTGCACAAATTGAAGGCACATCAAATCTCAAATACCCTGTTTTTTACGGAAATATAGGACTGAACTATCCTCTCAATCCTCACCTGGATCTCTATCTGCAACCAAACTTGCCCTCTTCTCTCTCACTCACAATTTANGGGAAACACAACTCATTCTGGGGAAAGCTTCCATTAGTGAATGTAGACGGGGGAAGTACTGTCCGGGACCCGCTTAAAGTGTCGGCTCCATCTGCTCAAAATAATATTGGAGTAGATTTCGGATATAACTGGAAGGGCGGAGAGTTGGGTTTGAACCTTGATTATAACAAAGATTTCTTTAGTTTTTACGGGTATAACCAACCAGTTTACGAGGAGACTCTGATATATGAATATATGAGAGATACCCTTTCTCATATTTATGACAAGTTCAGCAGCAGGTTCTTTATAAGATCCACCAATAATAAACCAAACTCATTTTATTACAGTTTGGATTTCGGATACGGCTTTATCGGAGACAAAGGAAATTATGACGAGAATTACCTGAGCTTAGGTGGTGTTGTGGGCCCAAACTTTGGGAGGTACAATAAATTTCTATTTAGTTTCAGATATCAGACCTCAAATAGCTTAACAACCACAAGTTTAGATAAATATAACTTAGAAATTCACCCATACTACATCTTCAATAAAAACAGGTGGATTTTTGAAATCGGGTTACGGTTTAACAAATACNTAAATCCCTCTGCGGAGACATTCAATATATTCTTAAAGGGCGATGTATCATATGAACTTGTGAAAAACAGGTTTTGGTTCTACGGGTTGGTTGACGGAAAAAATAACTTCCAGACATATCAAAACATAATGTCGGTAAACCCATGGATTACACCAAATATAGATATACAAAACACAGTGGAGCCCATAATCGCAAAGATAGGCTTTAAGGGGCAGGTAAAGGACAGACTTTCCTATCATATCTATGGAGGTTATACTCAGTATGTAAAGCAAATGAACCTGTTTTATTATTCAAACATCTGGCTTGGCCCAAGAAACACATTTGTTGCCACTTACAATGATATGCACAAGTTTGGATTTGGAGGNGAGTTTTTCTGGAAATCAAAAGACTTCGAGTCTGGTTTAAGCTTTGAATATAACGACTATACAAACAAAGACTCTTCCACAGTGTATAATTTTCCTCCTTTTGAACTCCGAGCATTCGCAAGATACAATTGGAGAGAAAGATTAATATTCGGAGCCTCTTTGCACTTCAGATCGAAAACACCCACCCTCTTCTATTATAGCCCATACAACAGCAATACAAGTTCAACCAACGAGTATATCTCCTCTTTTACAATGGTAAATTTTGATGTGACTTATGCACTCAATAAAAAAATATCCCTTTATCTAAAACTCAACAACATTTTGGATACTAACGAACTCTACTATATGTACTATGGCAGGCCGGGCACAGGGGTTGGACTGGGTGTTATTGTAAATTATTAGGATTTTTTCTCTATTTTCCTTAACTTTGCTTCTTTAAAAACAGAGAGATTTAAGATGAAGGAAAACGAATCCATTTCTGCCAGCGAGCAGTATTCCGCTGATAGTATTCAGGTTTTAGAGGGTTTAGAGGCCGTTAGAAAACGCCCCTCTATGTACATTGGTGATATTGGATCAAGAGGTCTTCACCATTTGGTTTATGAGGTTGTAGATAACTCAATTGATGAGGCGATGGGCGGCTACTGCACAGATATTGACGTTACAATTAATCCGGACAACTCAGTCACCGTAGCTGACAATGGCAGAGGTATCCCTACAGGGATTCATGAAAAAGAGGGTCGTTCTGCTCTGGAGGTTGTGCTTACAGTTCTCCACGCAGGTGGTAAGTTCAGTAAAGATTCTTATAAAGTATCAGGGGGGCTTCACGGCGTGGGCGTCTCCTGTGTAAACGCACTCTCCTCTCATTTGACAGCAGAGGTATTCAGAGAGGGTAAATACTCCATACAGGAGTTCCAAAAAGGTATTCCGATGTACCCGGTAAAGATAGTCGGCGATTCAGATAAGACCGGAACAATCATAACCTTTAAACCGGATACAGAAATTTTCAGTTTAATTACAACATACAACTACGAAATTCTGGCCGCTCGTCTAAGGGAACTGGCATATCTTAATAAAGGAATAACGCTTACTCTCACAGACCTAAGGGAACAGGAAGATGATACCGATAACGGGAACGGAAATGGCGATGAGAGTGAGCAAAAGTCTAACAAAGAGATTTTTTACTCAGATCTGGGTCTTTTGGAATTTGTACAATATTTGGACGGCAACCGGGAAAAACTTACCGAAAAACCGATCTATCTGGAGAGTGACAAAGCAGGTTTTCCTATTGAGATAGCCATGCAGTACAACAGTGGGTTTACGGAGAATATTCATTCATATGTAAACAATATCAATACAATAGAGGGAGGTACTCACCTTAGCGGTTTCAGAAGGGGTCTTACAACCACCCTAAAGAACTATGCAGACAAAAACGGAATGCTCTCTAAACTTAAGTTTGAAATTGATGCTGCCGACTTTAGAGAGGGTTTAACAGCTATTATTTCCATTAAGGTTGCTGAACCTCAGTTTGAGGGACAAACAAAGACAAAGCTTGGGAACTCAGATGTGATGGCCGCTGTTTCACAAGCCACCACAACAGCTCTTGAAAACTATCTGGAAGAGAACCCGAAAGACGCCAGAAATATTATAGACAAGGTAATTCTGGCAGCTACAGCTCGTCATGCAGCAAGAAAGGCTCGCGAGTTGGTTCAAAGGAAGACAGTGATGTCTGGTTCGGGACTACCAGGCAAACTTGCAGACTGTTCAGACAGGGACCCCGCCAAATGTGAAGTCTTTCTGGTTGAGGGTGATTCAGCAGGAGGAACAGCCAAAACCGGCCGTGACAGAAATTTCCAGGCCATTCTACCGTTAAGGGGTAAAATTCTGAATGTTGAGAAGGCAATGGAACATAAAGTTTTCGAAAACGAAGAGATAAGAAATATTTACACCGCTCTTGGTGTAACAATTGGGACCGAGGANGANAGTAAAGGTTTGAATATCTCAAAACTCAGATATCACAAGGTAATAATAATGACCGATGCAGACGTGGACGGTAGCCACATTGCAACACTGATACTTACCTTCTTTTTCAGATTTATGCAGGACCTTATCAAAAACGGCTATATCTACATTGCGACTCCGCCACTCTACCTGGTTAAAAAGGGTAAACAAGAACAGTATTGCTGGACAGAGGAAGATAGAAAAGAGGCGATAGAGGTTATTGGAAAGGGAAAAGAGAGCGGACTTCATGTTCAAAGATACAAAGGTCTTGGAGAGATGAACGCAGTACAACTCTGGGACACAACCATGAACCCGGAGAGTAGATTATTGAGACAGGTGAATATCGACAATGCTGCAGAGGCAGACAGAATCTTCTCTATGTTAATGGGAGATGAGGTGCCACCAAGAAGAGAATTTATTGAAAATCACGCTAAATATGCAAACATAGATGCTTAGTAACCCTAAACTTTCACTTCTTCTTCTACTATTCACACTCATTACCGTGAGCACAATTTTGGGAGCTTCTAAAAAGAGAGATACAGCTCCATATGTTCCCAAGCCATTAGTTTCACTTCCGGAACTGCCTAAATTTATGCCATTATACAACAGTGACATTTTTAATCTGAATTTTAGAAATGAAATTTCACCTATACTCGACTTTCTGAGGACAATTGACTTCTCAGAGATACCCGAAGAATACGACATATGGAGTGACTCTAAAATTAACCCATATCAGGTTAGTCTTGTGGATATGAAGGATACTGTAAAAATTGATCTCAACGGATACTATCCCCCTGTACAAAAGTACGTTACATCCGATTTCGGTTTTAGAAAATGGCGCCATCATTATGGCATAGACCTCAAAGTTAATAAGGGAGATTCTGTACATTGTGCGTTTGATGGAATTATCCGGATAACAAAGAGGGCAAGAGATTATGGATATTATGTACTGGTCAGGCACTTTAATGGTCTGGAGACTCTATATGCGCATCTCAGTCAGATTACTGTTAACCCCGGAGATTCAATCAAGGCAGGATCCACATTAGGGCTGGGAGGGAGTACGGGTCGCTCTACAGGCTACCACCTTCACTTTGAGACAAGATATCTTGGCAGCCCTATCAATCCGAATGACATCATAAACTTCGATACACATGCTATAAAGAACAATATCTTTCTACTTAGTGCACAAAATTTCTCATACAAAAAAGAGATAGATAAAATTCGTTATTGGATAATTAAAAATGGTGACTCTCTAGGCAGAATTGCCATGAGAACCGGAGTTTCCATCTCCAAACTCTGCTCAATAAACGGAATTAAGAGGACCACTACTCTAAGAATTGGCCGCAGATTACGATACACATAATTAATAAGAAATGGATATTTTTGAAAGAATCACCAACGATGAAGGCGGTCCGCTAGGACAGTACAGAAAGAGAGCACATGGCTATTTTACTTTTCCTAAGCTCGAGGGCCCCATCCAACCAAAAATGATATTTAACGGCAACGAGGTTTTGGCCTGGTCATTCAATAACTACCTGGGACTTGCCAATCACCCAGAGGTTAGAAAGGTAGATGCAGATGCTGCTGCAAAATGGGGATTAGCCTACCCTATGGGCGCCAGAATGATGTCCGGAGAGACAAAACTTCACGAGCAACTTGAGAGAGAACTTGCAGAATTCGAGAAAAAAGAGGATGCATACCTCTTCAATTTCGGGTACCAGGGTATGGTCTCAACTATTGATGCACTGGTTACCAGACATGATATTATTGTTTACGACTCAGAGGCACACGCCTGTATTATGGACGGAGTAAGACTCCACATGGGTCANAGAATTGTGTATCCTCACAACGACATTATTAAGTGCGAAAANGTACTTGAAAGGGCTACCAAGCTTGTAGCAGAGACCGGTGGTGGCATTTTGCTTATCACAGAGGGGGTATATGGTATGACAGGTGACCTTGGAATTCTTGACAAAATTGTAGAGCTTAAGAAAAAGTACAAGTTCAGAATTTTGATTGACGATGCACACGGTTTTGGAGTTATGGGTGACAATGGCAGAGGAACATCGGAACATTACCAAGTGATGGACGAAATTGACCTGTACTTTGGAGCATTTGCAAAATCTATGGCAGCCATAGGAGGCTTCGTTGCCGGTCCTACTGAGATAATCAACTATCTGAGATATAATCTTCGTTCGCAAATCTATGCAAAATCACTTCCGATGCCATTTGTAGAGGGATGTCTTAAGCGTTTGGATATGATNCGGACAATGCCCGANCTTCGCGAAAAACTATGGATAATCACCAGAGCACTTCAGGATGGTTTGAGAAAGAGAGGCTTTAATATTGGTAAAGCAGAGGCGTGCGTTACTCCCATATTTTTGGAGGGTAATCTGGCTGAAGCAACCAACATACTTATCGATCTTAGGGAGAACCATAAGATTTTCTGTTCGGCTGTTATATATCCTGTGGTTCCAAAGGGGGTTATTATGTTTAGAATCATCCCTACGGCAGTGCACTCATTGGAGAATGTAGAGTATACTTTGAATGCACTTGACCAGATTGCAGCCAATCTCAAGAAGGGTGTGTACAAGGGAGAAGAGATGCAGGATAAAGCAATAGATTAATATTGACCGACAATTATAAGATGCTTAAAGACAAGGTTGTAATAATTACGGGTGCAAGTTCCGGAATCGGGTTGGCAGCAGCTAAAGAATTTGCAAATGAGGGTGCTAAGGTGGTTCTTGCTGCCAGAAATATAGACAAACTTCTGGATATCGGAAAAGAACTCTCCAAAATTACAGAAGTACTCTCTGTAAAGACAGATGTGACTCGTGAGCAGGATTGCAAAAACCTTATAGAACAAACAGTGGCAAGGTTCGGCAAGTTAGATATCCTTGTAAACAACGCAGGGATCTCTATGCGAGCACTCTTCAAAGACCTGAATCTTGCTGTTATTAAACAACTTATGGATGTAAATTTTTGGGGTATGGTATATTGTACAAAATATGCCCTACCCTATATTTTAAAAAGTGAGGGTTCGATAGTCGGAGTAATCTCCATCGCCGGTTTCAAAGGACTTCCTGCCCGAACCGGTTACTCAGCTTCTAAATTTGCCATTTACGGCTTTTTGGACACGCTCAGAATTGAACACCTTAAGGATAATCTCCATGTGATGGTCTTTGCACCAGGTTTTACAGCATCGAATATACGGGAAGCGGCACTTGTGGCAGATGGTAGCCACCAAGGCGAAACACCCAGGGATGAAAGTAAGATGATGACAGCAGAAGTGTGCGCAAAGCACCTGATAAAAGGTATTAAAAAACGCAAGGCTCAGGTTGTATTGACCCCTTTAGGAAAATTGCTTGTGGTACTAAACAAGTTCTTCCCGAGACTTGTAGACAGGCTGGAGTACAACTACATGAAAAAGGAGCCGAATTCTCCGCTGAGGTGACTTTGGCGTCAGCAATACCTCAAACGACGCCATAGTCATTTCACAAAAACAAGCCGCTGTTTACAACGGCTTGATTATAAGTATTTTAATTTGTGCCCAGAACAAGACTCGAACTTGCACACCGGAACCGGCACTACCACCTCAAAGTAGCGTGTCTACCAATTTCACCACCTGGGCGAGGTGACGCAAAGATAGTATGAATTTTGTTAGATTGAAATAGTTTGCGAAAAATTTGTAACTTAGCGTAAATTATAAAAAAGCAATTTATGAACGACAATTTCAAAAAGCAGATTTCCAACATTGAGGATCTTGTTGAAATTAGCGATATTTTAAGTGAAAGTACAGAATTACACGCCGGTATATCCAAATATATAAAAAATCCTGTTGATCATCAATTCTCCAAAGAGGGTCACAAGGTTCAAATGAACTTCAATAAGAAGGGAGATACCATCTATCTTTTGGGCGACTACAAAGAGGGCGAAGACGACAACAGTTCTGTAATCGAAATTCTTTACGATGCTATTGAAAACAATCTGGTTACAAGTGCTCATCCTCTTCACAAATCGGGACTTTTTTGGGGATTGATCGAAGCATGCGCAATTAAAAAATTGGGCTTCGACATAACAGGAGATGCAGAGATGAGTGACAAGGAGCTTCTTTTCAACGACAGAAATGCCTCAATTCTTATAAGCGTCAGTTCAGATAAGGAGGGGAAATTGGTTGATTTTATCTTCAATAATGGTATTAAACTTACCTTGCTGGGCCATGTAACAAAGAAGGTGTTACGCATGGATGATCTCTCATTCGGCTATATAGAAGACTATTTGGGATAATGGCTAAGATCCTGCAAAAAGATCGTGCTTCAATATCCTCTATGTTCAACAATATTGCAGGTAAGTATGATCTGTTGAATCATCTTCTCTCATTTGGGGTAGACAGAGGATGGAGGAGAAAACTGGTAAAATTTGTAAAATCAAAACATCCGAAGAAAGTTCTGGATTTGGCCTGTGGTACGGGAGATTTAACAATTGCCTTATATAAAGCCGGCTTGGAGGTTGTCGGGATAGATATTGCAGAGAAGATGCTCGATGTTGCCAAAGCAAAGAACAGCAAGCTTGCTTCCGGAGAGATGACTCAACCAGAATATCTGTTAGCTTCGGCAGAGAAGATTCCACTTCCGGACAAAAGTGTTGATGCAGTAACCATTGCTTTTGGAATTCGTAACTTCGAGAACAGGAGTGAATCTTTGCAAGATATTAAGAGGGTTTTGAACAGTAACGGATATCTCGCAATACTCGAGTTTGCCACTCCTAAAAACATTATATGGAAGGGTATGTTTAGCATTTATTTTCTTAACATACTGCCATTTATAGGAAGGTTAATCTCAAAAGATGCAAATGCTTACAGTTATTTACCCGAGTCTGTAAAGAGTTTCCCTCAATATGATGAGTTCTGCAAAGAGTTACTTGAAATTGGATTTATCGATGTTAAATATATATCTTTAACCGGAGGCGTAGCAGTACTCTATACCGCCAAAATTGCAAAATGACTCTCGACAAGATCATATCAATTTCTATCTATGTGGTTTATTATTTATTAGCAATAATTGCCTCTGTAAGAATCATGTACAAAAAACTTGATCCCGTAAAATCTTTCTCCTGGATTGTTGTTATACTCCTCCTCCCATATATCGGCCTTATTCTCTATATCTTATTTGGCCAGAACTATCGCAAAACAAAGATATATAACCGAAAAGGAGTTCATGACGAGAGATATCGCAGGCTGATCAGCTACCAGCAGATGAAGCTCTTTGACTTAAATCCGGAATCGGTACCGCTGGAACTTAACCAATATAGAAAACTTATAACCCTCAATATCAAGGGTAATAAGAGTTTAGTGGGGTTAAACACCAACGTTGAGATATATTTTTCCGGGAGATCTGCTTTAAATGCAATGTACAAAAGCATCTGCGAAGCTCGTCAGCATATTCATCTTCAATCATATATTATTGAAGATGACAAAGTTGGCAACTTATTTAAAGATATCCTCATAGAGAAAGCCAGACAAGGAGTCGAGGTGAGGGTTATATACGACGATGTTGGCTGTTGGAAACTGAAAAAGAGTTACTCAGAGGTGTTGAAATCTGCAGGTATAGAGGTGTTGAAGTTTGCACCTGTAAGGTTCATGTCACCAACATCCAGAATCAATTACCGCAATCACCGTAAGATTCTGGTAGTGGATGGAATTATCGGATTTCTTGGCGGCGTAAACATTGCAGACAGATATTATGACGGAGGTCAGTTTGACGAGTGGAGGGATACCCACATAAAGATTATAGGAGAGTCTGTTGCAGCACTTCAATCCAGCTTCTTGCTTGATAGGTACTTTATAATCAATCAGCAATTTAAAAGAAAAAAGAAGTATTTTCCATCCATCAATCCCTCAAACATCAAAGTTGAAGGGGAGAACTACCACTTCTACTCACAGATTATCACATCCGGGCCGGATAGTGATTGGGCAAGTATCATGCAGTGTTACTTTGCTGCTATTACAAAAGCAAAAAAATATATTTACATTATAACTCCCTATTTTACACCAAACGAATCTCTCCTGAATGCATTAAAAATTGCTGCTTTGGGTGGAGTTCAGGTCTCATTGATGTTGCCCGAGAAGAGTGATACAATAGTTGCTTATTGGAGTTCAATGTCATACGCCACAGAGCTTTTGGATGCCGGCGTAAAAGTATATCTTTTTAGCAAAGGGTTTAACCACTCAAAAGTGATAAGCATAGACGGTGAGTTTTGTATTATCGGTTCTGCCAATTTTGACAACAGGTCTTTGGAGCACAATTTTGAAATCAGCAGTATTATTTATAACAGCGAAGTTACTCAACAGATAGACAGGCAGTTCTTAAAAGACATTGAACGATGTAAGTCTCTTGCAAGCTCAAAATGGGCAAAAAGAAGTGTGGGAAATCAGATAAAAGAAGCATTTGCAAGGCTCTTGAGCCCTCTTTTGTAATTTATGAAAAAATGATCAAATACAAGTTTTCACTCATAACAGTAATGTTACTGTTCTTCACAGCAGGTACGATTTACCCGCAAAATGCCACAATGCAAAAAATGTTTTTAAAGCATCAACAGCTTCTCGATACCTTAAAGACAAAAAATATTTACAAAACAACTTATGTTGCTGCACCATTTATATTATCAGGAATTATCTTATACAATTCCGGTAAGAAATTTCAAGATTTAAGAGATGAGTTTGCTCCAAAATTCTCTCGCGGATGGGATGACTACATTCAATATTCCTCCACCTTAATGCTATATGGGATTAAGATCGGTGGTATAAAGGGCAGGAGCTCCTGGAGAAGGTTGTTGACTACTCATGCCCTATCTGCGGTAACCATGGCTGTCCTGGTAAACGGAATTAAATATACTGTTCAAGAGCCAAGGCCTAATGGACACGGGAATGATAGCTATCCAAGCGGACATACTGCGCTTGCATTCATGAGTGCAAACATGGTTCACCATGAGTTTGGTTTGACAATAAGCCCTTGGTATAGCATTGGTGCATACTCGCTAGCAACTGCTACTGCCATCATGAGGGGTTTAAACAACAAACACTACCTCCCCGATGTAGTACTTGGAGCAGGTATAGGAATTCTCTCAACAGAACTTGGTTACCTGTTTTCTGACCTCATATTTAGAGAGAANGGAATTCTTATGCCAAACAAAGATTTTGGGTTTGTAGATATTGACAGACCAACCTCATTTGTTGGCTTAACCATTGGTTTCAATAAGCTTTTGAACAATATTCCTATCACCTCAAGTGTTAAACTCAGGAGTTCATGGGGAAACACATCAGGAGTTGAGGGTGCNTACTACTTTAACAAACATTGGGGGTTTGGTGCAAATGCATCTGCATACACAGCTCCAACCAATGTCGTTTTGGGAAACTCCTCATTTACCGGCCCTGACCTTGCATGGTATAGTATTGTTGTTGGTCCGTACTACTCAATCCATGTCACAAATTTCTGTCGGTTTGGAGGAAANTTAAATGCTGGCTATTCCAGACTTTTGGAAAGAAATTTTAACGATTATACCATCACCTCAACTAAAGGTCTCAACTTAGCCACCGGAATATTTATTGAACAGCATATTACTCAAGGTATGCTTCTTAAGCTCTACGCAAACCTGGAGAAGACCTTTTTTGGTGAAAGTCGGTTCAACCTTTTTAATGTTGTATCGGGAGCTTCTGTAAGCCTGGATTTGGGGGTTACATCCTCACGGTAAACCATTTATCACATCATCAGCAACTCATTTCTCCCGCATTTTTCTTTGCAGAAAGCAGGTTGTATGCTCCTTTTATAACGACTTTGGCTTTTGCGATATCGAAACCTTCCGGTAATATCACTTCTGTATATCCCCCATCTGAAACACCTTTATGTACTTCTACCATGCGGTATTCAGTAAAAGGCTTACCGCTTTCTTCTTTGTTTCTGTCGAAAACAAAAATGTAATCCTTGTCGTCGAAACTTACAATGGCATCGGAAGGCAATGCGGTTACTTTGTTACTCGATGCTTCCACAATAGCATTCACATACATGCCTGGCAACACGTTTTTGCAAAAACCCAAAACTTTTGCATACACCTTGTATGTTTTGTCGTCATTAATCGTTTTGCCCGTTTGGTTTATGATAGCTTCGTGCTGCTCTGTTTCGTTGTTGATAAAAAAATGTATTTTCTGCCCTTGTGCCACTTTATTCGCATCTTTTTCAAACAGTGTGAGTTCTAGGAAGAGATTGTCTCTGTTGACAATCTCAAACAACACATCAGATGATGAAACAAATTTCCCGATGTTTATATTTACTGCTTTCACGTAACCGGAAATTGGAGAAACCAAAGAAACAGAACGGCTGATATTGTCTTCGTTCAGTATTGCCGAATTTATACCTATTAATGCAAGTTTTTGTTCCAGTGCGTTCACCTGTGCTTTGAGGCTTTTGTAATCGGATGTGACCTGTTGCATATTTTTTTCTGAAGATACATCATTCTTATAAAGTTCGCTCTGACGTTCATATTCCGCTTTGGCATATTCGAGTTTGTTTTTTGCCTCTAAGTAACTTTGCTGAATATCAACAAAGTCCTGATTTTCCAGAATTGCCAACACCTGTCCTTTGCTTACGGAATTGCCCGGCATCAGGGAGGTACTTTTAACAAACCCACCCATAGGCATACAAACCGTTGCGAGATTTTGGGGTGCCGCGGCAACCATGCCGCTTACCTTGAGAGTGCCACTCATTGACTGCATTACAACAGCTCCGATTTCTATGTTGGCAACATCTATCTGGTCGCCGCGTAATTCAACAATATCTTCGGCGAGAATTTCTGTTACTTTGTTTTCGGTACCGTTCTTTTTTCCTCCGTTGCACGATACCATGGCAATAAGGAGGGTTGAAATAATTGCTGATGATATGAAACTATATTTTGTCATAATACTGCTGTTTTAAAAGATTTTACCTGTAATAAAATCAATGGAAATAATGGTTTGGTTGTAGTTATTGAGTGCATCGAGGTAATTTTGCTTAATACTTAATGCACGGCTGAGACTCTGGACGTAATCCTGATAATCCATAGCACCTGCTTTATAACTTTTGGTAGAATATTCGATAATTAACTCGGCTTCCGGAACAGCTTCTTTTTCGTAATAATTCAGACTGTTGTTGTATTTAAGATATTCGTTCAATAACGAACGGTAACTTCCCGAAAGTGATTTTGAAAAATACTCTGCATCTGTTTGAGCAACTTGCTCTCTCAATTTGGCAGCCTTTGTTTTAGAGGTATATGGCACAAGCCATAATGGGATAGTAATACCCGCCTGAATACCTGTGAAGCGATTGTCTGTTCCGAAGGTGCGTGGAATTCCGTTCACTTCCTGAACGCCCTGCATGGTTTGACTAAAATAGCCGACGCTAAAATCCGGCATCATGCGGCTACGCTCCAACTTCTTTTCTATGCTTGCAAATACAATCTGTTGTTGCATATATCCNGCCGATGGGTTTCCGGACAATGCCGAACTGTCTGCAATTGAATAAAAAACAGCTCGTTGCAGCACTGTGTCGGCAATATACAGTGTCGATTCCGCATTTAAGAGCGTTTGCAACTTTTGATTAAAAATAGCCAAATCGGCGGTTATCTGCTGCATTTGGTTTTTCACTTCCAGGCTTTGCGAACGGGCGGTAATCATTTCGAGTCTGTTTGTTTCCCCTGTTTTTGCCCTTAATTCGGCCGCTCTGTAAAAGCCAGAGTACAAACTATCCTGATAAACTAATAGTTTTTGTTTCGAATGCAAGTAAGCCAGTTGCAAATATGCCTGTTTTACCTGTGTGGCAATCTCGAGTTGAGAAGCCTTCAACTGCCATTCACTGCTCTTCACACTGGCATTTGCCAACCTGTTTTGGTTTATGTAAACCGTAGGGAAAGCGAAGGATTGCGAAATGGCAAAACTATTGTCTTTTGTATATGAATTAACCTGACCATACTCTCCATCTATTGATGTTTTAGGAATGTCCCACGATGCACCCTTTAAGGCTTTTTGAGCATCAAGAGCATATGCCGATGAACGAACAGCCAAATTGTTGTCCAATGCCATTTGAACCGCTTGTTTCAAATCGATGGTTTTTATTTGCTGAGCCTCTATGTTAGTAAATAACGAAGAACCAATCAGAAGTAACAATAATGACATCAAAGTTTTTACAGATTTTCGTTTAAATGAAAGCCTGAATTTGTGTGAAGAAAAGATAGTATATAAGACCGGCAAAACAACTAAAGTCAGAAATGTAGCCGTTATAAGCCCGCCGATAACTACCGTTGCCAATGGCTTCTGAACTTCTGCCCCGGCAGAGGTAGAAATGACCATAGGTAAAAACCCTAAAGCCGGAGCAGCACCCGTTACAATAATAGAACGTAAACGTGTGCGTAAGCCTTGCAATACCCGTTCGTGAATGTCTGTAACACCCTCTTTTTCGAGGCGGTTAAACTCAGCAATCAGCACAATGCCATTAAGCACAGCCACACCGAACAAAGCAATAAAGCCGACACCTGCAGATATAGAAAAGTTCATGCCCCTTAACCAAAGTGCAAACACACCGCCAATTGCCGCCATTGGTACAGCCGTAAAGATTAACAGTGTTTGTTTTACCGAATTAAACGTGAAATACAGCAGTACAAATATCAGGAGCAACGCCACCGGCACCGCAAGAGATAACCTTGCTTTGGCAGCTTCCAGGTTTTGGAACTGTCCGCCATACGACACATAATACCCTGTCGGCAGTTTTACCTTCTGGTCTATTAGTTGGGTTACTTCTGTAATCACACTTTGAACATCACGGTTACGGACGTTAAAACCAATAGTTATGCGTCGTTTGGTGTTTTCTCTTGAAACCTGAGCCGGCCCGGATTTTATTTGGATATCGGCGATCTGTTCGAAAGGGATCTGTCCGCCATCTGGAAGGGATACAGAAAGGTTTTTCACATCGTCCATACTTTGCCTATAGTCCTTATCTAAACGTACCACAAGAGCAAAGCGTTTTTCTTCGTCGTAAACAACTCCTGCCTGACTTCCGGCAAAGGCAGCCTTAAGCACAAGGTTCATATCTTCTACCGAAAGACCGTATTGGGCCAATCGGTCGCGGTTATACTCTACCTGTACTTGCGCCAANCCGGTAACTTTTTCTACGTTAATATCTTGAACGCCAACAACACTCTGAATGATTTTATCTACTTCCTGGGCTTTTCCGGACAGGGTAGTAAGATCGTCTCCAAATATTTTTATGGCAATATCCTGTTTCGAACCTGTCATTAGTTCATTAAACCGCATTTGAATAGGCTGTTGAAACTCAAATTTGACACCGGCCAATACCAGTAATTTTTCTTCCATTTTCGCAACCAGTTCTTCACGGGTTTTGGCACTTGTCCACTCACTTTTGTCTTTGAGCGTAATAATATAATCGCCCGTTTCCATAGGTGTTGGATCTGTCGGGATTTCGGCCGCTCCTATTTTACAAACGGCATGTTTTATTTCCGGGAAATTGTCTAGTAATATTTTATTGGCTTTTTCTACAGTTTCAATGGTATTTGAGAGCGAACCGCCCTGCAAGGTAATTACTCCTGCCGCAAGATCTCCTTCTTCTAGTTGGGGAATAAATTCGCCTCCCAAACGGCTAAACAGGAATAAACTAAAAATGAACAATACAATTACCGATACAGAAATCAGCAATTTACGTCTAAGTGCAAAGAGAATAATAGGATTAAAGGCTTTGTGAAACCAATCCATGAGCTTGTCAGAAAAATTGCGTTTATGTTCGGTCGTTTTGCTCAAGAACAAAGCCGATACCATGGGCACATAGGTTAAAGAAAGAATAGTTGCACCCAACAAGGCAAAGGCTACAACCTGTGCCATTGGTCTGAACATTTTACCCTCAATACCTACCAAAGCCATTATAGGCAAATACACAATCAGTATAATGATTTGCCCGAAAGTGGCCGAACTCATCATGCGTTTGGCAGATTCAAATACATTTTCGTCCATTTGTTGTTGCGAAAGCCTGGTAATACCCCTATTGTGCTGCTTGCTCATAGTTATTCGATGTACCACGCTTTCCACAATAATCACTGCGCCATCCACAATCAATCCGAAGTCGATGGCTCCCAGGCTCATTAGGTTGCCGGATACCCCAAAGAGGTTCATCATTGAAATTGCAAAAAGCATTGCCAACGGTATAACTGAAGCCACAACAAGCCCGGCACGCAGGTTGCCCAGCAACAATACGAGAATAAATATTACGATCAAAGCTCCTTCTATAAGGTTTTTAGAAACCGTTCCAATGGAACGCCCCACGAGTTCGGAACGGTTCAGGAACGGTTCAATTGTAACTCCTTTCGGTAATGACTTTTGAATGGATTGAATGCGGGTTTCGACATTATCAATTACCTGATGGGCGTTTGCCCCTTTCAGCATCATAACAACACCGCCAACGGCTTCTGTGGTATCCACCACAAAAGCGCCATAACGGGTTGCGCTGCCATATTGCACGGTTGCAATGTCCCTTATCAAAACAGGGATACCGGAAGGGCTATTTTTTACTGCAATCTTCTCGATGTCCTCTTTGGTTTTAACCAGACCTATACCACGGATAAAATAGGCAGTTGGCTTCTTATCAATATATGCGCTTCCTGTATTTTCGTTGTTACGCTCAAGGGCGTCAAAAATGTCCGTAAGAGTCAGGTTCATGCCCCTAAGTCTTTCTGGATTTACAGCAATTTCATACTGTTTTACGAACCCTCCGTAACTGTTAATATCTGCCACTCCCGGAGTACCAAGCATTTCACGACGTACTACCCAATCCTGAATGGTACGCAGTTCCATTGGCGTGTATTTGCTTTCTAACCCTTTATCTACTGCAAGGCGATACTGGTATATTTCGCCCAACCCGGTAGAAATGGGGGCAAGTTCAATTTTTGCAAGCCCTGCAGGTATGACATCTTCTGCCTCTTTGAGCCGTTCGCCCAATTGCTGTCTTGCCCAATATAAATCGACATCGTCTTTAAAAACGACTGTTACAACAGATAAACCTAAACGAGATATCGAACGAAGCTCAATAATATCAGAAATATTGGCTACTGCTACTTCTATAGGCGCTGTTATGAAACTTTCTACCTCTTGGACTGCCAATGAAGGGGCAAGTGAAATAACCTGCACCTGGTTGTTGGTAATGTCGGGGATTGCATCTATTGGCAATTTGGTTAAAGAATATGTACCCCACCCGATTAAGGCAACCACAAATAACCCGACAATGAATTTATTCTTTATTGAAAAATGAATGATTCGTTCTATCATAATGGAATTTCTTTAGTTTTTTCATTTATTTACAAAATAGAGGAATTAAACTAAAGAAGGAGGAGCTCTTAAAGGAGAATATTTGAGAAAATCAAATTTTGTTGGAGGTTTTTGGAGATCTGAAAATCTGTTGTTTTTGATAATCAGATAAAATGGGATTGGATCAGAGATTTCAAAAGCGGGAAATTCAAGAGAAGGAAATTCCTGATTCGTTATTAACAAAGCTGTGTGCTTTTCATCGATCAGGTCATTAAAAGCATGACAATGCACCGGACAGTTTTCATTTGAAACTGAAATATCGAAATGGTGGTCATGAGGTATTAACAGATGAGCAATTATGACAAGACCGGCAAGCCATAAAGAAAAAACAGATATGTTTTTAAAAAGTTTGCTCATTCTAAAAATCATTCCAAAAAAGAGACCTGACAAATGTAGGCAGAAAATAGGTGAATGATGTAACATTTTTCCAAAGTTATGTAACACTTACGGGAATTACGCGGATTACCTTTGAAATATACTTAAAAATTATTATTATTATGCCACTATTAACTATCTTACTTGTATTAATTGTTGCAGGTATTCTGCTATGGCTTGTCAATACATTCATTCCCATGGATGGTAAAATCAAAACAATCTTAAATGCTGTAGTTGTGATTGCTATTGTCATTTGGCTTCTCAAGATAATTGGGCTTTTCAGCTATCTTAAAGACATACGTATTTAAAAATAAGAATTATGAATATCAAAAGAATCTTTGGGGCCTTACTTACTGTCCTCGGAATAGGTGGTCTTATTTATGCTGCAGTATTGTTTGTAAATAACTCAGGCGGTACACGTGACATTAAGGCGCTTATCATTTACAGCATAATTGGTATTATATTCTTTATTGCCGGCATTGGCCTGATACGCACAACAAAAGACGAATCATAATCGAACAATTATTTAAGCTCCAGACACTTCTACGGCACCGGTATTCGGATATGCCTGATAAAGCACATAGCTGCCCTTGGCATCACGCTGCGGGCGGATACGCTTATTTTCTCTACCCTGTTTTACCTGTACTCCTTTCCAGTTTGAAGACACATAGGTCTTTAAGGTTAACGGAATGTCGTACATGGTCTTATCGAGCGAATGTGTAAGAGTTACAGTTATCTTTCCGTCTTTTTCTGCCGTTTTGATAGTTGAACTCATTCTCTCACGCATATATTTTGTTGCATCGGCAAATGTGGCGATCCAGAGATCACCATCTTTAGATTTCAAATACTGGAAATACTCATCAAGC
>JGI24132J36420_10000481_pt1 | contig 19495 bp, 13 predicted proteins | sample BarGraNGADG00212_3_FD_36420 | JGI IMG/M metagenome (IMG submission 36420) | reverse complement strand
GGCGGATCAACTCGCGGATCTCGGCAGCCGTCACCCGCTCGCAGCGGCAGACGATCGTATCGTCGCTGATCCGCTGCACGTACTGTTCCAGGGGCTCGCTAACCTGCCGCTCCTGCACGCGGATGCCGGCGATCTGCTTTGCGTATTCGGCCGGGGCCCGTACCTTGACCAGGAGAGTGCGGTCGTTGGCCTTGGCTGCGCGCACCCCCGTCACGGGCACATTGCCCAGCACATTGCCAGAGGTATCCAGCACGGTCACCACATCGCCCTGGTGGATGGCGCTCGCGGCAAACTCAAAGGGGATAGTCACTGTGGCCTGGCCGCCATCTTTGCGGTAGTCCACCAGCGTGATCGCCAGGCCCGGACAGACTGTCACGCACTTTTCACAACCCAGGCATGCCTTGCCGAGTTGCGCCGCGATATATTCGGGGACCTGGCGAATGTCGTCCGGGTCAATGTAAATCGCGCCCTGCGAGCAAACGGAGGTACAGGGATTACACGGGATCTCCTGTGTGCAATGAAACACCGGGAACACGCCCGATTGCTCCTCCGGCAAGGCTTCCGCCGCCACGCGACCTGGCTTCGAACGCAGGATCTCGGCCGTCCGCTGCCAGTCCGGTGGTATCTGGCCCACGTCGTAGCCCAGGGCCTGGGCCACCTCCAGCCCCTTGATCTTGCCGGAGAACATGGCTGCCGACGCCTCGGCGATCTCCTCGGCATCCCCCGCCGCAAACGCCNTCAAGCCGAACTCCTGCGCCTTGGCGTAAAACTCGTTGACCGGGTCCAGCCCGACCGCAATCAGCAGGGTGTCGCACGCAAAGGAGCGCTCGGTGCCGGGGACCGGCCTGAAGCGNGCGTCTACCTGGGCAATCGTCACCGATTCGACCGCATCCACGCCGTTCGCGCTGAGCACCGTGTGCGAGGTATAGATCGGCACACCCATCCTTGCCAGCTTGTCGCGGTGGACTTTGTAGCCGCCACACTCGGGCAGCGCTTCGACCAGGCCGACGACCTGGATGCCCGCTTGCAGGGCATGGTAGCCGGCGATCAGGCCGACGTTGCCGCCGCCGACGATGAACAATCGCTCGGCTGCCCGCACCAGGTCGCGGTTGACCAGCGTCTGGAAGGCCCCCGCGCCGTAGACACCCGGCAGGGTGTTACCGCGAAAGACGAGCGACTTCTCGCGGGCTCCCGCGGCCACCAGCAGGACCTGCGGCTTTACCAGCACATATTCGCCCCCGTCGCGCAGGATGCCCACCTTGCCGTCGCTGAAGACCGCCAGGGCGGTGCTGTTCAGCCAGACCTGCACGCTCTCATGGGCACGCACCTCTTTCTCCAGGCGTGTGGCAATGTCGATGCCGCGCGTGCCCGCGTAGACAGCGTTGATCGAACCGAAGAAGCGATGCGTCTGCAACACCAGCTTGCCGCCAAGCCGCTGCTTGTCGTCCACCAGCAGGGTCCCGATCCCATGTTGCCCCAACTGCACGGCTGCCGACATGCCCGCCGGTCCGCCGCCGATGATCAGCGCAGGCACTGCCATCTCGCGGATCTCATGCATGACCGGTGCCCGGCCCACCTTCGGCAACTCCGGCAGGCCATCTACCGGCTCAGCGCGCAGGCCCGGTCGCACCGGTTCCATGCAGGACTTTACCGGCTTGCCATCGGCCAGCACCAGACACTGCGCGCATTGCCCGTTGGCGCAGAAGATGCCCTGCGGCGACCCGTCCCTGGCATGGTGCCCAAAAGTGCGAATACCGTTCGCGAAAAGGGCGGAAGCGATGGTCTCCCCTTCCCGGGCCATCAACTCCCGCCCCTGCCAGTAAAACGCCACGCACGCACGCGGTGCGACGGATAGAATCGGGTGCTCTGCTATGCGATAATCCACCCACTGGTCGCCCATCTTTCACCTCGTAGACTGACAACACTGTCAGAGTCCAGACAGGCTCTATTATGCCAGATTCCACAGAGCTTTACTATGATGGTCGTCATCGATGTCGGCCATCATAGATGGCTATCGACGGCGGCCATTCGTCAAAGCCCGGAATTGGCCAAATTGGCCTGGTTTTGCCCTGGGGATTATCCGAGTATAATGGCCGCATGTCCATGGCCGAAGCACTGCAGGCGTTGCGGCTGGAACCGAAGCGCATGCATACTGTCACTGCCTGGCGGCGCCTGCCTGCCCGTGCGGCACGCTACGCACCCTATCCCGCCGGTCTTGACGGGCGCCTGGTTGACGCGCTGCGCCAAGGGGGCCTGTCCGAGCTCTACACCCACCAGGCGCAGGCCATCGCCGCCGCGCTGCAGGGCGACCAGGTGGCGGTCGTCACTCCGGCTGCCAGCGGCAAGACCTTGTGTTACAACTTGCCCGTGCTCCAGTGCTTGCTGGCCGACCCGCAGGCGCGTGCGCTCTATCTCTTCCCTACTAAGGCCCTGGCGCAAGACCAGCTGGCCGCGCTGCATGACCTGATCGCGCCACTCCGCTCCTCCGCTGCGGGCCCGCAGAGTGCATTGACCTGTAATACTTACGACGGCGACACACCGCCCGGCCAGCGGGCGAANATACGCGACGGGGCNCGCATCATCCTGTCCAACCCCGACATGCTGCATGCCGGTATCCTNCCACAACATACGCGCTGGGCGAGCTTCTTCACGCACTTGCGCGTGGTCGTCNTCGACGAGATGCACGTTTACCGCGGGGTGTTCGGTTCCCATGTCGCCAATGTGCTGCGGCGTTTGCGCCGCATCTGCCGCTTTTATGGCAACGACCCGCAGTTCATTCTCGCGTCCGCGACAATCGCCAACCCGGCCCAGCTTGCCGAGTGGATGGTGGAAANGCCGGTCACGGTGATCGGCCCCGAGCAAAATGGCGCGCCGCAGGGGGAACGCAACATCATCTTCTGCAACCCGCCTATGGTCGACCCGTCCCTGGGTATCCGCCGCAGCAGCGGCCTGGAAGCCGCCGACTGGGCGGCGCACTTTCTGGCGCATGGCGTGCAGACTATCGTCTTCACCGGCTCGCGTCTCAACACCGAGCTGATCCTCCTGGAAATGCGCGACCAGGGGGCTGAGGTAGGCCCAGGGCCCAGATCCCAGAATCTCAAGTCGGCCATCCGTGGTTACCGCGGCGGCTACCTGCCGCACGAACGGCGAGAGATCGAGCGCGGGCTGCGTGAGGGCAGCGTGCGCGCGGTGGTGGCTACCACGGCGCTTGAGCTGGGCATCGACATCGGTCAATTGGGCGCAGCGCTGCTGGCCGGCTACCCCGGCACGATTGCCAGTACCTGGCAGCAGATCGGCCGGGCGGGCCGGCGCCAGGAGGCGGCCGCGGGTGTTCTGATCGCCTCAGCCGAGCCATTGGACCAGTACATGATCGCTCACCCCGAATATCTTTTCGAGCGCAGCCCCGAGCGGGCGCTGGTCAACCCGGATAACCCGCTGATCCTCGCGGATCACCTGGCGTGCGCGGCCGCCGAGCTGCCTTTCAGAGCCGGCGAACACTTCGGTTCCGCGCCACCGATCGACGGCATATTGGAGTACCTGGCCGGCGCCGGTGAGCTTTACGAGGCCGGCGGGCGCTTCTACTGGGGCGGCGAGGGCTATCCTGCCGCCAAGGTCAGCCTGCGCACCGGCTCAGCGGACCGCGTGGTCATCCAGGCCGCGGATGCTGAAGGCAAGCCGCAGGTTATCGGCGAGCTGGAGCGTTTTGGTGTCCCACAACTGGCTTACGAGGGGGCTATTTACATCCACGGCGGCGAGACCTACCTGGTAGAGCGGCTGGATTGGCAGGAGGGGATCGCCCACGTGCGCCCCGTCGCAGTCGATTACTACACTCGCTCGATGATCGGCGAGGAAGTGAAGGTTTTAGCCGAACACGAGGCCAGGACCGAGCTTCTGCCGCTGGCCGGCCAGGTGGGGGGAAGCGACGATCGGGAATTGCCGGCAAGCAGCCCCCCGGTCACGCCCAACCCGTTAGACGGCAAGGACATGGAAACGGCCGATTCGCCTGCCGGCCTGAAGATCGTTTGGGGGGATGTACGGGTCGTCTCGAAGGCAACCGGCTACCGTATCCAGCGCCAAGGCTCGCACGAAGTGCTCGGTTTCGGCGTTATCGACCTCCCGGAGCAGGTGCTGGAGACCACGGCGTGCTGGCTGGCCCTTTCGGAAACCCTGATCGACCAGCTCAAGGAGGCTGGAGAATGGCTGTCGGACCCCAACGAGTACGGGTCAAACTGGCAAACGCAACGGGCCGCCGCGCGGGCACGCGACGGCTACCGCTGCCAGAGCTGCGGCGTCCCCGAGCGTGAGGGCAAACAGCACGACCTGCACCACAAGATCCCATTTCGGGCTTTTGTGGCCAACGCCAGCCTGCGCCCAGGCTTGCCGGCCGATGAGGCCTGGCGGGCGGCGAACGTTCTCGACAACCTGGCTACCCTGTGCTCCTCCTGCCATTATCGGGCGGAGAACAGCGTACGTACTCGTTCCGGGCTGGGCGGCCTGGCGGGCTTGCTGGAGGGCGTCGCACCACTCTACCTGATGTGCGACCCGCGCGACCTGGGGCTGGTGGTGGAGCCGCAGGCTGCCGAGAGCAAGCGGCCGACCATTACTATCTATGAGAAAATCCCGGCCGGCATCGGCTACGCTGCCGAGTTGTACCGGCTCATGCCCACATTGTTGCGGGCAGCGCATGACCAGGTTCTCGCCTGTCCCTGCGAGCATGGCTGTCCGGCCTGCGTCGGCCCGGTTCTCGATCACGATTACGCGCTGGACACGAAGGCGCTCACGCTGGCTCTCTTGCGCGCGATCTGTGTCGGGACATAAGGTCTCGCCATCGGCTTCCCGGCGTCCGGCCGTTTGCATAGTGCCGCAGCCATGCTATAATTCACTGAATGTAATAAAGCTCACCCTTGGCCCACGGTAAAGCGGACTTTGTCTCCTGACTCTGAGAGGTGTAGCTTCTCTATGGATTTCAAGAACCGTATTGCCCTTGTCACAGGCGGGTCGAGCGGTTTGGGGCTCGCCACGGCTAAACTGCTGGCTGCGCAGGGCGCGCACGTCTGGGTGGTTGCTCGTGACCAGGCGCGCCTGGCGACCGCATTGTCCGAAGTCGAGGCTGCTCGGGTCGACCCGCACCAATCTTTCGGCGCCACCTCCGCCGATCTCTCCGACCCGGCACGCGCCGGCGCCGCCGTTCAGGATGTGACCCAGGCGATTGGCCTTCCCGATCTCGTCATTAACTCCGCAGGCGCGGCCATGCCCGGTTACTGCCAGGACCTCGATCCGTCCGTTTACCACGAGATGATGGACGTCAATTACTTCAGTACTGTCTATACGGTGCGCGCGGTTCTGCCCGGCATGATCGCCCGCCGCAGTGGGCACATTGTCAACGTTTGCTCGCAGGCGACCCTCATCGGTACCTTCGGCTACACGGCGTATGGGGCCGCGAAAGCCGCAGTTCGCTACTTCTCAGATGTCCTGCGCTTCGAGATGAAAGCGCATGGCATCCGGGTCACTCTCGTTCTGCCCCCCAATATGGATACGCCCGGACTGGCAAGGGAAAACCTGACCAAGCCGGCCGAGACGCATTCGATTGAGGGCTCCGCCAAGACGCTCACCCCGGAAAAGGCGGCGAAGGAGATGCTGAATGGGGTGGCGCGCAATCGTTACATGGTTATTCCCGGTTTGGATGGGAAACTCTATTATTGGCTCATCGGGCTGACCGGACCCCTTCAATATCCGGTGATGGACTATATGGTCGCCCAGGCGCGCAAGCAGGCGCACAAGTAATTATAAGGAGTACCTTCGTTCATGGATCTGTTCGCCAAGTGTTATCAGTTCACTCAGGCCAAGGAAGCCATCGCCAGCGGCATCTACCCCTACTTCATCCCGCTTACCGAAAATGAGGGGACCGAGGCGGTGATTCGCGGCCACCGGCTGATCATGTGCGGGTCCAACAACTACCTGGGCCTGACCACCCATCCCAAGGTCAGGCAGGCCGCGCAAGAGGCGTTGGCGCATTACGGTACAAGCTGCACAGGCTCGCGCTTTCTGAACGGCACCCTCGAGATGCACGAGCAACTGGAATGCGAGTTGGCCGCCTATGTCGGGAAGGAGGCTGCCATCGTCTTCTCGACCGGAATGCAGACCAACCTGGGCACCATCAGCGCGCTGGTCAGCCGCGGCGACGTAGTCGTCCTCGATAAGGACGATCATGCCAGCATTGTCGACGGTGCCCGGCTGAGCTACGGCGAGATCAAGCGCTACCGCCACAACGACATGGCCGATCTGGAACGGACCCTGGCCAGCATTTCCGACAGCAAGGGTAAAATGGTCGCGGTCGACGGGCTATTCAGCATGGAAGGCGATATTGCGCCCTTGCCGGAAATCGTGCCGCTATGCAAGAAGTATGGCGCCCGGCTGATGGTCGACGACGCGCACGCCATCGGCGTGCTCGGCGGCGGGCGGGGGACGGCAGCCCACTTCGGCATGACCGACGGTGTCGACCTGATCATGTCTACCTTCTCAAAATCCCTCGCCTCGTTGGGCGGCTTCATTGCCGGCGACGAGCCGATCATCCACTACATCAAGCATCACGCCCGAGCCTTCATATTCAGCGCNAGCATCCCGCCGGCCAACGCAGCCGCGGCGCGCGCGGCCCTGCAGGTGATGATCGAGGAACCTGAGCGCATCGCGCGCCTNCACCAGGTGGCGGAAAAGATGCGCATCGGTTTCCAGCAACTGGGCTTCGACACCGGCACCTCCTGCACGCCGGTCATCCCGATCATCATCGGCGATCTCGACCGGACGATCATGACCTGGCATCTGCTGTTCAACGCGGGCGTCTTTGTCAACCCGGTCCTTTCGCCCGGCGTCCCGCCCGGCCACGAGTTGCTGCGCACAAGCTATATGGCCACGCACACCGACGAGCAGCTTGACCGGGTGCTGAGTATTTTTGAGCAGGTGGGCAAGCAAGTAGGCCTCATTTAGCACCCTTATCTGCCGGCGCCTGCGACGCTGCAGGCGCCGGGCAATATTCTGCATCTCCCTGGCAGAAGGATGGCTTCCATGGCCCCACCGGAATTGATTCCCTCGGGTGTGCCGCTGGCACGGGTGCGCGGTCTGACGCCCGTGCAGGCCACGCTCCTCAACAACTGCTGGATCACTACGGCCCAGGATCTCATCGGCGTCGCTTCCGGTTACGCCCCCACCCGCGTGCTGCTTGCGCAGGCGCTCGGCGTGGACGCGGCCGGCCTGGATGCGCTCGTTCAGGCCGGCCAGGCCGCCATCCCAGCCGTTCGCCGCGCCGCACCGGCTTTTGCGCCGGCCGCCCTGGTCGCGCAATACGGGCGCGGCGCGATCCTCCAGGAACCGGCCGCCGAGGCTGCCAGGCGCAGCCTGTTGCCCTTCTACGTACCCGGCGCGCCGCCACCCCTGCCCGAAAGCGTGAACCGCCTGAGCGAACTGCCACCCATACGCAACCAGGGCGCGCGTGGCACGTGCGTGGCACACGCCGTGCTCGCGATGCGCGAACATCTGGAGATCCTGGCCGGCAATGCGCGCGATCTCGACCTGTCCGAGCAATTCGTCTACTGGTGGTGCAAGGGTCACGACGGCATTCCCACGGCCGAAGGCACTTACCTTTCAACTGCCATGCGCTGTCTGACTGAGGCCGGCGCACCTCGGGAAAGCCTGTGGTCATATGTGATGGCGCATAAGGGCGACGAGGGCCAGGGTCCGCCCCCGCCGGCTGCCGCAAACGGCGATCGCGCCTTTTGCATCGCGAAGACCATCGAATTCAACCGCATCGACATAACCGGCATCAAGACGCGCCTCAACGAAGGACATGTCGTCGCCTTCGCTGTGCCGGTATTCGATAGCTGGTACTACTCTTCGGCCAATCAACGTTGGGGTAAGCTTACGCTGCCCTTGCCCGGCGAGCAACCCGACGGCGGGCACGCGATGGCTCTGGTGGGCTACCAGGACGATCCTGGAGCGCCCGGTGGTGGTTATTTCCTGCTGCGCAATTCCTGGCAGCCCTGGTCGTACGAAAGTGTTCTGCAGCCCGGCTACGGCTACATCCCCTATGCGTATATCGCGCGTTTTGGGCAAGGCGCCTTCAGCGCCGAGCGCGTCACGCAAACCAGTCTCTTCCTGCGAGATAACCCCAACGACACCGGCGCGCGCCNATTGGCACAACCGGCCTGGACCAGCCCGGATGTGTGGCTGCGCCAATCGCCGGATGGGATGCCTGCGCCGCAGGCCCCGGTCGCCGGCCAGCCCAACCATCTATACGTCAACGTGGTGAACGCCGGTCCGGCCTACGCCTACAGTGTTAAGGTGGAGGCGTTCACGGCGCCCCTCGCGCCCTGCGTGCCGCCGGCGGATTGGCAGGCCGCGGGGGACGGCAGCTTAGAGCAGGTCCCGCCGGTTAACGAACCGGGTGGGGATGACCCGGCCGCGGTTTCGATAGCCTGGACGGCGCCGGCGCTTCCGGCGCCCGGCGCCATGCAGGGGTACGCCTTGCAGGCCCGCCTGGCTAGCTCGGCCGCCGCGACGGACCCGACGACCGACCACAACGTGGCGCAAAACAACCTGGGGTTGCTGGAGCTGAGTCCGGCCGCCACGGGCACGATCAACTTCGTGGTTCAAGGGTTGCCGGGGATTCTGGGTGAAATCAGCTTTGAGATTGACCGCGGCAACCTGCCCTCCGACGCGACGCTTGGCGCGCTCAGCCTGATCCCGCTCGGGGACCAGCGCAGCGCGCTCGCGGCCGGGGAGAACAGGGGATTGCTGGATACGATCGTGTTCGGGAGTGTAGTTGGGGCAATCATCGGCCAACTCACCATGCTGGCCGGAGAACGCCGCCTGGCAAGCCTACCCGTGACGATACCCGCCGCCGCCCAGCCAGGCGCTCAGTATGCGCTGTCGATAACGGAGTTACACGGAGGGAAGCCGGCAGGCCGGCTCGAAGTGCACATAACGGTGACCGGCGGCAACTGACAAAGCCGCTCGACTTACTTCTTGCGCGACTCGCTCTGCCTCCCGTTCTTTTTGTAGTCCATGAACCTGTAGCCCACACCGCGCTCGGTCAGGATGTAGCGCGGATTGGCCGGGTCGGGCTCGATCTTTTTGCGCAGGTAGGTGACATACAGCCGCAGCAACTGGCTGTCGTCGCGGTACTCCGGTCCCCACACCTTAGAGAGCAGCGTTTCATGCTGCACAATCCAGCCGGCGTTTTCCACCAGATGGACCAAGAGCCGGTATTCGGTGGGGCGCAGCTTGATTCGTTCGCCGCGCACTATCACCTCGCGCCGCGGGAAATCGATGGCCAGGTCTTCGTCGATCACGAGCGGTTCCTCGCTCTGCGGGAGCGTCGGTTCCACCCGACGCATCACGGCGCGAATGCGGCTGGATAGCTCGCGCGGGCTGAAGGGCTTGGTCATATAATCGTCGGCGCCCAAATCCAAGCCGCGGATNAGATCTGGCTCGTCCCCTTTGACGGTCAGCATAATCACCGGCACCGATGAGAACTCGCGGATCTTGCCGAGCGTTTCGAAGCCATCCAGTACCGGCATCATTACGTCGAGCACGACCAGGTCGGGCAGCTCTTCCCGCACCTTATTCAGCGCGTCCAGGCCATTATCCGCTTCGCTCACCTCATAGTTTTCGAGCTCGAGATTCATGCGCACGAAGCGGCGCATGCGCGGCTCGTCGTCGACAACCAGTACCCGTTTCTTCATTGTGGATCATTCTCCAAGGGCAAAGCAAAAAAGACCGTCGTACCCTTGCCAGGCTCGCTGCGCAACCAGATGCGCCCGCCATGCGCCTCAATGATCGAGTTACACAGGTACAGGCCCAGGCCCGCTCCCTGCGTGCTGCGCCGCAAACTCGAATCCACCCGGTGGAAGCGCTGGAAAAGCTGCCCCTGTTCGTCCTGGGGAATGCCGATCCCCTGATCGGCCACGTAGGCCACGACGTTGTCGGCCTCCACCCAACCGCCGACGCGGATCTCGCCCCCCTGAGGGGCGTATTTGATGGCGTTGCTCAGCAGGTTGTTGAAGACCTGGCGCAAGCGTTCCTCGTCGCCGACCACGCAAGGATAATCAGGCGGGAAATCCAACGAAAAGCGATGCATGGTTGTCTGCGTACGAAAGCTTTCCACGACCTTTTCCGCCAGGCGCGGCAATGATACGTCACCTCGCTCGATGTGGAACGCGCCGGCCTGAATGCGTGACGCATCCAGCAGGTTGTTGATCAAGCCGTTCAAACGGTCGGCTTCGTCACCAATCACCTGCAGTCCCTCGCGCAGGGTCGCCATGTCCCACTGCGCGTCCTCGCGCGCCAACGTGCTTGCGTAGCCCTTGATCAGCGACACCGGCGTTTTCAACTCGTGCGACACAACGGAGACGAAGGTCGTCTTCATCTCTTCGGCTTCACGGAAGCGCGTAATATCGGTGACGTTGGCGATCACATCACTTAATTGGCCGGTCTCGTCGTACAAGGGCGTGTAGGTCACGCTGACCGTCGCCCGCGCTCCGCCCGGCCGCGTCAGCGTGCCCTCCGCGACGGCCGGTTCGTCGCCCTCGAAGGCCACTTCCGCCCGGTCAGAGGCGCAGATATCCTTGCCTACCACCTCATCCAGGGCCAACACCTGATAGCAGGGGCGGCCAATCGCCTGTTCGGGCGGCCAGCCGGTGATGCGGCTCAGCGCACGGTTGAACGCACGGATGCGCAGCGATGGGTCGAGAATCATGATGCCATTCGCGCTGTTCTGGATCACGGCGTCCAGCTGTTGCTTCTCGGCGCTCACTTGCTGGTATAATTGGGCATTGCGCACAGCGATCGCTGCCTGGTCGCCAAAACTCACCAGCACGCTGCGGTCATTCGTGGAGAACTCGACCCCGCCGCTGCGGAAGAGGTAGATGACGCCCAACAGCCGCTCCTCGAAGGTGAGCGGCAGGGCAATCACCTGGTGCAAGGGGAGGCGGATGGACTGCACGACCTTGCTCAACCGGACCTGCAGGTCGGGGATGGCGTATTCGGCCGCATCGACGGGAAATCCGCTGAGTAGTGGAGCAAAGCGCGGCAGCAGCGTATGCGGGATGCCGTAACTGGCCCGGATGGTCAGAGTGGTACTGCTCTCGCCAGAGCGTAGGGCGATCACCCCCGCCTCGCCACGCACCATGTCGGCCGCGCTGGTCAGGATAAGGCCGAGCAGCGATGGCAGATCCAGGCGAGCCGTCATCGCCCGACTGATCTGCAGGAGATACTCGCGTTGCCGTAGCTGATAACTGATCATTGACGCCTCAAGCGCCATGATAGCAAATTCAGAGCGGAAGGACAAGTAAGGTTCACACCGGCATTCTCTCGTTCGCCCGCCGTCACGTACGGCCGCGCGCCTGCAGATCGATTGAACGGAAGCGTTCTTGCTTTCACGGTCAGGACAAAGTCTTTTAATCAGCGCGATATTCGGTCAGGAGAGAAATGTATCATGACTCTGTTAAGCAACAAGCAGAGGCTAGGGACAGTTCTGATGGCCGTCGGCGTGCTGCTTGTTTTGGGCGCAGGCATCGGCTTCGCCTGGGAGCGTATTCAGGCCGACCTGGTTCAGATGCGCCTGCAAAACCTGCCCCCCGAACGGCCGGCAGCGGTCGCGCTGGCCGTCGCCAGCCAGCAGCCGGGTAGCGCGCTCCAATCTGAAACGCCAACTGCGCTGCCTGCGTGGCCCGCCCTAGCACAGGGCACGGCCCTGACTGGCCCAACGGGCGGGCCGGGCGCCGTTCTGGAGGCGCCGGCCACGGAAACCGGCTCACCTGCTGCGACGCCGAGCCCGGCGTCGACGGCGATCCCGTCACCCACCGCGGTCCAGTCACTCACCGCGACCCCGTCGCCGACCAACACGTCATCGCCCACGCCGCTGCCACCCAGCGCACCGCTGCGCATCGTCATCCCGGACCTGGGCATCAACGTCCCCGTGCAGGAAATGACCTGGCACGAGGTCAAGACCGCCAATGGGATCGATTCCGAATGGCAGATCCCGGAGTACGCCGGCGGCCATGCGGTCAACAGCGCAGCGTTGGGCGAGCCGGGCAACGTGGTGATCTCCGGGCATAACAATATCTACGGGCGCGTTTTCATGGCCATCAGCCAGGCATGGGGCGGCAAGACAGAAGTGGTCGACAAAGCCACCGAACGCTCGCACCTGCTCGACGGGCGGCTGATCGAGCTCGACGCAGCCGACGGCCGGCGCTTCGACTACGTAATAACCGATTTCCTGCGCGTGCACGACTCGGGCGTACCGCTCTCGCAAAGGCTGGCCAACGCGGAATATATTCAGCCGACCGGCGATACCCGCCTCACCATCACCACTTGTTGGCCCCCCTGGTCCAACACTTACCGGCTGATCGTGATCGCCAAGCCCAGCAGTTGAGATGCACAAGACACCGGCGGCCCAAAGTCCAAGGTCCGACAGCCGGGCCGCCTGCATCCTGCCCGCGTCGCTGGCCGGCGCCCTTGCGCTCCTGCTCTACGCCCGCACCCTGGCGCCCGGCCTGACCTGGGCACACGACGGCGCGGATGGCGGCGACTTGCTCGCGGCCGCTTTGACGCGCGGCGTACCCCATCCTCCCGGCTACCCGACCTTTGTGCTGCTTCTGCGTATCAGCATCGCCCTGGCGCCCGGCAACCCGGCGCGTGCCGGCAACTGGTTGTCGGCGGCGTGTGCTGCCCTGGCAGTTGGCCTCTTGGCCGGGCTGGCGTGTCGCATGCTCGGTTCCCAAAGGCAGGACTCTACTCTCCTCAGCGGGCCGCACGGCGCCGCCTGGCGGGGGGTCCTGGCGCTGGGGGCAGCCTTGGCCTGGGCGGCCTCGCCGGCTCTCTGGAGCCAGGCGGTTATCACCGAGGTTTACACACTGAACGCCCTGACTGTGGTGGCTCTGCTGTGGCTGGTCTGGGGCTGGCGGCAATCAGCGCAGAAGAGGCGCGGTGGGGGACTGTGGCCGGCCGCGGCCGGCCTGACCTTCGGAGCCGGGCTGGGCAATCATCTCTCCCTCGCACTGTTGTTAGCGGGCATGGCAGCCTGGTTCTGGCAGGTGGGCAAACTGAGACAAAAGGACCCGGCTTTCGCCGGCGAAAGCCGGGTCCTGGGGCAATTTCTACCCGCGCGCTGGTGGCTGTTCGCGCTCGCGACCGTCGCCGGCCTGGGCCTGTACGCCTACCTGCCCTGGGCGGCGGCAAGCAATCCACCCGTTAATTGGGGGAATCCAGATAGCCTGTCCCGCTTCTGGTGGATGGTCTCCGGCCAACTCTATCATCCGCTCGCCTTCGCTCTCGAGCCCGGCTGGCTGCCGTTGCGACTGGCGGCCTGGGCCGGGGAAGGACTGCGCCAGTTCGGCCCGTGGGGCGCCGCCCTCGCGCTCGCCGGTCTTTGGCGCCTGGAGACAAGGGACCGCGCGCTTTGGTGGCTGACGGTCATGATCGCAGTTGTCTACAGCGTCTTCGCCATCGGCTATAACGCGGCAGACTCGTACGTTTACTTGCTGCCTGTTTGGGCCGTCATGGACCTTTGGCTGGCGCAAGGGCTGGCCGTAGGATTTGAGCTCCTGGAGGGCGTGCTTCAGCGGGCGCGGAGTATGGACAGGTGGCGGCGAACTTCCGGCCTGGCAGCTCGCGCCTTGCCCGCCCTGGCCCTTGCGGTCACACTGATCTTGCCCGCCCGCTCGATTGTCCGCTTCGGACGATCGATGGACCTGAGCCGCGACCAGGCCGCCCAGGCTTTCGTCGCGCGAGTGGCTGCCGAAGCGCAGCCCGGCGGTGTGATTCTCACGGCGGGCAACGAGACCACCTTCGCACTGTGGTATATGATCTATGGCCTGCGCATCCGTCCTGATCTGGCGCCACTGAACGTCAATCTGTATGGCTTCGATTGGTACCGCGCTACCCTGGCCGCACATCACCCCGCTCTAGCCGGCGTCGAGGGCAATCCCGCGCTGGAGGAATTCTTGCCGGGCGTGGCCGCACGGCGCCCGCTCTACCGAACCGAAGATTTGGGCATCACTTTACCGGGGCTGGTCGGGCAGCCGGTGGGCGACCTGGTGCGCCTGCTGACTATGAAACAATGAAAAAGACCGAGGCACGCTAGCGTCTCGGTCCCAGTAGAGCAATCTGCCGCAAGTTGTTCCAGTGAAGAAAACAGGTGCCCCCGGCCCGACTCGAACGGGCACGTCCTAAAGGACACAGGCCCTCAACCTGCCGTGTATGCCAATTCCACCACGGGGGCAATTTACCGTACGCTGTCATTATAACCACTTCAGGCTGCTTGTCAACTGACCGGCAGTACAGTATACTGTGTGTTCACGCGTCCGCGTTCACAAGCTCTTTCAGCACTCAGTTGATTTTGAGGAGGACAGGCCCTTGAAAATCGTCGTGGATGCCATGGGCGGTGATCACGCGCCCGGTGTTGTGGTAGCCGGCGCCGTTGCCGAGGCACGGGAGCAAGGCACAGAGATCATCCTGGTCGGCATCGAGGATCAGGTGCGCGCCGAGCTTGCGAAGCACGGCGACACAAGCAAGTTGCCGATCCAAATCGTCCATGCCTCACAGATTGTAGAGATGGCCGAGCACACCATGGCGGTGAAGTCCAAGAAAGACTCCTCCATGATGGTCGGTGTGCGGCTGGTCAAGGAGGGACGGGCCGATGCCTTTGCGACTGCCGGCAACTCGGGAGCGGGCATGGCCGCCGGGCTCTTTGGCCTGGGTCGCATCCCTGGCGTCGAGCGTCCGGCCTTGTGTGCCCTCTACCCGGCGTCCCCAAATCCCTGCCTGCTCATCGATACTGGGGCTAACGCCGATTGCAAGCCCGAATACCTGGTGCAATTTGCCACCATGGGCAGCATCTACGCACGCGCGTTATTCGGCATTGCCAGGCCCAGCGTGGGCATCGTCTCCACCGGCGAAGAGGCCGACAAGGGCAGCATGCTGATCCGCGACACCTACCCGCTGTTGCAGGCCAGCGGCCTTAACTTCATCGGTAACGTGGAAGGCAAAGACATCGGCAAGGGACTGGCGAACGTAGTGGTCACCGACGGCCTGACCGGCAATGTGGTCGTCAAGCTGACCGAAGGAGTGGTCTCGTTCCTGGTGAAAACCCTGGCCCACGAGTTCACCGACGGTTGGCGCAACAAACTTGGCCTGGCGCTGATGGCGCCCGGTGCGCTCCTGATGCTACCCGGCCTGGCGCTGCTCTACCCGAGCGTGAGCGGGCTGCGCAAGCGTATGGACTGGCGCGAAGTGGGTGGGGCGCTGCTGCTGGGCGTCAACGGCGTAGTCGTCATCGGCCACGGCCGCAGTGACGCTAAAGCCATCCAGCACATGATTCGCATGGCTGTCGCGGGCGTGCAGCAGGACCTGGTGGGCACGATTAAGGCCGAGTTGGCAACGCAGCGCGTGACAGCGTAAGTTCTAGCCTGGGAGGAGTTGACAATGGCATACGAGCGGCGACGGGTGGTGGTAACCGGCATGGGCGCCGTGACACCGGTCGGCAATACCGCGCTGGAAACCTGGCAATCGCTGGTGGCCGGGCGTTCGGGTGTGGGCGCCGTGACAGCGTTTGATCCCAGCCCCTATCCCGCCCGCATCGCGGCTGAGGTCAAAGGGTTCGACCCCAACGCCCACCTGGATCCCAAAGAAGCCCGNCGCATGGCGCGCTGTTCGCAGCTTGCCATCGTGGCCGGCCGAGAGGCCGTCACGGATGCCGGCCTGGATTGGGAAAAGGAGGACCGCGAGCGAGTCGGGGTCATCCTGGGCACCGGCATCGGCGGCGTCGACCTGCTTTCCGAGCCGCTGGGCAGGCTTGCCTCCACCGGCGTGGTGCGCACCACCCCGCACACCGGCCTGGAGTCCCTGTGCAACATGCCGGCCTTCCATGTTGGGCTGGACCAACGTTGCCTCGGTCCCCTGTCTACGGTGGTGACCGCCTGCGCTTCTGGAACGCAGGCGATCGGCGATGCCATGGAGATGATCCGGCGCGGCACCACCGACGTGATGTTCGCCGGCGGCGTCGACGCGCAGGTAACGCCGCTGATGTTCGGTGGTTTTGCCGCCCTGCGTGCGCTCTCAGCCCACAACGATGAGCCGGCGCGTGCCAGCCGGCCCTTCGACGCGACGCGCGACGGTATCGTGATCGGCGAAGGGGCGGGCATCGTCGTGATCGAGGCGTTGGAGCATGCCCTGGCGCGCGGCGCCCACATCTACGCCGAGCTGCTCGGCCAGGCGGCCTCGGCCGACGCGTACCATATCGCGCAACCGCAGGCGGATGGCGCCGGGCCGGCGCGCGCGATGCGCTGGGCGCTCAAGGATGCAGGGGTTGACCCCGATCGGTTGGTCTATATCAACGCCCACGCCACCTCCACCCCGCTCAATGACGCGGCAGAGACGGCGGCCATCAAGCGAGTTTTCGGCGACCACGCCTACCGGCTGGCGATCAGCAGCAGCAAGAGCATGATCGGCCACTGCTTCGGGGGCGCCGGTGGCATCGAAGGCATCGCCACGATCTTCTCCGTGTACAGCGATACCGTTCATCCGACCATCAACTACCAGACACCCGATCCGGCCTGCGACCTGGACTACGTGCCCAACGTCGCCCGCCACCTGCAGGTGAACCTGGCCATGTCCAACTCCTTCGGCTTCGGCGGCCAGAACGCCTGCCTGGTCGTCGGCAAATACCCCAACGAAAGGTAAGTTCTTCGATGCAAGTCTCGCGTAACGACAAGTTAATCACCAGGCGTAACAAGTATGCAGGCTATGCGACCCTGGCGGGCCTGATCTGCGCGATCGGGGCGCTGGCCGGATTCTTCTTTCTCCAGCAGAACATCCTGATCTGGACGGTGGGCATCATTCTGAGCCTGCTTTTCTCCGCCTATGGCAATTACGCCATGCGCCGCTGGGGAAGACCGCCCCGCCCGGACCAAATCATCGAGAAAGAGCTCAAGGGGCTCGACGATAAGTATCACCTGTACGCCTGGAACTTGCCCGTGCCCTACGTGTTGCTCAGCCCGCAGGGGGTCTACGCCTTTGCCACGCGCGACCAGGGCGGCAAGGTCACGGTGAACGGTTCGCGCTGGAGCAGCAAGTTCAACGTGGCCCGCATCTTCTTCGCCTTCGCCCAGGAGGGGTTGGGCAATCCGGGTGCTGAGGCGGCCGACCAGGCCGGCCGGTTAGAGAAGTGGATCAAAACCAAGTCGCCTGAAATGCAGGCTCCTGTGCAGCCGGTGGTGCTCTTCCTGGCCGACAACGTGCAGTTAACGATCAGCGAGCCGGCCGTGCCCGTCATGCAGGTCGAGGGGCTCAAGAAGTGGCTGCGCGGCACCGGCAAGAGCACGACGCTGAAGAACGCGGATTACAGGGCGCTAGAACAGCTCTTCGAAAGCGCGGCGAACTGAGATAATCAGCCTATCAGAACCCCAGCCCGCGCTCCTTCAGGCTCACCCAGCGCTGCTGCCCGATCACCAGGTGGTCGAGCACCTCGATGTCCAACAGCTTGCCCGCCTCCACAATCTGGCGCGTGACGTGAACGTCTTCGGGCGAGGGCGTCGGATCGCCGGAGGGATGGTTATGGACCACGATCATGGCCGCGCTGTTGGCCCGGATGGCCTCCCGAAAGAGCTCGCCGACGCGCACCGACGCGCTATTGAGCGAACCAATGTAGACGGTGTGAACCTTAATGACATGATTCTTGCTATCGAGCAGGATCGTACGCAGGTTTTCCTGTTGTTGGAACCAATGATGAATACCGAGTCACGTTGAGTGGTAGGCGAGCACTGTATGAAAGTCGATATGCGCCGGATTACGTGCATCCCGAAACGCGAAAGCAGGTCGAAGCCGAAAAAGCACGCCTCGACGCAGATTCTTAAACAATAACTCGCTCCAGCAAGGTGTTTGAGATCCCAGATTTCGGCGCAGTTCTGATAACCCGCAGAGGGCACCACATAGCCCAGGTGGCGTTGGCGCATTTCATGCACTTCGTGCTGGCCGCCGCAGACCGCTACAGCTGGTCTCCAAAGGAGGCAACACATTTTGCAGGTTTCGACCTGCTACGGACTTGCGCGACGTGGAGCAGAATCGCGAAGATCCGCGTGCCGTGAATTGTGCCGGAGCACACCTAATCGCGTGTCAGTGGCAAAACTCGCGGATGTGCGTGGGGCCCATATCGGCGTTTGCGGTCAGTTTCGTGCCCGCCAGACGCTGCGTCTGCCGCGTGCGTGCGGCCTCGACGCGCGCCCGGATGGCTGCCAACGGTTCGCCCCGCCGCTCGTCGGTCAGCTTCTGAAAGGGCACGCGCGGCACCTCGATGAGGATGTCGATGCGGTCGAACAGCGGGGCGGAGAAGCGTTTCTGGTAGCGGCTGATGAGGGTCATCGAGCAGGTGCAATCGTGCTCGGAGTCGCCATAATAGCCACACGGACATCCGTGCAGATAGCAATTGGGGTAAACTGGAGATCGAGCACGTAACATGGGCACGCCCAAGGCACGTTTGTCAACAGTGCGGGACGCCTCTAACGAATTGCAGATCGGATCGGCGGTTCTGTGATACATGTCAGACCGCACGTATCCGTGAGCGAACAAAGAAGAGAGGCGACAATAGAAAAGAAAGCAGCAACTAGATTCTCGAACCGCTTCGCCCTGATGTTATCACACTGCGCCTTTACTGCAAAACGGCCAACGCGCTCACCCCTCGTGGGCTGATGGGCGGACAGAGTGTGTCGGGTGGCGTTATGTATAGTGGACGCCAGTCCTCGCTGGCAAGAACGGTCGAAAGAAAACCATCATGAAGGCGGCAGTCTATCCCATCACAACTACTGCGTCTCATCCTGACTGCTGGTAGGTCATGGTGTTCCTCCTTCGGTTGGATTCCTTCTTGCCGAAAGGATACACCAGACCTACCGCTTCGCGCAGCGGCTAAACCCTTTTACAGAAACAACGATACACTATTCCTGCGCCAGCACGGTTGCTCGCTTTACTTCCTTGTTCGTCAATGTCAGTCTCTCTTCACTTTCACTCAATGATAGCAAACCGGCCCTAAAGCCTTGACAAGCAACCATTTTGCAAGTATCATTTATTGGTAAATCGGTGGTTCTGCATTCCCCATGTTCGAAAGAGGCTGACCATGTGTTGGACACGATCGGCTAGGCGGGTCTTGGGCCTCGTCCTGCTTTGCGCTATCTTGCTCCCCGGCGCAGCTGCCGCGCAGTCCGGTACCCGCTATATTGTGCAGCCGGGCGACAGCCTGAGATCAATCGCGGAGACTTACCGGGTATCTGTTTCCAGCATTGTGCAAGCCAATGGCCTGACCGATCCCGACTTCATCTGGTCTGGTCAGGCATTGATCATACCTGGGGCGCCCGAGCGGTCGGTCGAGGCGGGGGCGGCGGAGTCCGGCCCGGCTGCGGCTGACCAGTTGGGCCAAGCCCTGTTCCTGCTTGGCCCGCTGGCAGAAGGGACG